>Ga0315545_1000335_pt1 | contig 50655 bp, 42 predicted proteins | sample SalMarSW160210MG_FD_203096 | JGI IMG/M metagenome (GOLD analysis project Ga0315545, IMG submission 203096) | Salt marsh sediment microbial communities from the Plum Island Ecosystem LTER, Massachusetts, United States - Salt Marsh Sediment SW1602-10 ...
CGTTTACACCACGCATAGCTCGGTTGGTTACCTGCCCCGAGATGTGGCATCACTACGTATCCGACACGAGCAACTGATACGGCTGGACTTTCACCAGCTGGATTGCAGCCTTGTCGGCTGCTCCGACATCCCTTGGTTGTCTTTTCGAATTCCCCATTGACCACTGTCCCGGCTTTTAACGCTCTTGCAATCAGCGTTACCAGCCCCTCATCGGCAATCTTTCTGCGGATAAGCTTTAAAATTAGGTTATGAGGAATTTCATCGAAAAAACTTGCCAGATCGATGGATGCACACCACTCATAACCCTCTAATACTATGCCTTGAACGTGGTAGATGGCCTGGCGCTGGCTCATACCCTTGCGAAAACCATAATTGGATTTCGTGAACTCAGGATCAAATATTTTCTGAAATACCAGGTTGACACTCTGGCTGGCCACTCGATCCATCACAACGGGTATTCCCAGTTTGCGCAACTTGGAGGTGCTTTCCTTCGGGATCAGAGTTCTTCGTGCAGGTTTAAAACGGTACATTCCGGCTTTAAGCTTCTGGTGGATGAGTTTTAAAAGTTCATCCTTTTGTCGCTCAAAGTCTTTTACCGTCATTTGGTCTATTCCCGCTGCCCCGGCGTTTTTCTTTACCTGTTGCCATGCCTGGCCCAGTCGTCTCGGTTCATAGACACGCTTTAACACTTTAACATATTTCACTTTTATTTTCTCCGTGACTGTTCTCCGCATTAAAGATTGCCGGGTTGCGAGCAGTCCTCGGGCTGGAAGCCGGATGCTTGTTCTCCGACAACATTGTCAGTGATCGCAAGTATCCCCTTTGGGTTTTCTGGTTTCCTTTACGTTCTTCGCAACACTAAGTCGGCTCCTTAATGGTGTCACCGTCGCCTCTCGTCCACGGCTTTCCACATCCCAGTGACGATATCTGGAATGTTCAGGCTTGATATCGAATCGTATCGGCTCAGGGCAGGATCAATCGTACCATCGTCATGCGACGGGTTCTCCATCCAAAGTGTTCTTACGATCACAATATCTTCCTGATCTTCAGGGTTTTATCCTCCACTCTGTTACCAGGCTTCATCGGCCCTGAGTCATTAGTATGTCCGTGAATCTGCCACCCTCTGCACCCTACCCCGTTTCGGGTTCACCTTATCGGTTCGGTTTTATGATACCCCAAGCAACTTCAGATATCAGTGCAGGAGGGCTTCCCTGGGTAAGACACACTACCTCCCCATATCCCGTCCAACTTCACTTCGGTTCGGTTCACCGGATATTAGGTCTTGCTCTGCCACGCCTGCTCGACCTCCTCCCCGCTGCCATATAGTTGGTTCGCTGTTCGCTACGTACATGGGTTCTGCCTCATGCTTCCTCCAGACACCCCATTTCTGGAAATGCCCTTGCCTTGTTGGCGTTGCCCTTCCGTCCGGTAACGGCAGACGTTTTATGACTTCCAACCACTCGGTCAGAAGCTCGGCCAGTGCACCATGCCAGGCACACGTAGCTACCCACGGGCTTACGCCCGTGGTCCTCTGCCAATTATTGATAGATAAAAATTTTAAAGGGTGCAGTTACATGAAAAGGAAAAAATACAGGAATAGTCAGCAAAATCCTGATGAAGCAGTTGCGATGACTGCTGCTTTTGTACATGATAAATTGATCAATATTACTTCTGCTTTATCTAAGGGTCGAATTCTTGTAATTCCATGTGGTCAGGGTGCTCTTGCAAACAGATTGAAAAGGCAGGGTTTTGAGATATTTTGCGGTGACTATGACAGCAATAATTACCGCATTAAAGGCGGAAATTTTCATAGGCTGGATCTCAACTGCATCCTTCCTTATAAAGACAAAACATTTGATTGTGTAACATGCGTAGAAGGTATTGAACATCTGGAAAATCCTCATCTTCTCATTCGAGAGATCAGCCGTGCCCTGAAGAGTGGCGGCCATTTGGTAATCACAACTCCGAATATAATGAATATAAAATCAAGGCGTTACTTTCTTTTAAGAAGCCATTTCAGATACTTCAAACATTTTCCACAAGCTGGAAATCAACGTGAATTCCTTGATCTCCATATCAATCCTATTCCATTTGGCGAACTCAGTTACATACTTAACCTATATGGGTTCCGTATTGAGACCATATCCTGCAACCGATTTACAAAAAAATATCCTTTACTCATGCCTTTTTTAAAGCCTCTTATTTATTTTATGACACGAAGGAGAAATAAAGAAGCAGATGTCCTTTTAAAACGGGAGTTGCTTTATGGAGATATATTGATTATTTCAGCTCAAAAAGATATTTATCAGCAATAATTCAGTTAAAGTTTCATAAACAATTACGAAACTATTAATCCTGTTATTTCAATTGATTAATATATAATATGCCCATGATATGTATATTTAAATAATGCACTTCATCATTTGGTATAAAAATTTTTCAATGGGTTGTTTTGCAAGAACTATTGAAAATCCCACTCTAAGGTTTGTTCCAACGATACAAGTTTCTTTAGAAAAAGTGAGAAGTGCATAAATTAAATATACACCTGCAGTTGTGAAATTCCTTGTATTTCATGAGTGTTAATATTTTTACAATATCCATAACTTGTTGACAGGGTAACATGAAAAGCATTATCACGATATCACCTTGATTGACTATGCGGTTTAATTTGCATCTTCAGGAAGAATCCGGTGTGATTATGAAATTTGTTTTTCTCAGTAAAAATATGGAGTTCTCAGGGGGTAGGAAGCTCCTCTTTGAATACGCCGGCTATCTTCGGGATAGGGGCCATGATGTTGTTATTCTAGTTATTAAGATTGAGGGAATGTTGAAAAATATGGTAAAGGCAATACGAGTCGATGATTTCTCTCCGGCCAGCATACCTAAATGCGATATCATTGTAGCCACAACCCCTAAAGACGTCCTTAAAGCCTGGAAATCGGGAAAAGGGAAGACCATCCACTTCTGCCAAGGATTTCAGATAATAGATCTTGAGCATCGCATCAATGGAAGAGTTATCCCGCCCCGATTCCAAGAAAACGGGCTTGTAACAAAGCTCAACCTCATGCGAAAGAAGCTTGTTTGGTCGAAAAAAATAAAGAGAATAGAAAAGATATACAAACTACCAATTCCAAAAATAGTTGTATCAGAACACCTTAAGGATGAGTTGAAAAGGCGTTTCGGAGGAGACAACTTTGTATGTAGGAATGGCGTTCATCATGAATTCTTCTATCCAAAGAAGGATTATTTATATTCAAAATTCTCTCTAAAAAAACCTATAAAAATCGTAAACGTAGGCCCATACGAAGGATCATCCAAAGGTATACCTATCACTATAAAAGCGGTCGCGAATGCAAAGAAAATGGGAATCCCAATACATTTTACAAGGGTCTTCACATCAGCCTGTGAAAGGAATATCAATATTATTGATGAAAAATACTCATTACTATCCCAAGAAGAATTGGGCGAGGTTCTGAGAAGCTGTGATTTATATATTTCTAATGCCACAGAAGCTGAAGGATTCGGACTTCCTGCGATTGAAGCGCTAAGCTGCGGTCTGGTCTCAATTTTAAGTGATATCTCCAGCTACAAAAACTTTTCAAAAGATAAGGGATACTGCATTTTTGTGCCTCAGAATGATTCTGAGGCAACAGTCGATGCGATTGAGAAGGTTTTCAGGATGTCCGAAAATGAAATAGCTCGGATCAGAAGCAAAGCTTTCGAAGTGGCTTCTACATTCTCACATGATGATTCCTGTAGTAAATTCGAAGAGTTGTTGATTAGGATAGGCGCTTCATGATCAGATTATTTAAACCTGACACTTAGATTGGACAAAAGGGGACCTTTTTCAAAGATCTCTCTTTTTATAAGAAAACAAACCTGGCAATACTGATAATGAGTAAAACAGTATACTCGACCATTTGAGATCACATTGTAACACTCTAACGTTTTAAAAAACTATATTCGCCACCGCAAAATGACTCGATCGAACATTGATAAACCTGTGAAAAAAGGACTCAGAGTCATAACTAACTTCAATCCATCGCCTTTTGCAATTTTTCCATCCTGTGGCGCACGTGCCGCTCAATCCGCCCGGCCTTTCGGTAAACCGAACGGATCAGTCGTTTCTGATAGTTTGTCAATCCATGGTTATCAAAATATTCGTGCATAAATTGCATCATATCCTTATAGCTGAAGTAATCGCGTGAAGAATAATACAGTTGTGCTAAATCCTTAACCTGCCAACGTCGTTTCATTATCACCGGTTGAAATACCCGCTGAAGGTCAATCAAATTAAGGCGTTCGCATCCGTTTCCGTCCCTGCTAAGAAATATATGAGACAGATACAAATCGCGATGGTTGAAACCTGATTGGTGAAGTTTTCGAACCAGATGTGCGGTTTGTCTTATCAATTCTTTTTTATCCCGCAATAAAGCATACTCCTTTTTTTTGGGGGTCCAGTTTGGCAAAAGCCGTTCCAACGAATCGGAACCCGGAAGCTCCTCTATTATTGCAAAACTGCGCTTTTCCCCCAGCCAATTGCAACTTTGCCCATAGGCTATCGGCCGGGGCACGGCTATACCCTTTTCAGCCAGCCTTTGTGCACCAAGAAAGTCATAACTTCCCGCTCCATATCGACTTCGCCGGACAATCCACCGCTTCACCAATTCCTTTACCCCCGGATATCCAAACCGTTTCAGATAGATAACAACATTTTGATCTCCTGATCTCTTCAATGTAATCCGGAATCTTTCGCGATGTCCCAGTCCGGGTTTATGTAAATTTTCCCCTTGTTCATATCTGAATACAGCATTCAAGCTTCCCAACCCCTGCTGCTCTAGAAACTGCTTGTAGTCTTTATGTACTAAACCACTCCCGTCACTTAACCTAACAAATGATTCATTAGAAGGATTAAAATAGCTGTCGATTAATTCGTCAATTTTTTGATTACTTGTCATTTATTTCAATATTTCTATTTACTTCTTTAGAACCGTCGTAACATCTCAATAAATTATGGAGCCTACTGGTGATAAAATGTAACCTGTCTGGCTGTTTGAGCAGGTTAGTGAGCCTTAAGAAAAAACAGCGAATAAGATCTTTCATCTTTTAAACATATGATGGTGCATTTAAACAATTAATATTAAAAGATTGGCTACTGTTTTTTCTTTAGGCTCACTTAAATGCGAGTTCCAAACAGGTTACATTTTATTATCAGTTGGCGGGTCAATATGATCATTTAATATGCCAGAACTTATTGAGAAGTTACGAACCGTCGCATTAAATTAGCCGCAATCTTTTCTATTTTTTCCTATAGTTCTATGTTTGAAGTCAGGGCTTCGCCCCAATTGGAATAATGGCCCCGGTGAAATAGAAAAAAAGTTTCACTGGATAAAAATGATGGGTGAGCTTGTCCTGAACGAAGTTGAAGCAAAGGAGTTTTTTACAATTAAAATGGTTTATTTCCGCCCTTGCTCCCAATATTCTCTCCGAGCCGCAGGCACTACGAGCCGGAGGCCAACATTCCAACATTCCATTCTTCCATTCTGATGGCATAAACAGGTTGCCATTAATAAACCTGTATTTTCAAGAGGTTGTGGAATTTCCGAGACGTTTAATTAGCTCACGAAATATGTTGCCCACTTCTGACAGGTCTGCCCAGTTTTGCATAAAGCGCTTGAGGTCCCTACCAAATGCTCTGCGAAACCGGCATCTAACTTGATGTTCTCTCATAGCATCCAGATCTGTTATAAATAATCCATTATCTGTTATTATAAAATTAGTGGCCTTGAAATCTCCATGACTAATGGATGCAGCGGCTAACTGTTGGAGCAGTTTTTCGAATTGTTTAACCAGATCTCTTTGATCCACCTCTTTTCCTTTGTGGGAGTGGAAGAAATGATAAACGTTGATGCCATCCACATACTCCGTTATAAAATAAGCTTTGGAACGAAAAGGCCCCCATCGTTTTTCCAAAAGCGCTATCGGTTTAGGCGTAGGGATTCCAAGGACTGCCAACCTGTGAGCGTTACGCCATGAATTCCATGCTCGACTGGGGCGCGAACATCGCTGAAGGGCGTGCCAGGTATTCTTGATATTGTACCGTTTAACAACCAAGCGTTGACCATCCACTTCAACCAGGGCCACAGTCGCAGTATTGCCGTTTTTAAGCAATCTGTTCCTATCAATCAAGATATCCGGGTCGGCCAGGAAACGAACCATTTTTTCCGTATTGTAGTTCCGATCATAAACCAAAAAACGATCCCAGGATTTTTGGCAACAAAAGGCAGAACATTCTCTATAGATCCTTTTTAGGTATTTTTTTTTATTCTTTTTGTGCTGGTAGCGTATTTCTTTTGTCAACCGATTGCATAGTGCGGTATTTTTCGGCCATGCTCTTTTTTCTAAATACATATTAAAGGCATCCGGAACCAAACGGTCAAATCTAGGATAGATCTTGGCAAAGAACAACCCTAAATTTTCCAAACTTTTTGATTCTGAAAGAGGCTTCCCTCTATAGCGAATATTAACGGCATCCCCATCGATGGTATAAATATCATTGCCAGACAAAATGAAATTCCCCATATGCAAATCATCATGTGTAAGTCCGGCTTCATGTTGATCTGCGATTATTGAAATTATCTGCCTCAGGAGTTCGGCGTGCCTATCATCACTTCTTACCTGTTTCCATGCTTCTGCAAGATCAATTGCTCGATCAATCATTTTGGAAACTAAAACCGGCTCACATCCCGGCTTAAGCAGGCCTTTAAGCAGTAAAGTTTGTGTCTTTACCCCTGCCTCCTTTAAAGCGCGTATCCCTTTTTCTTCACGGGCACAATGTTTTTTCGCTCTCCTTGAGTCCAAAAAGAACTTTACAACCACATATTGCCCATTGTACTCACCGGAACATACCAGCCGTTTGCCAGGCAAAATTCGCAAGATCCGGCTACAGATCAATTCAATCTGCTGGTTATCGGATTCCAAAAGTGCTCGAAATGGGATTTCCAAGCTGCGTCCAGAGGTAGAGAGATAATAACTGTCTGCAATACGAACACCGTTCAAAACGCTTTATCCTTCTTTTTCGTCAAGTGATACATTGGCTTCCAGTTCTTTTATCCAGTCTTCTTTCAAAAGGTTGGCCGTCCTGGTTTCGAGCTTTTTTTGTTTTCTCTTATACCTCAACGGCTTCTCTTCACGCACAGCAGCAGTACCATGCGCCATATGTACAATTTTTGAGGCCATCTATTAAGTTCTTCTCAGATTGAATCAGTTTGTTTTTTTTTTGCTCTGCGACGCCGGCGTCTGGCGATATCTTCCCGATAAAGATGTGGATGATACTTTCTCCACCGCTTGTGAACCCAAAACCATTGTTCCGGATGGTTCCGAAGCATTGTTTCAATAGCATCTGTCATGATTTGAGTATTCGTTCTCAAATCTTCACTCAAATCACCGGTTCTCTTTAAGACCAGGGGCGGTTCTAAGCTAATGGTAAATGCACCATCGTCATTTCGGGTACAGAAACCGGGTAAGACCGGGCTTTTACATCGCATGGCCAATAGGGCTGCAGCGGGTGTTGCAGTTGCGAATTTATTGAAAAATTTAATCTTTACTCCCAGAGAGCTTTTTGTCCCCTGATCAATCAATATCGCAAGTATTTTACCGTGACGTAAGGTTCGAGTCATTTCGGGCAGAGCAATATCTTTATAAATAACCCTGCTCCCGAACCGAGTCCTGAGCTCATGAATCCATCGATTAATTATTTTGTTTTGGATTTGTCTGGCGACAACGGTGATCGTCTCATTAAAATATAACGGCCAAAATAATGGCACAATTTCCCAGTTTCCCAGATGGGCGGAAATTAAAATTACTCCTTTATTGTTATGCATGGCATTCAATAGATGCTCTTCACCCCTTATTTTAACTCTGTCTATGATATCATCTCTGGAAAAACAGATCATCTGGCAAATTTCCAGAATAGTAATACCCAAGTTTTGAAAAATGCGTTTGGAAATTTTTTTAACTCGCTCGGACGGCCATTCCGGATAGACGAATTTCAAGTTGCGCCTGACGATCCGTCGATGCCTTACATCTATAACGTATATAAGTATTCCCAACACCCTACCGATGCTTGCAATACGCTTATGGGGAACACTTGCGATAAAAGCTGCAAATTTGCCTCGCAATCTATCCGGCTGCTTGAAGGGTTTTTGAATATGTTTTTCTATCATTGCTGAATCAAGAGCTGTTCGCAGGCATCAAATACTTTAGATACACCCAGCTTTTTCATGCAATCTCTGTGCTTGCAATTCTTTAAATAACAGGGCGCACATTCCATGGATTCCTCTCTCACTATAATACTTTTCTTGTTTTGAGGTCCGACATAAAACGGATCGGTGGGACCAAAAAGCCCCACCACAGGAATATTCAGACAAGACGCCATGTGCATAACACCGGAATCAATACTCACAAATAAGCTTGCTTCTTTTATAACGGAGCAAAGACTGGCAAGGCCGATTTTACCGGTCAGATCCAGGATATCAATATCCTTTTCCCGTTTCTTTTGCTCTAAAATTTCTATTATCTTGTTGTTGTCTGCTTTATTGTCCGCACCACCTACAAGAACAGCGGATAATCCATATTTTTCTTTTAGCAACAGCATTAATTCTGCAAATTTTTCTTTTTGCCAGGTCTTGGCAAGTCTTCTTTTCGACGTGCCCGGAGAAATGATGACGAATTTTTCCGGCAGGCTCAGATCACTATTGTTCTTATTCACGTTCAAAAGCCCAACGTAATCCGTTTTTGTGACGGTAACGTTCAGACGTTTTAACAATTTGGCATTATTGTACCAGCTGTTATGGCCTTCAATATTTTCTTTTATATTAAGACACCAGTCCCATGGAAAATAAGAAAATCCGGCCTTGATTTTTGCTCCGCTTAATGCGATCGACATCAGGCATTCTTCAGCCCTGGCAAGAGATATCACCAGGTCATAGTTGTTCTTCCGTATGTTTTTTAAAAGCTTGAATTTAGCTGTCAGGCCTATTTTTCGAGGGATTACCATGTCAACGAACGGTGAATCAACAAGCAGTTCTTGCAGATACGGTTTAACCAAAGAATGAATAGATGCATCCGGATAGTTTTCTCTTAGGGCCTTTAACAGAGGCAGTGAAAAGATCAAATCCCCAATCTGATTCAGATGTATAATACATATTTTTTTAAAGCTCATGATCCACTATTATAAAAAAAAGTTGTCGTCTTCTATTTCTTCTATTTCATCAACGCTCTTATCTGAGTGTATAAATTTTTCAACCCACCAGTTTACATGATGATAAAAGCATCCGACAACATTGCACTCCTTTTCAGCATTGAAGACGATAATAGAATGTGTTAGGTTTTGTAATGTTTGGTCGAATCTTTCTTTTCCCGCATATCCGTTAGATTCTGCAATTTTGGCCTTTTCAACTCCCCTGAAAGCCGGGCAGTGAAAAATTCCAGACGGCGTGACCACCGTGTTGAAAAACTGCAGATGACATATTTTGGGCTGCCTTTTCAGTTCACGAACCTTATTATCCATCATTGCCCGTAAATTCACACTTTCAAGCACCTTTATTTTATTGTCTGCAGCCCTTTTTGCATTATGAAAATTATTTTTAACATCTTCTATAATGCGTTGTTCTTTTTCCCTGTCAATGCTGTCTAAAAGAGTTTCCTTTTGAGATTCTGGAAGTCGTATCAGACAGGGTTTAAAAGAAATATAATCAAAGCGGTACGTTTGGGCCAGTCTCACGGCTTCGGTCATTTCATGGATGTTCGGGTAAAGTGCCTGTCCGTTTAAGTATAATCCTTCCCACATAATAACGAATGAATATCCCAGGGAAATATTCGGATTACGCATTTTCACTTCTCGCGTACTATGGAGTATGTCATGTAACGTCACATCGGTTTTGGGCCTGTGGAGTTTGACAAAGGTTTCTTGACTTGCAGCATCCAAAGACACCCTTATCCAATCATTCTTTTCTAATAAAGGAGCAACTTTTGTGGTGCGACTAAGCCTTGATCCGTTGGTTACAATACCCAGCTGCAGTCCTATCCTCTTTATATATTTGACAATTTCAGCAAAATCTTTGTGAAGGGTGGGTTCTCCTCCTCCTAAGAGTATAACGGATAACAAACCCCGGGATTTTAGGGTGTCTAAACTATGTTTTACATCCTCTATATCTAAGTATTCTCCGGTATTGATGATTTTTGAATCAACGCAGTGCGGACATGAAAAATTACAGGCAGACGTCAAATCCAGGTTTATGGATATCGGGGCCAAATTGGGGAGCGAATGGCCGGCACCCGTTGTTCCGGCATTTCGTTGCCAGGTTATATATTTCTTAAGGCTTTCTATGGCCGAGGATTGCCTTAGCTTGGAACTGAAATCATGTTCTTTGTGCTTTAGTTTTTTCATATTGATCTCTCAACTTATTTCACAACAATTATAAATTTTTTTTAACAGAGCCATATTGCTCATAATATGTGCTTTACCAATAAGCGGTTCCCGTTTATCCCTAACTGCCGAAATAAAATCTTGCACCGATAGTTCTAAAGGATCTCTTATCTTCAGGGTTTTATCTGAATACTTAAAAAAAATATCATAGATATCGAGATCCAGGAGCCGATGAATAATCTTATCATTGAACCCATATGAAAAACTGCGCGGTGGAAGAATTGTTCTTACAAGCTCAATCATAACCTCACAATAACCGGTGGTAAAGATATAATGAAACTGTGTTATTATTCTTTCTTTATACACTTCGATACTCAGATTGCGAATTTCTCCATCACCAAATACAGTATACAGAATGCTCAAGGCGTGTGGAACAGATTCTAAAATCATCTCTTTTCCGGAAACTATGGGAGACAGTCTGATAAAAAAAGTTTTGACTTTTTGATAATCGATTGGACCGCAAAGTTCTTCATAGTATGGCAGTGAAAAAGGCCATTGAGAATTCATTGCTATTTTCAGGTTATTGCTTTCGGCCGTTTCAAAGATATTTTTAAGCAATGAATTTATACCAATATCATTTTTATCCTGCCAAACAAATGGTTTCTCGCAAAATATATGCACTCCTTCTTTAACACATTTTATCAAATATTCATAGTGAGTCAGTGCCGGAGAAGCGATAACAACCGCATCGGGTCGTTCTCTTTTCATCATGCGTTTAAAATCCGTATAGTAAGTAGCATCGATTCCATATTGTGTTAGAATAGAAGAAGCCCTGTAGGCTGTTTTTTCAGATGTTCCCAGAACCGATATGACACTTGCCCTATTTTTTTGAAAATATTTTCCGATATATTGCCCGATGCCGCTTTTGTTTCTGCCGGCGCCTATTATAGCTGTCTTCATTGTGCCTTTGCCTCTTGCTCATTTCTCTAATCGGAGCTCTTTAAAGCATCTTTTCTCAGAATACACAACGGCTTTTTGTCCAAGATAGTTGTTGTAATTTTATACCTGAATTTTAACGGGTTATAAGGATTTTTTACATGCTCTGGAAATCAAATGGAATTACATGGAAATTAAGCACAACATAACCTTCTTGACACTCTACCTCCATTTCTCTATAGTCGTATGATTCAAAAATAGGATTTTTTTTATTCAGATATCAAGATCTTATAATTTCACAAATGAACTTTCATGCATCAAATTAAAACATATGATTCATATCATTTTGGATCACCATCAGATATAGCCGACCAACAACTGAAACAACTCATAAGATTCTTTAATTTACCACAAGATAGTATTAATTCAGCCCTTGGCGGAAGAACTTCAATTACAGTTGTCCCGCTTGAAGGCCTAGGATCTGTAGTTATTAAATATTATAGACGGGGAGGGGTCATTCGATATCTGATCAAACAACGGTATCTCAAATGTGGAAAAACGCGTTGCCAAATTGAATATGAACTGTTGCAGAAAGTCAGAAGCTTAGGCATAAATGCCCCTGAGCCGGTTGCTTTTGCTTACCGGGGCCGACTGTTCTATCAATGTTGGCTGGTAACCCGAGAGATCCAAGATCATCAAACACTTGCCCAAATAAGTCGTTCAAACGAAGAACAGGCTCGTATGGTAATGAATGAGGTCGTCAAGCAAGTATCAATACTTATAAATAATAAAATTTTACATGTCGACTTACATCCCGGCAATGTAATCGTGGACAATCAAAACCAAGTCTATCTGCTCGATTTTGACAAGGCGAGCATTTTCCCCCGGGGGAAAAATGCACTAAGGAGTCGATACCTACGTCGTTGGAATCGTGCAATACAAAAGCATGGGTTACCGGAGATGCTCAGTGAAGTTAATGCTTTTAACCCTTTATAACAATTACAAATAGAATTATCGGTTTCATGTTTATTTATGGATACAGCCGCCTCAAAAATACCACCTTCAGCACCTTCGATCCTCATCATTCTGATGGGGTCCATAGGAGATGTGGCACGGGGTCTGTGCCTGGTGTCACATATCAAAAACAATCTGCCGGAAAGCGGAGTAACGTGGCTCGTAGAGCCAATGTGCTCAGAAGTGGTCCGTTTACACCCCCGGATTGACAAAATGATCGTTTTTAACAGACCCAGGAATATTTTAGGGATACGGGATCTGTATAAAGACCTATCCCGAAAACACTTCGACATCACACTCGATCTTCAGCGTCACTTAAAGAGCGGCTTTTTCTCGTTTCTTTCCGGAGCGAAAAGACGAATCGGTTTTAACCGCCGCAATTCAGGGGAATTTAATTGGATCTTTAATAATGAACATATCCCCTATTTCAGCGATGAGCTTGATCTGCCCAAATTACATCATTATCTTAAATTTACAGAATACCTGGGGTTACCTGAGCCGGCTTCCCTGGACTTCGGTTTTTCATGCCTTGATGAAAAATCTAATCTACCGGATATTGTAGCTAAAATAAATAAACCCTTTATCGCAGTCGTAATGGGATCATCGTGGAAATCCAAAGACTGGTTTTTTGAAGGATACTATCAACTGGTAAAAAATATTCTTTCTTCAATGAAAAGGCCGGTTGTGCTGCTGGGTGACGGCTTGCAAGTATCATCTGCAACAAAACTGTGCCAAAAGGTTGACTCACATGGTGTAATCAATATTGTGGGAAAAACGTCCATTCTTGAGATTGTGGCCGTGCTAAAGGCCGCTGTAGCCGGTGTAGGCCCGGACTCGGGGCCGGGTCACCTGGCAGCAGCGGTGGGAACTCCCTATGTAACCCTTTTCGGTCCAACATCTCCTATACGGGCAGCACCCTATAACTGTGAACATCTTGTCGTTCAATCTAAAGTAAGCTGTGTTTCCTGTTATAAAAAGAAATGTCCTGACCTCGACAGATTATGTATGCGCCTTATCAGCGTTGAATCGGTCCAGGAAAAACTTTCTCTAGCGCTTGAAACAGCTGACGCCTAACTATCTGTTTTCCCTTAAAGAATCTAAAAGCGCAGATTGTGACCGTTCAAGGTATAAGTCCTTGGAGCCGGCTTTTGATAAAGGATTTAAACGCCATGTCGTTTTCTCCAAAGGAAATCTCTATCCCGATGATAATCAAGTGGATGGGCCATTTTATTTTATGAGCAATCCGGACATAATCTTTTTCTGTGGTAAAAATAAATTCAACCGATAGATCCATCGCTGATTTTACAATTTCATCAAGTTCTCTATTCGAATACGGGTGATGGTCCGGGAATCCTGAAAAATTTTCTAATTTACACTTGAAACTCTCAATTGTTCGGCGAAAATCATCATTGCTTGCTATCCCGGAAAAAGCAAAGACTCTTTTACTTTTAAAGATATCAAAATCGTACTTGGATGAAATGTTTAGTCTATCCGCCGATTGCAGGCTGTTTCCTGTAACAATTTTATAAATATATGGGGTATGAAATGAATGAAAAATTGGCTTTCTCGGAACAACGCTTTTTATCTGGTCCAAAGCCGCCGGCTTTCCGACATCCGATCGGGTTAAAATAACAGCATCTCCCCGCAACAAAGCAGAAGTTGTTTCCCTTAAGGTGCCTCTAGGAAAAAGATAGGTATTACCAAATGGCTTTTTACTGTCTAAAAGAACCAGGTCTATATCTCGATGGAGCTTTAAATGTTGAAATGCATCATCAAGCAGTAAAACATCCGGTTTAAATTCCTTTATCGCCAATATACCGGCCTTAAAACGGTTTTGGCCCACGATAACAGGAACCGTTTTTAGTCTGTTAGCTACCATAAATGGCTCATCGCCCGCTTTATCAGGCCCCATACAAATTATACGCCCGTCACATACCACGCCACCGATCTTCTCTGCTTCACCTTTATATCCCCTGCTAATAATTGCAACACCATACCCGAGATGCTTAATTAGCTCCGCTACATAAATCGTCATGGGTGTTTTCCCTGACCCGCCAACCGTAAGGTTTCCGATAGAAATAACCGTGCAAGGTAGTCTTTTTGACTGCAAAAAACTTTTTTTGTATAAAGTTTCCCTCAGCCTAACTATTCCACCGTAACCAATTGATATTGCAAAAAGAAAAGGTTTGAGGAATAAGGATCCGCTTTCCCTTCCGCCAGTCATAATCGCTTGGATTTTTCTCTTAACATTTCCTGGAGTCGCCATTATTTTGTCTCTATCCCGGTTGGCACAGGCTGTTTAGTAATTTAATTGTGGATTTTGTACATTTTGTGGTAAAACTTTTTCAATTCTGCCACCAGGCACGAAGAAAGAATAATAAATATATCCTTTGTGTCTTAGTGCCTTTGTGGCAAATATTTTTGTTTCCGACTTGTCCGGGTTAGGATCTTAAGATGTAGAATAGATAAAGGTAAAAAAATAAAATATAAAGAAACAAACGAGCATGGCTATAAAATTCCAGTGCCCGTTGTTTTTCAAAAGAAGGTTCCATCTGAAAAAGCATAATGATCCCCAATTAAAGCTTTTAAGGGATGGAATAAATCGGTTTACCTTTTGGCTATATTTTCTATATGAATCTCCAAACAATGGCTGTAACTTAGCTTCTTCTCGTTTCACACGATTGACCATATAAAAATAATAAACCACGATAAAAATAAGGATTATCCAACCATTGCCCGCAAGGAGCAAAACACCCAGCAACAAAAAGAAGCGGCCGATGTACATCGGATTTCTCATCAACATATAAGGCCCTTTAACAGCAAGCATTCTATTTTTATCCAAAGACGCGAAGCACCAAAGTTGGATCAATTCACCGAAGAGAGCCACTGTAAATCCAACCGGAAACCAAGCAGGGTTTATGTTCAGAATCAAAATTATAACGGCGATCACGAAAATCGGATAACGTAATTTTAATAAAACATATCTGAGTCTTTTGTTGTTGAAAATCTCATGGATTTGGTCCACTACATTATTGACCATTTTACCTCCCTTAAAGATAATGGGAACGAAATCAAAACATCACCGACCAGCAAAGATCTGCCTCAGACCGACAAGTTTATAATGTTAAATAGTGCCTGAACGAAAACTGTCTTTTCCGCCAATATCTGCGTCAGACTCAAATTTTAATCCTCGAAATACTACCAGTATTACTGTGGTTAAAATTTTCGTCTTCCTTGATCTTAACGAAAAATCCTAGTTTTCGTTCGGGCACTAAATAGCCAATTCTCACACAATTTTCTTAAAGATTTTGCGCAATCTATCTCTGATACCCCTGACACCTCTTTCTATATGGCTCCGTTGCGCATACTTTCTTTTTTCTTCGGGGGTCAAGGTTTTAGGTACATACCGCATTTTCAATTTGATAACGGCAAAGTAATCATCCAAAACAAATCTCCGATAGATGCGATTCATCGGAAAAAATCTGCATTCCTTTTCGGATATGGAAGCGCTCCAGTCCACGATGTAAGGGTGACCGTTATATCCCACCAAGACATTGGCTCCATTTTTTAAATCACTGTGTGCAAGGCCTCTTCTGTGGAAACTGTCAACGATGTTCTTTAGATCATCAAAAAAAGTTCCGGATAGCTTAATATTCTTATTATGCTTTTTCAATGTTTGGCTGGGTATCTCTTCAAGCGCCAGAGCGAGCCCATCAATAACACCATAGCAAGCCGGAACGCCCTTAAGGCCCTGCAATTTTTTATAAGCCTTGTGTTCACGCCATATGAGGAATCGCCCGATTATATTTCGGTAAAAAAACTTGCTGGTGCTGAAATCTTTTACAACGGCCCTTATACCGTTTTCTTCTATTACCCAGATAACAGGTCTTGTGTTGGATGAATGCCTTAGAATTCCACAATGGTTTTCGGGCAGACTGGAGAGTTTTAGAGATTCTAAATTCATCATTTCAGTAAAACAAGCACGCCAAAACAGAGAAAAACAACGTTAGCAGCCCAAGCAGCCATTAAAGGAGGAAGCATTTCTCCATATCCAAGTGATAGGCAAAAACTGTAGAATATCCAGTAAAAAAATACCATACAAATACCATAGAATACACTAACGGAAAGGCTTTCCTTAAGTTTATTTTTACTCGAAATGCCTGTCCCGGCCAGACACATAATGAAACTGACAAAAGGAAATGCCAGCTTGGCATACAGATCTACTTTATAAACAGAGGCATCGTACCCTTCGTTTTCAATATTTTTAATATATGTAAACAACTCCAGGAAACCCATTTCCTCCGATTTTTTGACTACCCTCTTTATATCCTCAGGCAAGAAATAGAACGGCTCTTCCCGTTCTTCAAAGAATGTTACCCGGTAATGGTTACTTTCTTTATCAAGCTTTTGCTCCATAATTTCATAGAAAATCCATTTTCCGTTTTTGAAGACACCCTTTTTAGCATCCACCCGTCGGGTTAATTTGAAGTCATTATCAAAATAATTAAGGGCAACCCCTAAAATAGCACTGTCTGCCGGATTATAGTATGTAATATGGCATATCACACGGTTACCCTTGATCCATATATTCTTCCCCTTAGATATAACGGCAGATTCTTTCTTAACCTCCACATTCCAGATCCTGTTGGCCTTGCTTATGGTAATCGGCACAACCAACTCTGATAATAAAAAAATGAGGGTGCTTAATAATAACCCTATCAATACAACCGGCCCTAAAAGGTAGAAGATACTTACGCCGCTACTTTTTAAAGCGATAATCTCATTGTTCTTGTTCATCAGACCAAAAACAATAATAACCGCCAGAAGAATGCCAACCGGCGCTATTTGTGCAATTATCAACGGTATCTTAAGCTGATAAAAGCTTATAATTTTTGAAAATGGAAGATTTGCTTCTAAAAAATTATCTACCCTTTGAAAAAAATCTACCGCTAAATATATTCCGACCACTGTTAATAGAACAATACCAAAGTATTTAAAAATCTCCTTGGTCAAATATTTTTCGATTAAGGACATATTATCAACAATTCAGAAATTTGGGCTAAGCCCCTCCCCGTCTGACTAAACGGGACTTAATCCCTTTTAACAGATTCGAAATAGGACCGATCCTTATTTGACGCTCATTGGCTGTTTGAACGAGCAGATACAATCCTAAACTGCCCATCACAATATTTGGGCCCCACATTCCGATGACCGGAGGACAGGCGCCTGTTTCACCAAGAACCAACCCTGCAGTTAACAACAGGTAATAAATCAAAAAGAAAATCATACCCAGCACCAAGCCAAATGATTTTTTTGTAGGCCCGGATTGTATGCCGAATGGAACCGCCAGAAGCCCGAGTGCAAAACATGCAATTGGAATTGAAAATTTTTTGTGCAACTCCATCAGTGTATTATAATAGTTGCTATCTCTCCGGGTACTATTTTTCAAATAATCCCGCAATTCAACAAGACTCATCTCCTTCCTGTGTTTGGCTCCCTGTTTCAATCTCGAAGCCGCCTGTTTAATGTCCAGGCGAATTTCATAGGTCTCAAAATCAATATAATTTGTCGATCTGTTCTTAACATCAACTTGATATATAACACCATTGAAAAGCAATAAATGATAAACGTATTCGTCGGGTTCACTGAATAGTTTTCCCCTTGGCGCCACCACGGTGCCGACAATGTCTTGAGTTCTTTTATCTTCAACGAAAATATCTTGAAGTTCTTTACTTTTAGGATCTATTTTATTCACGTAAAGCACCACGTCTTCAAAACTGTCATTGAATGTCCTGTCCTTAAGTCCCATTTCGAGATTGGATGAAACCACCTTGTATGTCAGTTTTTTAAAGGATAATCTTCCCCACGGCATTCCATATATTGTCATAAAAAGGGTAAGCAGACACCCCAATAGACAAAAAAACATTGCCGGTGGAAGCAACCCGTAGATGCTCATACCGCTGGTTTTTAGTGCAACGATCTCATTGTCTCCGGACAATCGAAGAAACGTGAGAAGAATCGCTATCATGATTGACATGGGTATTATATAGGTGAGGAAATACGGCGTAGAATAAGCAAGCATTATAAGGACAGTAAACACACCAACACTGTAGTTTACAACCATGTTTGTAACTTTAAGCATCTCTACCATCAGAAAAACAAAAGTAAAAAACATCAGGTTGATGACAAAAGGAGAAATCATCTCTTGGAACACATATCTATATATAATGGAACTGATTTTCATACAAATTTTAGGAAAGCTTGTTTGCGATTATGACACATTACATAATTATATCGAAAAAGACTTGCCGGCATGTTTTCTTACGGTGAATTCTACTGTAGCTTCTTTTGAACTGCTGTCATTGAATTGCATCTGGTAAAGCTTAAAATATTCTCCTCGTCGAGCGATCAGTTCTTCATGTTTGCCCTCTTCTACGATTCGGCCGCCAACGATAACGGCTATACGGTCGGCATAACCAACGGTTGAAAATCGGTGCGCAATAACAAATGTTGCTCGTCCCTTCATCAGGTTTTCCAGAGCTTTTTGAACCAGCGTTTCCGATTCTGCATCGAGTGAAGAAGTCGCCTCATCCAGTATTAAAATGGGAGCATCCTTTAATAACGCACGAGCGATACAGATTCTCTGTTTCTCCCCTCCGGATAACCGCCCGCCAAGTTCTCCAATATTTGTATCAAAGCCATCTGGGAAGTTCTGTATAAACTCGTATGCATAAGCTGCCCGAGCAACATTTTCTATGTCTTTGTCAGACGCATTTTGATTTCCGTAAGCGATATTGTTCCGAACAGTATCATTAAAAAGTATGGGTTCCTGAGTAACAATGGCAATCTGGTCCCTGAGTGAAGAGATCGAGGCATCTCTGATATCAATGTCATCAATGAGGATACTACCCTTGCTTACATCATAAAATCTGGGAATCAGGTTAACTAAAGAGGTTTTTCCGCCGCCACTCATTCCAACGAACGCAAGGATTTCCCCGGCCCTGACATCCAGGTTAATGTTTTTTAATACCATTATGTCATCATATTTGAAATACACATTTCTAAAAATAACGTGGTGAGGGCCGCGCTTAACCCTAACAGGATTTGGTATCTCTTGAATATCAGATTCCGACTCTAGGATATCAAATACCCGGTCCGCACCGGCAAGACCTTGCTGTATAATATTATTGAGCTTGCTTAATTTCTTTAATGGCGCGTAAAGCATGATGACAGCAGCCATGAAAGAAAAAAAGGTTCCGGCTGTGGAGGTGCCGGATATTACTTTGTAACCGCCGTACCAAATGACCATGGCTATACCCAATCCGCCTAAAAATTCCATGAGCGGTGAAGACAAGGCTTTGAAGCGAACCATCTTTAGCTCAAACTTGAAAAGTTTAAGAGTTTTTCTAAAAAATCGCTCTTTTTCATACCCTTCCATTCCAAATGCCTTTACAATTTTATTTCCGGCAAAAGTTTCATGCAAAGTAGACGTGAGCCCCCCCATGGCCTCCTGCGTATGGGTAGTGACCTTACGCACTTTTCTTCCCAGCATAACAATGGGAAAGAAAGCAAAGGGTAAAACAACAAGCGCGATCAAGGCCATCTTCCAATCCCGGTAGAAGATGACAAATATCAATCCGATAACGGTAAAGAAATCTTTCAATGATCCGGTAACTACAGACGAAACCATATTTTTTATAATGTTTACATCATTTGTAACCCGCGACATCAGAACTCCTGTCTTTTCTCTTTGAAAAAACGAAATAGGAAGGTCCTGAATGCGATCATAAAGACGGTTCCTAAGACGCCTGATGATATTCTGCCCCACATAACTCATAAAATATTCTTGGTAATACATGGCAAAACCAAGTACTAAATAAATAGTTATTACTGCCAAGGGAATCAGCTTAAGCATCCCCATATCTTTATTTATAAAAATATCGTCAACAACCGGTTTTATTAAAAAAGGAATAGCGGACCTTGCACCAGCCATCACCAGCATGCATATCATCGATAAAAACAGTCTGAGCCATTGATCCTTTATAAGCAACAGCAAACGTCTGTGTCTGTCTTTTATGATCGGTTCTGATAATATTTTCATGATATTCAAAACGAATATATTTAGAAAAGGGCATTTATACCATTTGCATCTTTATCATGCATCATACAACATTCCAACTGCTATATCAGCAACGCGTTCGGAGGCACCCGGACCGCCGAGTGCATCTTTGACTTTCATCAGTTCGTGTCTTAACCTTTCAAGGCCGGAAGCATCATTTAACATATTGAAGACCGTGTCTGCTATCCTGATAGGAGATGCCTGGTCTTGAAGCAATTCGGGGACAATCTTTTTGCCGCTAATGAGGTTGACCAGGCCGATATGTTTGACATGTATCATTGCCCTTCCAAGCCAGTAGCTTATGGAAGACACTTTGTAAATAATTACCATCGGTGTTCCGGAAATTGCGGATTCAAGAGTAACCGTGCCGGATGCAGCAACCACAACTCTGCTTCTTTCAAAGATTTTTCTTACATGGCCGGATACAATCTCAAAATCGGCAGCACCCTTATGTTTGTTAACGATTTCTTCCACGGTTTTTCTTTTCACGCCAGGTGCAAGTGAAATGATAAATTTTACGTTCTTAATCCTTTTGAACAAAATTTGGGCAGCACCGAGCATTATAGGAAGGTGCCGCGCAATTTCCCGATCGCGGGAACCTGGTAAAAGGCCTATGACAGAAATATCATTTTCAGGATTTTCAAAAGCCTTTTTTTTATAATCAAGGTTTGTATCCAGTAAAGGATGCCCCACAAATGTAACCGGAATTTCATGTTTTCTGTAAAAGTCTTCTTCAAAAGGCAGGATAACCGCCACATGATCCACAAGCTTCCCGATCTTCTTTACACGGCCGGGTCTCCATGCCCAAATCTGTGGACTGATGTAATATAACACCGGTATTCCAATCTTTTTGGCCAAGGCTGCCACATTAAGGTTAAAATCGGGAAAATCGATCAGTATCAAAAGATCGGGAAGCAGTTTTTTAAGGGTCTTTTTGGCGACAGCCATCCCTCTAAGCAGATTGGGTATCTTGGAAAAGGCTTCGGTTATCCCCACAACCGAAAGCTCTGAAGCATCAAATAAAATTTTGACCCCCGCAGATTTAAGGGCCTGTCCGCCAATGCCGCAGAAAAACAGGGCATTGTCTCTTTTGCGCATGGCGGTTACAAGCCGTGACCCGTGAAGGTCACCGGAAGCTTCACCCGCAATGATCATAACACATTTTTGATCTGAAAGCGGTTTCATACAATTGCTAACGCAAAAAACGACTGTTGGTATCACAAATCTGCTTCATAATGCTCAAAGCGATCTTTAAGGCATCACGTCCCATCTGCCCTGTGACCTCCGGAACTTCACGTCTTTTTACCGCTTTTACAAACGATTTTAATTCATCTTCCAGCGCATCACCCTTTGCAAAACTGAGCTGTTTGATTTCCATGCCGGGTATAAGCCCCCCTTCAATGTTATCGTTCTGCTGAATAACGGTAATTCCCTGATTTGCAAAATCGACGGATATATAGGCATTTTTTTGAAACAGCCTGATCTTCCTTTCATTTTTGGTCGATATTCGACTGGCTGTAACATTGGCGACACACCCGCTTTTAAACTCAAGACGTGCATTGGCAATATCAACATGTCCGGAAATTACAGGAACACCTGCCGCATGGATACCGACGATTTCCGACCGAACAAAGTTAAGTATAATATCAATATCATGAATCATAAGATCGAGCACAACACTCACATCCGTACACCGGTCTTTGTAAATACTCAATCGATGGGACTCAATGAACATCGGCTTTTTAATAATATCCTGCAGGGCCACAACCGCCGGATTAAATCGTTCAAGATGCCCAACCTGGATAATAAGATTTTTCGATTTTGAAAAACGGATGAGTTCGTCGGCCTCTTCAGTGGTTTCCGACATCGGCTTTTCTATCAGCACATCGATATTATTTCCCAAAAAATCCTTGGCAACAGAAAAATGAGCCGGTGTAGGGACAACGATACTGACCGCATCGACTTTTCCAAAAAGGTGTCGATGGGTTGGATATGCCTTTGTATTAAACCTTCCGGCAACCTCCTCGGCCTGGGATTTGTTGATATCGACAACGCCGATAAGTTCAACGTCATCCATTCGGGCATACTTTTCAGCATGAAATCTCCCGAGATAACCCGCACCCACAACACCCACACGCAATTTCTTCATAATCTTTACTTTTCCATAGCAACCACGGCAATACCATATTCGTCCGCCATTTCGATCATCTCTTCCCGGTCAAAAACAACCGCCTTTCCGGCTTCAATAACAAGCACTCCTGCTCCGGCTTCATACATGGTCTTAATTGTTTGCACACCGATTGCAGGAATGTCGAATCGTATGTCCTGGTCGGGCTTGCAGACTTTTACAACCACAGCAGTTCCTTTGCCAAGCTTTCCGCCCCGAATTATGGTAGCATCGGTTCCATCAATAGCCTCCACCGCCAGAACAGACCCGCCTCCGACCACCACGCACTGGCCGATATCAAGACGCCCGATCTCCTTGGCCATCCTCCAGCCGAGTTCGATATCATTCTTCTCGGATTGAGTTGGTTTCCGTTTTGTCCAGCAGCCTTTTGGCGCCAGAAGATCCGGCAACAGACATGTTGAAGCCTCTATTTTAATTCCCTCCTTTTCAAGAACCCCGGCAAAGACTCTTAAAAGCCCGTCATCATGGGTATGCCGCATACCGGCAATAAGGGAAATGGCTTTGATATCAGGCCTGACATCCGAAAACATTCTGGTCTTTGTTATGGCCCCCATCATAACCGCCTGGCTTACTGCGTTCTTTTTAAAAAACTTTATAATACGTTTGATCTGCCCGAGATGGATCCATTCAATAGTATCAACATACTCTTTCAGGCCGGGATCAGTCTCATTATTATAAGCAATTGCATAAATGACAAATCCTTTGGATTTTGCCACTTTTGAAAAAATGATGGGGAACTGGCCGCCCCCCGCAATAAGTCCTATCCGCATAGTATTCATTTGTCATGGGTCATCTTGTAATCCCGCGCCGGGAAGATTGTATAAAATCGATCAGGCTGACCACCTCAGGAGTCTGTTCCACCTCCGCTTTGACTCTTTCTATGGCCTCATTTAAAGTAATCCCGATGCGGAAAATAATCCTGTAGGCTTTTTTTAATAAGGATAATGTCTCTTGTGAAAACCCGTGGCGTTTCAACCCAACACTGTTTAAGCCATGCAGTTTTGCCCTGTCACCAGCTGCAAGCACATAAGGTGGGATATCTTTTACCACCGCTGATTTTCCCCCGACGTATGCATACTTGCCGATCCTGACAAACTGGTGTATTGCCACCAGTCCGCCGATGGTGGCATGATCACTGACAGTAATATGCCCGGCGAGTGTTGCGTTGTTTGCAAAAATAACTTTTTGTCCGGTGATACAATCATGGGCAATATGGGTATAGGCCATTAAAAAGTTCTCTTCACCGACTTCAGTGAGGCCCCCGCCGAATTCCGTTCCCCTATGAACCGTGACAAATTCTCGTATAATAGTGCCGCGTCCGATCTTAACATAGGTTTTTTCACCCCCAAATTTCAACGACTGGGGAGCAGCCCCTATGGCGGCATACTGAAATATATGACAATCCTGGCCGATGTTAACATATGGTTCAATAATGACGTGGGGCCCGATAACGGTTCCGGCCCCGATAGACACATTTTGCCGGATAATGGAATATGGCCCGACTTCCACGTTAGCGTCCAGTTCGGCCTTTGAATCTACAATCGCAGTTGCATGTATCATTATTTTTCTCCAAAAGAGGCCATGAGTTCAGCTTCAGCCACCAATTTTTCATCAACAAAGGCCATTCCGGACATCTTGAACACCTTGGCCCGCTGTTTTAAAAATTTTATCTCAAATATAATCTGATCTCCGGGAACAACCGGTTTTCGAAATTTGACCTTGTTTATCCCCATAAAATATATCAGCGAACCTTGTTCTTCTTCGGGCAGTGATTCAGCAGCCAGCACAGCGCCGGCCTGGCCCATGGCTTCGATTATAAGTACTCCGGGCATAATCGGATTCCCAGGAAAATGACCCTGGAAAAAAGGTTCGTTGATGGTTATGTTTTTAAGAGCAACCACCTTTTCGCCGGGAACCAGTTCAAGTATGCGATCAATCATGATGAACGGATACCGGTGAGGTAATAAGTTCATGATTTTTTGAATATCAAACGTTTTTTCCATTTTCCCTCTCCGACCTCTCAATTTTCTTTAATCTTTTTTCGATTTCCTCCAGCTTCTTTTTAAGCTCCGGAAGCCTGGGTAGAATCTTTTGTACTCTTAGCCACAGTCGATGAGGTATTGCCGGTGATCCTGACACAATTTCATCACCAGACACAGATTTAGCAACTCCGGCCTGAGCACCAATGGTTACATTATCACCGATATTCAGATGGCCTACAACCCCTGCCTGTCCCGCCAGTATGGCGTTTTTCCCGATGGTAACGCTTCCTGAAATCCCGACCTGGGCCACAAGAACACTATTTTCACCCACGGTCACATTGTGAGCAATGTGAACAAGGTTATCTGTCTTAACTCCGCTTTTTATCCAGGTTTTACCAAAAGTGGCTCTGTCAATTGTATTTCCCGCACCAATTTCCACATCATCATCTATTTGGACAATACCGGTATGGGGAATCTTGTAATACTTTTTTCCGTCGGGAGCAAAACCGAAACCGTCACTCCCGATAACGGTCCCGGCATGTATTATCACCCGGTTTCCTATTGTGCAGCGCTCAAGAATTGTCACATTGGGGTAAATCCTAACATCGTTTCCGATGACAACGTTGTCGCCGATAACCACGTTGGGAGAAAGCGCAATTCTATGACCAACAGTGACGTTATTTCCAATCACGGCAAAAGGAGCTATCGATGCTTCCCGGCCGCATAAAAAGTTTTTTCCGATATACGAGTACGAACTTATACCGGGTTCCGGTTTTAAAGGGGGATGAAAAAGGTTCAAAACCGCGGCAAAAGCAAGCTGGGGATTATCCACCTGTAGAATGTTTTTTGTAGAAGCTTGAAAATCGCGTGGAACAATAATCGCTCCGGCATTTGTCTTATCAATCTTTTTTAAGAATTTTGCATTACCGGCAAACGTTATTTCATCACCGGCAGCATCATCAAAAGGCGCAACACCACAAATATTTTTATTCTTATCTCCTTTTATCTCGCCGTTGACAACTTCGGCTATCCTGGCCAGTGACAGTTCCATTTGAACTTAGTTCGCTTCGCTCATCCCGCTATATAGCGGAAGAATGTTGGAATACTGGAATACTGGGTTTTGGGATACTGATGCAATGGTTTATTGGGAGAATGTACCTGACAAAAACATAAAAAAACAGGAAACTTCCTTTAAAAAACATCATTCCAATATTCAAACGCTTTATTATTTCATGTATAGGGCAAAAATTCAAGTTTCTTAAAACCCCTTTAAATTCATTAATTTACATATATTTCAAGATGTTAAATTAACCAAGGGGATTTGATTATTTTTTCTTAGTTTTTTTATCCTTTTCAGCATCCCGGGCAAAACTGGCATTGTATTTCTGAATTAACCGGTCGGTTATATCGATGGTGTTCGGGGAATACATCACTCCGGCCTCCCGTTTTTCGAGAATAAGGAGAAAACCTTCCTTTTTACCCATTTCAGCAATAATTTTTAAAATTTCTTCCTGGATCCGGGCTACAAGTCTTTTTTCTTGCTCCTTGAACTCAGCCACATATCTTTTCTGCAACGATTTAAAATCATTGATATTTATTCTTATTTCACGTTCTTTCTCTTCCCGCATCTCTCTACTCATTACCAGAGCTTCACGTTCAAGCTTATTTTTTGTTGCTTCGATTTCTTCTCCCTTTTTCTTGAGATCAGCCTCTATCTTTTTTCCCCGTTTATTGATTTCAGCCGTTGCTTTTTTGCCGGCACTCGATGTCTTAAGAATTCTCTGAAAATCTACAGTACCTATTTTGGCGACATCCGCTCCATAAGAAGAAGCAAGTAAACAAAAACAAATTATTGTTGCCACAAAAGTCACTTTACACGTCCGCATTTTTTCCCCCTTTAAAGATAGTCTAACTGTTTTTTTTTGGAACTGCTAACTCACCTAACCATTTATAGTTAGTGTCCATCCAGAAATGGTAGATTTTGGTTTCCGGCAAGGCCCGAGTGAGTTTTCAACCGCAGGCATAGCGCGCTATTTCGAGGATTGAAAACGAGCGAGAACGCCGCCGGGGGCCGAAAGATGCCATTTATGGATGGACACTAGTTATCAAAAAGAGGTACCCATTCCAAATTCCCACTGTGCCCCTGATCCCTCGCTATCAATTACGTGTCCTCTCTCAAGACGGATAGGACCCATGGGAGAATACCATCTGAAACCATATCCCGCGGTTTTTCTCAGGCCACCCAGGCCTATACTTTCACTGTCATTATAAACATTTCCCGTATCATAAAAGAGAAGACCAACAACCCCTTCCTTCTTCATGAGGGGAAATATGAGTTCTGCATTAAATTGTATAAATTTGTTTCCCCCGATTTCATCGCCGTTTTCATCTAAAACGTAAATGTCTCGCCAGTCATACCCGCGCAATGAGTTTAGGCCTCCCAGATAAAACCGTTCATAATCCGGGAGCATTCCGCTTGAGTTTTCCTGGACATAACCGATTTCACCGTGCAGAAAAGTTACAATGTCCTTGAACACAGGTATGTACCACCCGGTTTCCCCCAGATATTTTGTAAAGCCGATATCTCCGCCAAGGCCGGCATATTCCACTGATACACTGTGCCGAGAGCCTTTTGTGGGATTAAATCTTCTGTCCCTCGAGTCGTAAACTAAGGAGGTGGTTATACTGCTTGTTGTATTCTCGCCTTCCAGTTCTTTAATCGATTCCGAAGCATCGTCTGAGATATTATCTATATTTGAAACTTCGAAATTATAACCAATAGATGCCCGCAAAAAATTATAGATAGGATAGCTGAACCTAACACCTCCTCCCCTGCTGTCCCTGTCGTATGAATCATAATCGGTCTTCCAGTCAAACACATCAAATCTTGCCGACAGAGGAATATCAAACAGCCAGGGTTCCGTAAAATTCAGTCTATACAGAGTTGTCGTCCCTCCGAGTTGGGCGTCAAGTTCAAGGATCTGGCCACGCCCAAATAGGTTATTCTGAGCAATGGAGACCATGCCAAAAACATTTTCCTGGGTGCTAAAACCGGCGCCAAAAGATAAAGTGCCTGTGGGCTTTTCAGTAACATCGATTTTCAAAATCATTTTGTCGTCGGAACTTCCCTTGACGGTGTCAACCTTAATATCCTCGAAATAATCGAGCCGGTAAAGGTTGCGGACGCTCCGTTTTAACCCCTTACCGTTGAAAAGTTCCTGTTCATAAACCTTTAGTTCACGCCGGATAACCTTGTCCCTGGTCTTTTTGTTCCCGCCGATAACAATGTTCTCAAAATAGGCCTGGTTACGTTTCGCGACAACGTATGTAATATTAACCGTCAATTCATCGAAATTTTTGTCAATCCTGGGATTTATTTCGGCGTAGGCGTAACCCTCATCTGAATATAGATCCGTAAGGGCCAGCACATCGTTACGAACGATATCACGATTATAATAGGTTTCCTTGGTAATCTTTAGTTTTTTCTTTAATTCCTCCTCGGATAAGATAAGGTCACCGGTTATGTCCACGTTATTGACCTTGAACCGTGGCCCCTCATCAATTTTTATGGTAATATTTATCCAGTCCTCATGATATTCAATTTGCGGTTCCCCTACCCTGGCCTGGATATAACCGTTGTTGTAATAAAAAGCCGAAAGTTTGGCGATATCCTGTTCGAGATCTTCCCTGTTCAGCTCTCCGGATGAGGTCATCCACGAAAAGAACCCCTTTTCAGACGTTTCCATCATTTTTTTCAGTTTTTTGTCTGTATAAGCATTGTTCCCTTCAAATATGATATGTCTTATCAGGATATTTTCACCCTCTTGGATAACGAATTCCAGGTCAGCCTGATTAGTTTCCAGCTGACTAATATTGTAAGTAACTTTTACATTATGATAGTTTTTTTCTTTATAAAGATCTTCTATCCGTTTAATGTTGCTGCGAACCTTGAAAATATTCAGTATTGAACCTGTACGGATACTTAAATTTTCTTTGATCTCGTCATCCTTATAGAGCTTGTTGCCCTGGAAACGTATAATCCGGATACTCGGTTTTTCCTTTACCCTGAATATGATTACCTTGCCTTGGGGGCTTTCCTCGGCCTCAATTCGGATATCTTCAAAATATTTCATCGAATATACGGCCTTAAGGTCTTGAGAAAGGCTTTTGGCAATATATACGTCGCCAGGCTTTGTTTTTATAATCTTTTTGATAGCGTCTGCCTCTATACGCTTATTACCGGCAACAAGCACTTTGGCAACCTTTTCACGCTTAAAAAGTTTCATGCTCATATCCCGGACGAGCTGCTTCACGATTCCGAGCAAGTTTTCTATGCTCCGGCCCTCTTTAACAAAAATACCGACAGACCCTTCTTCAAAAGATTCTATCATCTTTGCAACCAGGATGAATTTTTGCCCGATCCATGTCAAGCTGCCCCAGATAACATAGTCGGCACCGCTTTTAACACCAAAATTCCGGATTCCTTCTACAGTTACAGTACCTTTCTCCTCTGCAAAATCAGGAATAATTCCCGGTTCCAGTATAATGACACCTTCCTGTTTGAGGTCTTTTTTGATCCTATCCGAAATTTCGGTTTGCATATATGAAAAATCTTTAACCGCATGCACTTCAAATGGTAATACCGCCACCCGTACTGTTTCTAAAGTATGCGCCGTGTTCGGTAAAAAGCATAGTATTGCGATAATAATCAAACATAATCGTCTTAACATAGAACTCCTAATTGCCCCAATCCTCAGATCCATAAACTCAAAATTTTACCAGCTGTCCGTCGACAATCGTCATGCTATGTGACATGTAAGATGCAAGTTCCATGTTATGTGTCACCACTATCAGAGTCATGCAAAACTCATTGTTCAACTCCAAAAGCAGACGATGGACACGCTCGCTGCTTCCCTTATCAAGATTACCCGAGGGTTCATCGGCCAGAAGTATAACCGGATCGAGAACAAGGGCTCTGGCAAGCGCAACCCGTTGGAGTTCACCCCCTGAAAGCTTTCCGACTCTGAAATTTAATCTGTTTTTAAGTCCTACTCTGACAAGAATCGCCTCTGCAGCCTCCCTGGCTTTTTGTTTGTCCAGCCCTTTAATCAATGCCGGCATCATGGCATTTTCAAGAGCGGAAAACTCTGGAAGCAGATAATGAAACTGAAACACAAAACCTAAAGACTCGTTCCGAAATTGTGCCAGCCTGGCATTATCAAGAAGAAAGATATCTTCACCTTGGAAAAGATACGTTCCGCTATCAGGCCGGTCGAGTGCTCCCAGCAGGTGAAGCAGTGTAGACTTGCCGATACCCGACGCTCCGACTATTGCCAGGGTTTCTCCGGCGTTCAAATCAAGGTTAACCCCCTTTAAGATATCAATACGGGTACCGCTGGTGTCGAAACTCTTACATAGACCTTTCACCGACAAAAAATGATCTGGAACAGGCTTTTTGTCGTTTTTCTCGGAGTTAACCATAACGGATCGCTTCAACAGGGTTGAGTTTGGAGGCCTGGCGTGCCGGATAGAGTGTCGCTACAAAACAAATCGCCATTGCAGCGGCGGCTATTATAAAAACATCCAGAGCCTCAAGTCGTACCGGAAGGGTTGAGATATAATACACATCTCCCGGAAGTTCGATAAACTTATATTTCTCCAGCAATTTGCACATGATAAACCCAAGGCATACACCCAGCGAGGTGCCCATGAAACCGATGATCATTCCCTTGAAGATAAAAATCTTCCTGATGCTGCTATCCATAGCTCCCATGGCTTTTAATATGGCAATATCTCTGGTCTTTCCCATCACCATCATAATCAAAGTGCTTGCAATGTTAAATGCTGCCACAAGAACAATAAGTGCCAGAATAATAAACATCACCGTCTTTTCCAGTTTAAGGGCGGAAAACAGATTTTGATTCATCTGCATCCAGTCCCTGGCCCAATAGGGAAATCCAACGTCAGCCACTATCTTATCTGCGATATGCCTGGCGTTATAGATATTATTTACCCTGACTTCGATACCGGTGACGGAATCTTTCATGTGCAAAATTTTTTGGGCGTCGCTTAAATGGATGTAAGCCAGGGATCCATCATATTCATACATACCCGATTCGAACAAACCCGCCACCTGAAAACGCTTCATAGCGGGCAAGTATCCCATGGGAGAAATCATTCCCCGGGATGATATCAGGTAGACCGCATCACCCATGCCCAAACCCAGATTTTTGGCAAGCTCCTTGCCAAGAATTACACCGGGAACAGAACCGGTAGTGTCCTTTCCCTGATGCATCTTTTCTAAATTCAGCAAAGCGGAACGATCGATAACCTTTATTACCCTGCCGGCCGTTTCCGGATCTATGCCTCTTAAAACAGCCCCGGATACTCCTGACGATGAACGGAGCATGATCTGGGTGTAAATAAAAGGCGTGGCGGCTTCGACTCCGTTTGTGTTAACAACCTGGCATAATATTCTGTGATAATCGGAAAAAGAATTACCGTGGCGCATGATCACCACGTGTGATTCAATCCCAAGTATACGGTTCTTAAGATCGGACTCAAATCCGGCCATTACAGCTATTACTACGATCAATGCCATTACGCCCACAGTCACGCCGGCAATGGAAAGCATGGTAATTAACGAAATGAAGGTCTCTTTTTGTTTGGCCCTTAAATAGCGGCCGCCTATGAAATATTCAAAAGACATAAGAGTTACTGGTTATAGATATTAGATTTATGGCCTTTTTATCCATAACCCATCACCTAATACCCATTACCTTTTTCAGCAGGTTTCATGTGCGGGAAAAGAATAACCTCCCGGATTGAAGCGGAATCGGTGAACAGCATGGTAAGCCGGTCAATCCCTATTCCCTCTCCGGCGGTGGGGGGCATACCGTACTCCAAGGCCTCGATGTAATCTTTGTCCATATAATGGGCCTCTTTGTCGCCGGCTTCCCTGTCTGCAACCTGCTGTAAAAATCTCTCTTTCTGATCAACAGGATCATTAAGCTCCGAAAATCCATTGGCAATCTCATGACCCGCGATGAAGAGCTCAAATCGATCCGTAAGTTCGGGCTCGGTGTCACTCCTTCTGGAAAGCGGGGAAACCTCTACCGGGTACCCGGTAATAAATGTCGGTTGGATAAGCTTTGGTTCCACCAGCACATCAAACAGCTTGGTGATGATTTTTCCAAGACGCCCGATATTTGTAACCTTGATCCGTTTTGAAGCGGCGAATTCAAGTAGACCTTCCCGGTGGTCCAGCAAATCGGCGTCAATGCCCCCAAACTCCTCCAAGGCAGAAGCAAGGGATATTCGACGCCACTTGACGCCTAAATCTATCGTATTCCCCTGGTATTGTATCGAGGTTGACCCGGTTACCTCCCTGGCCACATGGCAGAACATCTTTTCGGTCATGTCCATCAGATCATCGTACCTGGCATATGCCTGGTACAATTCGAGCATGGTAAATTCGGGATTGTGACGGGCTGAAACCCCTTCATTTCTGAAACTTCTATTAATCTCAAAAACCCTTTCAAATCCTCCGATAATCAGACGCTTTAAATAGAGTTCAGGGGCTATGCGTAAAAACAGATCCATGCCCAATGCATTGTGATGGGTTACAAATGGTGTGGCTTCGGCGCCACCAGGAACCGGCTGCATCATCGGTGTTTCCACCTCAAGGAAATCCCGGGCAAGAAGAAATGTACGTATGACCTGAATGATCCTGCTACGTTTCGTAAAAATATCCCGCACATCTGAATTCATTGTCAAATCGATGTAGCGACGACGATAACGCTTTTCCGGATCTTTAAGCCCGTGAAATTTTTCCGGAAGCGGTCTTGCTGACTTGCAGACGAGCTTTAATTCCTTGACCATAAGTGTCCATTCTCCTGTTCTCGTCTTGAACATTCCGCCCTTTAGTCCGACGAAATCACCGATATCGAGCTGTTTAAATAGATTATAGGCTTTTTCGCCTATATTGTCTTTTCTCACATATGCCTGAAGCTGTCCGGTTCGATCCCTGAACCTGATAAAGGATGCCTTGCCAAACCTGTTTATGGCCATCATACGGCCGGCGACAACAAAAACAGGCCCGTCCTCGGTAAGTGAATCCGGTGCATCTTTTACGGCATTTTTGATGTCGCTTACCGTATGCAAGACAACAAAATCATTGGGATATAGATCAATATTGTTTTTTTTTAACTCTAAAAGTTTCTTTTTTCGTTTCTCAATGATATCGCTTTTTTTGTCCATTAGGATTTAATTTTTCAAAAGATTAAACTTATTTTGCTAACCCATTTAAAAATAGGTGTCAAGATTAAGTTGGCGGGTCTCTTCGCTTTAATTTAAAGGAAAACTTGGTTCCCCGATCTACTTTGCTCTCAACGTCAAGCCATGTATCGTAGGATTCGAGTATGCTGTGGACAATAGAAAGTCCGAGACCTGTACCATTGGATTTTGTTGTGAAAAATGGATCAAAAATCGACTGCATATACCCGTCTGAAATGCCACAGCCATTGTCGCTGATCTCGATACCTGCATAATTGTGCTTTAAAGGATACGTTTTAATCCCGACAAGTCCTTCACCCTCAATAGCCTCAGCAGCATTTAAAAGTAGATTCCAGATCACCTGGCGCAAATGCACCGGATCCATTTCAATCCAGATATTTGAGGAGAACTCGCTTGTAATTTTAACTTTGCCGGTACCGGCTTTGTCCTTTTCAAATAGTTTGACGGTCTCTGTCAGGGCGCTTTCGAGTTCTATCTTTTCGATTTTACCTGCAGGCGGTTTTGCGAACAAAAGAAAATTGTTCACCAGGGCGCTCAACCTGTCTGTCTCACGCAAAACGATCTGCATCAGTTTGTCATGTTCGGGGTCATACGGAACTTCTTTTCTTAAAATCTGGATTGAACCTGAAAGAGAAGCCAGAGGATTTCTAATCTCATGAGTTATGCCGGCCGCCATTTCACCCATGTAGGCCATCTTCTCCACGCGTTTAATTCGATCCTCAAGGGCCGAAAGCTTGTTTCTTGTCCTTCTCAACTGTTCCGACAGAAAACCGCTCAGGAAAGCAACGGCAAAACAGGCCACCATGGTAATCACTACCTTGAAAAGCACTTGGCTCCAGGCATAACTACCGATGGCATTACCTCCATTCATGCTAAAAGGATTGATAATACCGTAGTATTCAAGATCGATCAGGATGCCGTACTGGATACTGCAAAGCACGGCCATGACCATGCTTCCTTTCCTGAATAGAAGCATGCTCGAATAGATAATAACTACCAGATAAAGAAATGAAAAAATGCTTGCAAAACTGCCGGTAACAAAAATTATTATTGTTACGGCAAAGGTGTCGATCCCAATCTGTATATAAGCAAAGATAAGTTTCCGCTTTATATGTTTAAAAATTAAAGCGTAGCAAAAAGAAAGCAGGAAAATTGTAACGATAAGTCCATAAAAAATTAGGAGGGGCCCCGTTAGAGGGAAAGGTTTTTTACTGAATTGCAGAATAATAGTCGATCCCAGCAACAGTGAAGTAAAAACGACCCGTAAAAACATAACCCATTCAAGCTTATGATATAAATCATCTTCGGGCTTGTTTGAGTAATCGGGCATAATATATGTCTCGAAAAATCTATCCTACTAGAGGGAGCATCTCGGAAATGATACAATTTATTGAAAATAAAGGTCTTTTTTAGGCTTATATTTTTAACTCGAACATGGCCCCAGTGAAATAGAAAAAAAGTTTCACCCCAGTACCATCTGCCGGAGCTACGGGGCAGGCGGGGTAAAAATAATGGAATGATGGAATAGTGGAATGTTGGTTTTTAAAGAAATTTTATTATTGATGGAATTTTTAACTACCCTGTCAAGATAGATTTTATCAATAACCCATTTTACCGTTTTTCCAAAACCCATTACTCCAGTATTCCATTATTCAACATTCCAATTGTGACCTGCCCGCTCGTGCCCCAGGCCACCTCGCCTTGCCTGCCCGCTCGTGCCTCGCAGTGGCAGGCGGGCCCGTCCGCTATGGGCTGTGCCTTAGGCGAATGCCGGGCGGGCTCAGCTGGCGGGCGAGCTTGCAATGGCAGGCGGGGCGAAGCGAACTAACTTGAGCAATTATTTCAACATTACAATTAGGGTGAAGCGAAACCCAAAGGTTCACGGGTTAACCAAAGGCAGCCGCCATTTTGAATATGGGCAGATACATGGATACAACCAGACCGCCGATAACACCACCCAGAAATACCAGCATAATCGGCTCTATCAACGAAGTCATGTTTTCCACCGTCTGGTCGACCTCTTCGTCGTAAAAATCGGCGATCTTATTTAACATGGTATCAAGTGCACCGGTAGATTCACCGACAGCAATCATCTGGCATACCATAGACGGAAAAACGCCACTTTCGGAAAGAGGATCGGACATTGTACGGCCTTCAGCAATGGCGGACCGAGTTTCGTACACAGCATTTTCAATTGTTTTGTTACCTGCTGTTTTGGCAACAATCTCAAGCGCGTCTAAAATCGCCACACCGCTGGCAAGCATTGTTCCCATGGTCCGTGTAAATTTAGCTACTGAGGCTTTACGAATTAAAAGCCCGAATAGCGGCAATTTGAGAATAAGGTCGTCCATTAAGGCTTGTCCTCTTGCGCTTTTATAAAACCTTCTGATTACAAATATTGCCAAAACTATGCCGGCAATGATATAAAGAATGTTTGATTTGACAAACCTGCTCATATTTACAACAATTTGTGTGGGGACCGGAAGGGCGCCGCCCATCCCCTTAAACATATCCTCAAACACAGGAATAACAAAAACCATGATGATTGCAACAACGAGTACAGCGATCACCATAGTTACAGCCGGGTAAGTCATAGCCCCTTTTATCTGGGATTTAAGCCTTGCAGCTTTCTCCAAATAAGCAGAAAGGCGTCTTAAGATCGTATCAAGGATACCGCCGGCTTCACCGGCTGAAATCATGTTTATAAAAAGATCGTCAAACTGTTTTGGGTACTTTTTCAATGCTTCCGCAAAGGTTTGCCCACTCTCTACATTCTGTTTAATCTCCCTCAACATATTTTTAAATGTTTTGTTTTCATGCTGTGCATATAGAATATCGAGGCACTGGATTATTGGAAGACCCGCATCGATCATAGTAGAAAATTGCCGACAAAAAATTATTATATCTTTCTGTTTTATCTTGGGTTGCATGAAAGAAATGTTTTCAAAAAGGTCTTTGGGTTTTTTCTTAATCTTGGAAGGAGTTATATTACGCCTGATCAATTCGGAGTTTACAGCTTCTTCAGTGGGGGCTTCCATCTCACCTTTCTGTTTCTTATTCTGCCTGTTCTTTCCACTCCACAAATAGACTGCCATGATCATTCCTCTCTTTTAATGGAGACAATACGTGGTTTATAGTAAATCATTTCCCGCTCAGCGGGGACGCCGGGATTGGGCAAAAGGGGGCGTTTTGCAAAGGTCTCCGTATATCCTCGTGTCAGCCAATATCATAAAGTACACCAAACAACAACATATTCGCTGAATTAATATAAAATCTTTATGATACAGCTTGATAAACTCGCCTATATATGTAAATCTTTATTTTAGCACTCAACCCTGATAAACTATAACCCTAAATGAGCGAAAGTCGAGGATGCCCCAGATTTGAGGCATCAAGGGCGAAGCCGTAGTCATCTACTGCGAGCCCTTGATAACGAAGAAGATAGGGTATCATCGGCTTTCCCAAGGGGTAAACAAAATGGGATTTTTAAATAAATCTATATCTCATTTATAGAAGAGTTATGAAAATGCATCTGAATCCACTAAAATGCATAATAAATCAAACACATAAAATATTTGTCCCATTTTGTTTACGATCATTTAGGGTATAAAAGCAGACTAAAGCCTGCCATAGCCTTCCGGGAAAAACGTCGTTTCCCATTGCCGGCCTCATCGCTGAGACCGGCTTAAGGTTTTTTTGGGCATATAGGCATTTGCGGGCGGATCACAATTTGAATATTAGAATTGCTGCTTAATTTACAGCAAGTTGTATATTTTTCAAGAAGTCAAGAGACCTTTGAAAAATGTCAATTTTTGTTTAAGTTCAAGAAAGGCGATAATTTTAACCACCCCAGTACGATCTGCCGGACCTACGGGGCAGGCAGGAATACATTGAGTATTTCGAGGATTAACTCGCCAAAGTTCGGTGGCGGGTTAAAATTTGAGCCTGTTGACAAATCCCGCTCAGCGGGGACGCAGAAATTGAGCAAAAAGGGGCGTTTTGCAAAGGTCTCGTCAAATGATATAGGATAATGACAAAAAAACCCGAACATAACAAAAAAGATCTTACGATTATTACTTCCCACATTAATGCCGACTTTGACGCTTTGGGATCCATGCTTGCAGCTCAGAAGCTCTATCCCGATGCACTTGTGGTTTTCCCCGGTTCCCAGGAAAAAAATTTAAGAAACTTCTTTATCAAGTCTATGGTCTATCTCTTTAACATGGTCAACATTAAAGATGTCGACCTGTTAAATCTCAAACGACTGGTTCTGGTGGATACCAAACAGCCAAGCCGTATCGGGAAATTTGCAGCCATACTCGACCGGCCGGACATCGATATACACATTTACGATCATCACCCTCACATGGATAACGATATCAAGGGTGATTACGAGGTTCATTGCTTAACCGGCGCCACTGTCAGCATCCTTACGGAAATCATAAAGGATAAGGGTATCGACATTTCTCCGGATGAAGCCACCATTATGTGTCTCGGAATATACGAAGATACCGGTTCTTTTACCTTCCCGTCCACCACCGAAAAAGATTTTAAAGCCGCCGCCTTTCTCCTTTCAAAAGGAGCAAATTTAAACATGGTCTCAAATCTGATCTCAAGAGAGATAAGTCCGGAACAGGTGGGGCTTTTGAACGACATGATCCAAGCTGCAACCCGTTACAATATCAACGGCATCGAAATTGTAATTACAACCGTATCCACCGACAATTATGTGTCGGATTTCGCTTTCCTGGTCCAAAAAATGGTTAAGATGGAAAACCTCAATGCCATTTTTGCCATCGCGCGAATGGGAGACAAAATGTACGTCGTGGCCCGAAGCAAAATACCCGAGGTCGATGTGGGAGCGATTGTCACCCCCCTTGGCGGAGGGGGACATACCTTTGCGGCCGCCGCGAGCATCAAAGGTAAAACACTTGCCCAGATTGAGCAAAAGCTTACGGAAATCCTCTACAGTAAAATCAGGTCCAGGAACCGGGCAAAAGACTTAATGTCATTTCCGGTCATTAGGATAGGCGACGATGTTTCCTGCAAAGAAGCCGGCAATCTTCTCACACGTTACAACATAAACGCCCTCCTAGTTACCCAAAAGCACAACGGTACAGAAGACCTTCTCGGGTTTATAACGCGCCAGATTATTGAAAAAACAGTGTACCACGGGCTGGAAGACATACCGGTCAAAGAATATATGACAACCGAACTTGCTTCGGTGGCTTCCGATGCCGAACTTGTGGAAATTCAGGAAAAAATTATAGAGAACAATCAACGCATTCTTCCTGTCATCGACAATGGCATCATAACCGGTGTTATTACGCGCACCGATTTGCTTAACATTCTGGTGGGGGAATCCAAACTTAGTTCCCCAGGCTCTCCGGACCTGCTCAAGGAACCTGTCCACGCCAGGACCAGAAACATCCTTAAGTTCATGAAAGAACGCCTTTCCCCTCGTATTTTCGACATGCTTCAGGTCATCGGCGAAAAAGCTGACGAATTAGGTTACAATGCTTACGTTGTGGGCGGATTTGTGCGCGATCTGTTTCTGTACCGAACCAATGAAGATCTAGACATTGTCATCGAAGGCAACGGCATTGCATTTGCAAAACAATATGTAAAAATGGTCGATGCCCGTATTCACTCCTACGAAAAGTTCGGCACCGCGGTAATTATCTTCCCGGACGGTTTTAAAATTGATGTGGCTTCTGCCAGAATGGAATACTACAAGTTCCCGGCGGCCCTTCCCATTGTGGAGATGAGTTCGATAAAACTCGACCTCTTTAGACGGGACTTCACTATCAACACCCTGGCCATCCAGCTCAACCCAAATAAATTCGGCCTATTGATCGATTTTTTTGCAGCCCAGAAGGACATTAAGGAAAAATCTATCAGGGTGTTACACAATTTGAGTTTTGTTGAGGATCCGACCCGGGTCTTCCGCGCGATAAGATTCGAACAACGTTTCGGTTTTTCCATCGGGAAACTGACTTCGGGTCTTATTGAAAATGCCGTAAAAATGGATTTTTTCAAGCGCCTCAGCGGCCGGAGGGTATTTGCCGAACTGCGTCAGATTCTAGAAGAAGAAACCCCCCTGGCCGCCATCAAAAGGCTGGATGAATATAATCTCCTGAATGTTGTCCATCCTTCTATAGAATTAAACAATTATATGATTTCATTATTTAATTCAGTTAAAAAGGTGCTATCCTGGCATGATTTGCTTTTTCTGGAAGAACCGTATATGAAATGGGCCGTTTATTTTCTGGCGCTTACAAGGCACTGCGATAAAGAAACCGCCGATGAAATCAGCATGCGAATTGAACTCGCGCCACGATACAAAAAAATTTTCTGTAAGGAACGTTTCGAGGCTGACAGGTCTATTTTATGGATTGAACGAAATCTCCCGACAAAAAACAGCACTATCTACAAACGACTTGCCGTTTTCAGAATCGAACTGATCCTGTACATGATGGCCGCCACCGAACACAAAAGGGTAAAGAGATCCATCTCCAATTACTTTACCCGACTGAGACATATTGATACATCGGTAAAAGGCAAGGATTTGAAAAAAATGGGACTTGAACCCGGTCCGATTTACCGGGAAATCCTTCAGGCCGTCCTGGATGGCAAATTAAACGGTCAGATTAAAACACGCAATGATGAACTCGATTTTGTGAAAGACTATGTTCGCTAATTTAGATCTGAATCAAATTGTTGTAATGATCGTTCCGCTCCTTTTCGCCGTAACCATTCATGAGGTGGCACACGGCTATCTGGCGCTCCGTATGGGAGATAATACCGCTCTTTTAGCCGGAAGACTGACCTTAAATCCAATCAAACATCTCGATTTTGTAGGGTCGTTACTCCTGCCGCTTATATTGAACTTGACAGGTTCTCCGGTCATTTTTGGTTATGCCAAGCCTGTGCCGGTTAACTTTTCCAATTTTCGCGATAGCCGCAAAAGTACGATTTATGTGGCATCGGCCGGTGTTCTGGCTAATTTCGCCCTGGCCATTGTTTCTGGTGTGCTCTTTCAAGCCATTGTCCATTTTCAATGGTTATGGAACGGGTCCATATTCAGACCCTTTATCATGGATTTCTACCATATGCTTTTTTACAGCGTGGTGATTAATCTGGTTCTTGCAATATTCAACCTGATCCCAATCCCGCCTTTGGACGGGAGCAAAATACTCGCTATGTTTCTGCCGGATTCCTTAAGGCTGCATTATGCCCGTATTGAACGATTCGGCATGATAATAATTATTTTCTTGCTTCTAACAAATCTTGTCGGTAGGTTTATGGCATTTTTTTTGACCCCCATGTTAAATATTCTCATAGGAAGGTAGCCGGATGTTGAGATTTAAGAGAGACCTTTGAAAAATGTTCAATTTTGCCTGCCCAGTTAAATCCGTATTTCATATTTAACCGGGGTTCAAGACCAAGAAAGGCGAAAATTTTAACCTTAGGAGATTCTATATGGCTGAAAAGAAAAGGATACTCAGCGGGATGCGTCCTACAGGACCCCTTCACCTTGGAAATCTGCATGGTGCCCTTGCAAACTGGGTAAAGATGCAGGAACAGTATGACTGTTTTTTCTTCATCGCCGACTGGCATGCCTTAACCAGCGATTATGAAGATACCGGCTCTATTTCAGGATATATCCGCAATATGTTAATAGACTGGTTGAGCGTAGGACTCTCGCCTGAGAAAAGCACCCTTTTTATTCAATCACATATCAAAGAACATGCGGAACTCTTTCTTATCCTTTCTATGATAACACCCGTGCCGTGGCTGGAGCGAAATCCCACCTACAAGGATCAGATTGTTCAGCTCTCCAACAAAGACCTTTCCACTTTTGGTTTTCTCGGATATCCGGTCTTGCAGGCGGCCGATATTATCATGTATAAGGCCCACGGGGTTCCTGTGGGCGTGGATCAGGTTCCCCATGTTGAAATTACGCGGGAAATCGCCAGAAGATTCAACTATTTTTATGGTGAAGTATTCCCTGAACCGGAATCGATTTTGACCGAAACACCCAAAATACTCGGCATTGACCGCCGCAAAATGAGCAAAAGTTACAACAACGCCATCTATTTTTCAGACAGCTCTGATCAAATAGCTGCCATGGTTTCCAAAATGCTGACCGATCCCCAGCGCGCCAGGAAAAGCGACCCAGGCGATCCTGATGTATGTAATGTCTACGAATTTCACAAGATTTACAGTGATAGTAAAACCGTGGACAGAATAAACAAAGAGTGCCGCACCGCAGAAATCGGCTGCGTTGAATGCAAGAAAATAATGTCTCAAAATCTCATAAAAGCTTTAGAGCCGATGCGTGAAAAAAGAGCATATTACGAAGCCCGGCCACAACTTGTCGACGACATCATTACGGACGGATGCGAAAAAGCACGACGTGTTGCGCTCCGGACCATGGCAGAGGTTAGAGAGGCTGTAAAACTATAGTCTCCATTGACTATTACCGATGGCTTTTGTCAATTTACAATCTTAATATCCGTTATCCATCATGACACCTGATGAACGTTATCAAGTACAGCTCGAAAATATCTTTGAAGGTCCCATGGACCTTTTGGTGCACCTTATTAAAAAACATGAGGTTGACATCTATGATATTCCCATCGCTCTGATAACGGAACAGTATCTGGAATATTTAGAGTGGATGAAGGCCATGAACATAGATGTGGCCGGGGAATTTCTTGTGTTGGCATCCACCCTGACACAGATAAAGTCAAGGATGCTCCTTCCGGCCCATGAAGACGAGGATGAAGACGAAGACCCCCGCCTTGAAATTATCAGGCCCCTTGAGGAATACCTCCGGATTAAGTCAGCAGCTGAAAAGCTGGCGAAAAGGGATCTTCTGGGGGAAGATACCTTTGTCAGATATCCAGGGCAGGAAGATTATTTGCTTAACCGGGAGGAAGCAGTCATAGATGTCGGGTTATTTGAACTTATCGATGCGTTCCAAAAAATACTTGAAAACATCACCCCCATTGGCCGGATGGAGATTAATGCCGACACCATTACGGTCAGAGACAGAATCGTTCAGATAGTGGATATTTTTGAAACCAAGGGATCGGTAACGTTTAATGAGCTGTTTTCCAAAAATGCTGATAAAAGCGAGGTGGTTGTGACATTTCTTGCAATTCTTGAAATGGTTAGGCTCTCACTGATACGGGTTGCACAGCATACCCAGACAGGCATTATCAGACTCTTTTATTTATAATGGAAGAAATAAAAAACATCATCGAAAGTCTTTTGCTGGTGGCTGGGGAACCACTTACGATTGACCATATTAATAATATACTCACCCAGTCCGGGAAAAAAGAGATCCGAAACGCACTTTCCGAACTTTCAAAAGAATATGAAGCCCGCAAAGGCGGTTTCTTTTTACGGGAAGTCGCCGGCGGCTACCAGATTCGTACCCGACCCGAATACAGGGAATGGATCAAACGGTTAATTCAGCCGAAAGCGCTGCGTCTCTCCAAGGCCGCTTTGGAAACTCTGGCAATCATTGCTTACAAACAGCCGATCATTCGCAGTGATATAGAATATGTCCGGGGGGTTAACTGCGGCGGAATCCTTCGCATGCTGCTTGAGCGGAGACTGATCCGGATTTTGGGGAAAAAGGAAATTCCCGGCCGCCCCCTTATTTATGCGACAACAAAGCAATTTCTTGAAGTATTCGATCTCAAGGATCTGAAAGACCTCCCCACACCCGAAGAAATTATAACTCTCGGGGAAGCGTCATCGGAACATATGGGATAACCAACTGTTTTGCAAATATCAAAAAGTGCTTGACTTGGAAGTAATTAACACTCTATATAAATGATTAATTTGCTTCATCAATTACAATGCAATTCATTATAACACGTTTTTGCTAATCATTAAAAAGAAGAGGCCGTTGAAAAATGTTTCCCGCTTTTAGCGGGATGTACCACCTGACAACTGGGCAGACAAAAAGGGACATTTTTCAAAGGTCTCAAGGAGCTTATATGAACAGATCAGACTTGGTAAATAAACTAAAGGATAAAGCAGCCCTTAATAAAAAAGACGCCGCAGAAGTTGTTGATACCTTTTTTGATGAAATAACGGAAGCACTTGTAAAAGGTGAGCGGGTTGAAATCAGGAGTTTTGGCAGTTTTACGGTAAAAAATTATAAGCCATACGTCGGCCGAAATCCTAAAACCGGCGAACAAATTAATGTTTCTTCTAAAAAACTTCCTTTCTTCAAAGTCGGCAAAGAATTAAAGGAGAAAGTTGATAGCCAATAATTATGGGCGGTTAACTCAGTGGGAGAGTGCTACCTTCACACGGTAGAAGTCACTGGTTCAAATCCAGTACCGCCTACCATTAAATTGAGACCTTTGAAAAATGTTCATTTTTGCCTGTCCAGTTAAATCCGTATTTCATATTTAACCGGGGTTCAAGTTCAAGGAGAACGAAAATTTTAACCGCAGGAATACATAGAGTATTTTGAGGATTAACCCACCAAAGTTCGGTGGCGGGTTAAAATTTGAGTCTGTTGACAAATCCCGCTCAGCGGGGACGCAGAAATTGGGCAAAAGGGGACGTTTTGCAACGGTCTCAAATTTAAGGGGTTACGGTATATACCGCAACCCCTTTTTGTTTCTGATCCAGTTTTTTTCATGGCGGCGAAACAGCTTCGCCTTCTAGATTACACAACTAAAATTAGCTTATGTCATTGTTATTATTAATTTTTTATTAACAATGCTTTGGTTTGCCGAGCCGTGTACAGTATATTTAGGTCTAAATATATCCTTTTTGTCCCAGCAGCAGCAGGATTTCCTGGGCGACCTCATCGGGACTGAGGTCGGTGGTGTCAATCCGCACCTCCGGCGATTCCGGAACCTCGTATGGATCGTCAACACCGGTAAACCCTTTAATCATTCCGGCCCGGGCCTTTGCATACATACCCTTGCGATCCCTTTTTTCACATACCTTAATGGGAGTCGATACGTGAACCTCAATAAACCCGCCGTAAGTTTCGATGTTTTTCCGGATTTCGGCTCTGGTGGCATTGTAGGGCGCGATTGGCGCGCAAATGGCGATGCCGCGGTTTTTGGTGATTTCACTGGCCACAAAGCCGATGCGTCGTACGTTAATATCCCGGTGTTCTTTGGAAAAACTCAGCTGGCTCGAAAGATTCTGCCGCACAATATCCCCGTCCAGCAGGGTGACCGGGCGATCCCCCATTTCCAGAAAGCGTGTATAGAGAACCTTGGCAATGGTCGATTTTCCGGCACCCGGAAGCCCGGTCAGAAAGACCGTAAAGCCTTGATTGTCCGGAGATGGATAAGCCTTTTTCAGTTCGGCCTCAACATCCGGGAAGGTGGCCCATTCGGGGATGCGCCGTCCGGTCCTGATCCTCTCACGGATATCTGAGCTTGAAAAGGAAATATACTGGGTCCCCTCGGGAACCTTATCTTGAGAACGGTACTCATCTTCAAAAGGAAGATAGACAAGCTCTTCAAACGGAACAATGGTCATTCCGATTTCACTACTGTATTCTTGGGTCAATCGGTGAGCCGCGTCTCTTTGGTAAAAATGGTTTCCTCCGGCATCTATTCCGGGGCTGGCATGGTCACGTCCTATGATAAAATGGGTGCAACCGTAATTTTTTGCAATGATTGTATGTAAAAGCGCATCTTTGGGACCGGATAAACGCATGGAGAGCGGCAGCAAATTCAGTATAAAAGAGTCAGGCGGGTAGTGGCGAGTCACCGCCCGATAGCATCTGACCCGGGTATAGTGGTCAAAATCGCCGGGTTTTGTCATACCCGTTACCGGCAAAATGAGTAAATTGGCCCTGGCCTGCCGCATGGCCGCCACCGTCATTTCAAACTGGGGACGCTGGATGGGATTTCGAGTCTGAAACCCTACCACCCGCTGCCATCCGAGTTTCCGGTAAATATTTCTGATCTCTAATGGAGTCATGCGAAGCTGTTTAAAATCGAAGTGAAGAGAAAGGCTCAAAACCTCGATTTTTCCCCCCAGGTAATGATCACCTTCTGTATTAAAAAGATACTCAACCCCCTGATGATTCCTGTTGGTTGTGCTGTAAACTAATGAGGCCTCCTTGTTTCGATCCACAGGCCATATATCTTCAATATGCATAATTGCAAGCAGGAACCCTTCTTGATCCCTTAACGTGACCGATTGACCGACTTCCAGAGCCTTAGCCTGGATATCGGATATGCCGAGACATACCGGTATGGGCCATAATACATTGCTTTGCAGCCTCATGCGGTCAATCACGGATTCATAGTCCGGCCGGGTCATAAAGCCGTCAAGCGGTGAAAAAGCCCCGGTTGCAAGAAGTTCGAGATCACAAAGCTGCCGGTTGTTTAATGTAATGTCCGGCAGATCCATAGCAATCTCCTTTAAAACGGCGGCTCGCTCTTCATCCACCATAAGATTGACAAGTGAACCGCCGTGAGGTTCAACCTTTGTTGTTCTTTTCATAATAAAGCCTCCGGAAATTAACTCTAAGAATCAGCAGGTATAATCATCCTGAAATTTGAATAACAGAGTTTGCTAATTTGGCTTTCCCATGTCTGACCGTGATGAGGACATCCTGCAGGTCTTCAAAGGGGAATATCCCCCTTTCCGGTTTTATCTTAAGCCTGTCAGCAATTTCAAGAAATTCATCAGCCTCAGATTTTTTCAGGTTATACAGGGTTTCTATGGTACGGCCCCACAGATTTTCAGTGTAATTTTCAATAACAATAGGAGATGAGCTTACCGGTGCAAGAACCACTGTTCCTCCCTTCTCCACCTGAGAAAGCACGGGTTCGACCAGGTTGCCTGCAGGAGGAAACACAATCGCTGAATCAAGCTTGCAGGGCATCTGTTCTTTTGCTGTGTCTGCAGCCCAGTCGGCACCTTGGTTTATTGCATCTTCAATATTCTTTGGAGATCTTGTGCCTACATATACCTCTATATCCATGGATTTTGCCACCTTAAGAACACAAAAAGCTGTGGGACCGAATCCGTAAAGACCCAGCTTGCTTCCCTTCTGAGCTTTTGTAAGTTTGAATGCCGCATATCCTGCTATACCCGGACACATCAGTGGTGCAATATCGGAAGGTTCTAACCGAATATCGTTTAAGGGCAGCGCAACATCTTCTGAGACCGTTATATATTCCGCGTACCCGCCATCTTCATCCCAACCTGTAGATTTGATGTCAGGACAATAGTTTTCCTTACCCGACAGGCAGTATTTACATTTTCCACAGGTATGGTTTAACCAGCTTACACCTGCCTTATCGCCAATTTTAAATTGTTTCACATTTTTGCCGACTTCATCAACAATTCCCACAATCTCATGGCCTAAAATTAAGGGTGATTTTCTCAAGGAGAGGTCCCCTTCTGCGATATGAATATCTGTCCTGCATACACCGCATACCAGGATTTTGATCCTTATCTCAGCGTCTTTTGCGCGAGGTGTAGGAACTTCCGTCAATCTCAAAGGTCTTTCATCGATTTTTGCCTGCTTTTCAAGAATCCACGCCTTCATTTTTTTCCTCCTATATAACACGAGCGCCTTTATAAGCATCCTTTAAGGTTTCGTCAAGACCTTCCCGATCCATTTTCATGGCAAGTGGCAGATAATCCAGTATATCCTGAGCCGTAATTCCATCTTCACCCAAATCTTTTGCCGCAAGGTCTCCGGAAAATCCATGTATGAACACCCCTTTTCTTACCGCATCTTCAATGGAAAAGCCAAGACCATACATGGCAGCAATGGTTCCCGTCAGGACATCACCCGATCCTGCAGAAGCCATCCCGGGATTACCACTCATATTGATATAAACCTTCTCATCGGAATAGCCAATCAGTGAATGGGCTCCCTTTAAAACAATTATTGAATTCAACTCCTTTGAAGTACTCTGTAGAATATCTATTTTATTTTTATCAATATCACGAACACTCATTTTTGTAATTCTGGACATCTCGCCCAGGTGAGGGGTCATTATGGTAGGCTTCTTTCTCCCTTTTATCGTATCCAGATCTTTGGAAATGGCGGTAATCCCGTCACCATCTATAAGCAGAGGCTTTTCGATTTTCTTTGCCAGTTCTCTTGTCAGTTGTTGTGTTTCTTCATTTAATGATAAGCCAGGACCGATTACCACCATATCCATTTTTTCAGAAAGCTCGAATAAAGCATCGCTATTCTCTAAAGAGATGCTCCCCGAGTCTGTTTCTTTTTGTGGGATAAAAACTATCTCACTTCCCTTATTGGCAATAAAAGGGGTCACGGAAATGGGTGCAGCAAGGCGGGAATACCCTCCGCCTGCCTTCAGAAACGAAAGGGCAGAATAGTAGGGTGCTCCAAAGTAGCTTGAAGCACCGGCAATGAAGAGAACCTCACCGAAATCTCCCTTATGGGCAATTTTGTCTTTTGGAGGAAGTTTAATGTAATCGTTGATTCCAACTTTTAGCGAATCTTTATTGTAAAGGGACGGGGGAAAAGAGATGTGTGAAACATACAATTTTCCACAATGTTCATAGCCGGGGAAAAGCATATTTCCTATCTTGGGAAGGCCAAAAGTTACGGTATAGTCTGCCGTAACTGAGACACCCATAATTTCCCCTGTATCGCCATTAATACCTGAGGGGATGTCAACACTGAAAACCTTTTTTCTGCTTTTGTTTATCAACAGGATAACATCTCTATAGAGACTTTCCACATTTCTCGTTAAGCCCGTTCCAAAGATTGCGTCAACTATTGCGTCGCAATGCAGGACATCACTCTTTATCGTTTCAATCGATTCAATGTGCCGGATCTCAATCTGTAACCTGGATATAATATCAAAATTCTTTTTTGCCGCACCTTTAAATTTATTTGCATCACCCAGAATGAAGACCTTTACATCTCCCCCATTTGAGTGGATTTTCCTTGCGACAACAAATCCATCCCCTCCGTTGTTACCGATACCGGAAATAATAACAAATTTTTTATGCGTTACTCCAAACTCATCCATTATAACAAAATACGAAGCCTCCCCCGCATTTTCCATTAAAATCTCTTCCGGTATAGCGAGTTTCTCTATAGCGTATCGATCCAAAGACCTCATCTGCATTACACTGCTTACTTTCATTTTTCACTCCTCCGGCTTAGATTAAAAGATATTTTGATTGTAATTTCTCAACAAATTTTCAGCAATTTATGGAGCCGGCTCAATGTCATTATTTATTTAATACACCAGAACTTATTTAAAAGTTACTTTTGAGTTACATCAAAAATCCCGTAAAAAGGTTACCACTTATCCGTTCTCACTGTGAGCATAAGGGCTATACCCCTTGATTTCAACCTGGATTCGGTCCGGCCGGATGCCTTGATCCAGCAGAGCAACTACCTTTCGCAAATCCTTTGCCATCCGAAGGATTCCAGCATAAGACAGAACCATATGGCTGGGGGCCAAAGAGAGATTTTGATAGTGGGTGAGGATCAAACTCGCGCCTTGCTCCAGAAGAGCCACTGCTTTTCTATAGGACCCTAATCTGGCAAGCACGCTCGCCTTGTTGGTTATAAGCCCGACTCGGATCTCGATTTCTAATCCGTCAACACGAAGCGCAAGACCCTTGTCAAAATAGTCAAGGGCTTGGTTCAGTGATCCTTGACGGGCGTGGACGTATCCCAAATCTCGACAGATCCAGGCAATTTCATGCTCTAACTCCCGCTGTTCAGCATACTCCAGTGCACGGTGGAGGTAATGGAAAACCTGAATGAGTATCTTCTTTGCATAAGCCTCGCGGGCTAATTGCATCCAGAGTTTTACTTGTTGGTCTGCTTCTTTAAAGGGCATGGGTCAAGTTATGTTTCGGTAAAATTCAAATAAAAATCTGAGGGCCGACTTTTTGCCTTTTCCCAGGGAGTTTTTAAAAGGTCTCACTTTATATGAATATCACAGTTCCTGCCGTTCGTCCATTTCTGAAAAACCTTATTTAGTGTCCATCCAGAAATGAGGATTTTTGTTCAAGATCAAGGCATGTGAAAAAAATAACCACCCCGGTACGATCTGCCGGACCTACGGGGCAGGCAGGCATATGTTTAATATTCCGAGGATTTATTCGCCACCGAACTTTGGCGAATTAATTTTTTGAACATAACCCAGAGATTGGGCAAAAAGACCATTTATGGATGGACACTATTTAAGAATATATATTGAGCATCTATCTCTTTCTTCTTTCTTTGCTTTGAGCTGATTTTCAGGTGTCGTTATATTGAAATACATGTCATAAATCAGAGGTTCGGTTTATATAGTTCATTTTTTCCCATACAAAAGATTCCGCACTATTGGAAAAAGCCGCCGGTATTTTAGACTGCAATGTGACAGATTTCAAGTGCTCTTTAAGAATATCCCAATAAAACAAACAAAACCATGAGTTGCTGATCTATGTGCTGTGGAAAACCGGTTTGTATAAAAAGATGAAATCATGAGTTGGTCCGCCATTACTCTGATGAAAAGGATCATTTTAATAAAATCGATGACCATCGATTTTATTAAATTTGTTTTTATCAACAGCAAATTGGGTGGGTGAGGGCCGCGCTTTGAAAAGGGAGATTCTCTATTGGCACAACAACACCCATAACTTGCCAGAATATTTCATGAAAATTTTCGAGAGGCCTTTTTATTAGTAATGAAAACAGTTTGTAATTTACAATTTTGCTTCTAGTTTTAAGGTGACAGTTTGTACCGAAAATTTTCTTGTTCAATTTCTCAAAAATTTTCACCCTTCGGGCTATCTCTTTTCTTTTTCAAAACGTCCTCCTCATTATAAGGTGCGCGATACAGTATGCTGTGAAAATTTTATAGAGCGTTTCCCTCAAAAGCCTCCGTGGAGGGTTGCGCCCTGTCGTACTTGGGCGCCGAGTCGCTCTTTTCACTTTTCTGCCAATATGCTATGATGATGGTTAAAATAAGCAACCATTAAATCCCTCATAATGAAGGAGAGCGCAGATGGCATTTACGGAAAAATATCCGAACGCAATGGATGCCGAGGTGACGTTTTCCGACGGGGCGGAACGCCGTCTCAGCGAGCTATGGGAGAAACGTCCCCTGCTACTTGTATTCCTTAGACACTTCGGTTGACCCTTCTGCCGTGAGCAAGCGGTGCAGTTGCATCGCTCGAAAGCTCAGTTTGAGGACATTGAGTTTCAGATTGTTCTTGTGGGTCTGGGAACCCCCGATCGGGCGGAAGCGTTCAGAAAGCAATTTTCTCTATCATTTCCAATAATCTGCGATCCCGAAAAAAAGCTGTATCAGACATATGGTCTTGGAAGAAGTTCTATTACAAGTATGGCATCACCGGCCTTTCTATTGAAAGGGTTGAAAGCCCTGTCACGGGGATACATACCGAGCCTACCGCGGGGCGATGTCATGCAGCTTCCCGGTGTATTTTTGATAGATACTGCGGGTAATATTCGTTATGCGCATTATTCAAAAGACCCCTCGGATAATCCTACAATTGAAACGTTGCTGGCGTTAAAGAATATGTTTTAGTAAAACCGGTATCTAAATTCAGAACTCCTGACCTATGTATGTATTTTCGAGGTGTTATGAAAGCTCGGTCGTAATTTCAGATGCAACAATTTGAACATCGAACATCGAACGCTCAACATCGAACGTCGAATAAGGATATC
>Ga0315545_1000336_pt1 | contig 50645 bp, 55 predicted proteins | sample SalMarSW160210MG_FD_203096 | JGI IMG/M metagenome (GOLD analysis project Ga0315545, IMG submission 203096) | Salt marsh sediment microbial communities from the Plum Island Ecosystem LTER, Massachusetts, United States - Salt Marsh Sediment SW1602-10 ...
GCTGTCCGAGCGCGGGGCGAATCTGTCCGAGGGGCAACGCCAGCTGATCGCGATCGCGCGGGCGATCCTCGCCGACCCGCGGATCCTGATCCTCGACGAGGCGACCAGCTCGGTCGACACGCGGACCGAGGTACAGATCCAGCAGGCGCTGCACGAACTGATGAAGGGGCGAACGAGCTTCGTCATCGCCCACCGCCTGTCGACGATTCGGAACGCCGATCGGGTGATCGTCATCGAGGGCGGGCGGATCGTCGAGCAGGGGGACCACGAGGAGCTGATGGCTCGGGGCGGAGCGTACCACCGGCTGTACATGAGCCAGTTCCGCGGCCGGGCCGACGCGACTTGAGATCACCGTGAGAAAGGCATATCAAGGAGGCAAAGACGATGAACCGTGGTTCGATGGCCGTGCTGCTCGTCCTTCTGGGCGCCTTCGTTCTGGCCGGTTGCGGCGGCTTCCGGCAACAGGCCGAAGAGGCGCAGACACGGATCTCTAGCGTTCGGAGAAAGAGAGGGAGAAAGCGCTTCAGCGAAGCGCCGCGCGGCCTCCACGGATTCCTCAACTCGGGGACCTACGATAGGAAGTGCGTCTGAAGGAGGAAGCATGAAACGGATTGCGGGTTTGACGGTCGGCCTGGTGATTCTGGCAATCGGGTTCGGGGCATTCGGCCAGTCGGATCTCGACGTCTTCCCGATCGGGACGACGAAGATGGTCTACCGGATCACGTCCGAGGAGATGAGCGAGCCCCAGATCCTCGAGCTGGTGGTGACCGTCCACGGGGACGATCGCTACACGATCCGGATGCTGACGGAGCAGACCGGAACGGAGGACGAGCTGGCGACCGGATTCGGGTTCATCTTCGGCGCGGCGACGGTTTCGTCCGGCGCCGGTCACGACGTCAGCTACTCGTCGCTCCAGGCGCTGATGGATCAGCGGAATCGGCTCCAGGAGGGGCAGGACTACCTCCTGCCCAGCGGCGGCATGTTTACCGACATCGTCGGAACGACGATCGCCGACGTCTGGTGCCTCGAGGGGACGTTCGAGAATCCGGACGAGCCGGATTCCCGGATGACGGTCGCGTTCGCGCTGTCGCACCCGGTCTACATCTCGCCCCGGATTCGCGCGGAGGAGCTGCGTGAGGGCGAGTGGGTCGAGATCTTCGCCCTCGAACTGGCCGAGTACACGTTCACCGAAGGCGGGGGCTAGCGATGCCTTTCCTGGACATGAAGGGGGTCACCAAAGAGTACAAGCTCGGGAAGACGATCGTCCGGGCTCTTCGCGGCCTCGATCTCGAGATCCGCAGCGGCGAGATCGTCGCGATCATGGGGCCGTCCGGTTCCGGCAAGTCGACGCTGATGCACATCCTGGGCGCGCTCGACACGCCGACCGACGGATCGGCGACGATCGACGGCCAGAATCTCCAGGAGTTGAAGGAACGGCAGCTCGTCACGCTGCGGGGAAAACGCGTCGGCTTCGTCTTCCAGACGTTCAACCTGATCCAGACGCTCTCCGCGCAACGGAACGTCGAGCTGCCGATGATCTTCCAGGGCGTCCGGAGGTCCGCGAGGGCGAGGCGCGCACGGGAGCTGCTCGAAAAGGTCGGCCTGGCGGATCGCGTGCGACACAAGCCGAGCGAGCTGTCCGGCGGCGAGCGTCAACGGGTCGCGATCGCTCGCGCGCTGGCGAACGATCCGGAGATCATCCTCGCCGACGAGCCGACCGGGAACCTGGACACGGAGACCGGAGGCCCGATCCTCGCATTGCTGAAGGAGCTGAGCGTTCGGGACGGAAAGACGGTCATCCTGGTCACCCACGATCCCGATGCCGCCGCGATCGCCGATCGAATCATCCGACTGCGAGACGGATGCGTGTCGACCGCCGGTCGACACGTAGGCGAAGAAGCCGAAGCTTCTTCGCCTCACGACTCCGCTGAAGGCGGAGGTGATTCCCGTGCGTAAGCTGTTGGACTTCCTGCAACTCGCCGGGCAGAGCATCATGCACCGGCGCTTGCGAAGCTGGCTGACCGTCATCGGCGTCTTCATCGGGATCACCGCCGTCGTTGCGCTGATCTCCATCGGGCTCGGCCTCGACCGAACGATCAAGGAGCAGGTCGCCGGCGTCTTCGGCGTCGACACGTTTGTCATCTTGGACGAAGACACGTTCGGATCGGACAGCCACGGGGGGACCGCCGAGGAGTACGCACTCGACCTCGACCTCCTCCGATCGATCGAGGGGGTCAAGGTCGCCGCGGCGCTGCGCGAGCACAACGGATACGTGGAGGGGGGAATCGACGAAGAAGGGAACCGAATTCCGGGGATCTTCCCCGTGATGGGCCTGTCTCCAGAGCTGATGACCGAATTCGAATCGTTCACCGGGGATCTCGAACTGATGCCCGGAGGGCGACTGTTCGAGCCCGGCGACGTCGAGGTGGCGGTGCTCGACTACGAGGTCGCGCAGCGACTCGGCGTCGAGGTCGGAGACACGATCCTCGTCGCCGGCGACGGGAGCGCAGAGCTGAACCTGGAGATCATCGGAATCATGGCCCCGGCCGAGGAGGAGGCCGATTCCGGGGCCGGGTTCGGCGTCCGGTTCAGCACGAGCTCCGAGGGAGACACGATCAGCGTCCCGTACGACACGATGGAGCTGCTCTGGGGGCCCGCCGACGACGTGCTGGTGACGCTGGTAAAGACCGAGTCCGGCTACGACGTCGACGAGGTCGCCGATCGCGCCGAAGAGACGCTCAAGGAGCGCGGCTCCGACATCACCGCGGTGACGTACAACGACATCAGCGAGGCGATCGGAACGGTAACGTCGACGGTCAGCGCGTTCCTCGCCGGAATCGCCGGGATTTCGCTTCTCGTCGGCGGGGTCGGGGTGATGAACACGATGTTCACCTCGGTCCTCGAGCGAACGAAGGAGATCGGGGTGATGAAGGCGGTCGGCGCGAAGAACGTCCACGTGTGGACGATCTTCCTGATCGAGTCCGGCCTGATGGGCCTCGTCGGCGGCATCGTCGGGACGGTCCTCGGGCTCGGGCTGAGCGCCCTTGCCTCCGTCTTCATCGGCCGCTTCTTCGACGTGGAGCTGATCGTGGTGGCGAGCCCGGCCCTGATCATCATCACCCTGCTCGGCTCGTTCGCCCTCGGCGCGCTCGCCGGGCTGTGGCCCGCGTGGCGGGCGTCGAAGCTCCCGGTCGTCGACGCGCTGCGGTACGAGTAGACGGACCGCCCGAAGACCGCGGACACAGTACGAGACACCGACTCCAAGCGATCGACGTCCGGAACGGAGCCGTCGGCGTAGGATCGGATCGATCCGAAAGGCTCCCGGAGAGCCCGCGATTCCGATCTGCCCGCTTCGCTGGACGAAGCGTTCGGTCCCCTCGCCGACGGTCCGGCTCCGACTTGACAAAACGCCACGTTCGCGATAAATTGACAGTCTGTCGATATAGTCGACAGCACAGCTCGAAGGAGACGGATGGACGGCAACTCGAGCTACGTCAACAAGTCGCTGGATCGTGCGCTTCGACTCCTGGACCTGTTTGACGATTCGCACATTCACCTCACCGCCTCGGACATCGCAGAGCTACTCGGTACGACACGCGCCACCATCTATCCGACGCTCCACACGCTCTTCGCACACGGGTACCTCGACCGGGACGATCAAGGGCGGTACGTCCTCGGGATGAAGTTGGTGGAGCGAAGCGGTGAGAAGCTCGCCCATCTGGACGTTCGCCAGATCGCGCGGGGGCCGCTTCGCGAACTCGCACGAAGGCTCGGCGCAAACGCGCACCTGGCGACGTTGCACGGCAACGAGGTCCTCTACTTGGAGCGGGAGGAGGGGCGGCCGACGGTGACGCTCCACGAAGTCGTCGGCCGTCGCGTCTCTCCGCACTGCACGGCCCTCGGGAAGAGCCTGCTGGCGTTCCTTCCGGACGAGGACCGAACGCGGATCGCCCGCAGCCTCGACTACGTTCAACACACGCCGAGCACGATCACCGATCCGGAGGACTTCCTTGAGGAGCTCGATCTCGTGCGGACGCGAGGGTACGCGCTCGAAGTCGAGGAGTTCCACCTGGGAAGCGCGTGTATCTCGGCTCCGGTCCGCGGGCTCGACGGCCGCGTCGTTGGCGCGATCAGCGTGTCGATGGCGACGGAGGACCTGTCGGCACGCGAACCCGACGAGCGCGCCGCGAGCATCCTCGACGCAGCTGCGGCCATATCCGGTGCCCTCGGGTATCGGGAAGGGACGTTTGAACCCCGGGAATAGGGAGGTGATGCTGGGAAGCGGTTCTTCACTAGATCTTCGGTGGAAGTCAAGCAGTCGCACGCACAGGGGAGACACAAGGAGGTAGATGGTATGCGCAGGTATGCAGTTCTCACTCTAGGTTTGGTCCTGTTGCTCGGGACGTGCGTCGTCGGTGCCGACTACACGATGACGATCGGTCACTCGCAACCGGAGACGTCGGCGCGGCACAAGGCGCTCCTGTTCTTCGAGGAGATCGTCGAGAAGGCGTCCGAGGGAGCGATCGATGTCGAGGTGTTCCCGGGCGGTCAGCTCGGAACCGAGGCGGAGGTCATGGAAGCGGTTCAGCTGGGCGTCGTGCAGGCGACCGAGGGCGGCAAGTTCGAGGTCGCCACGGCGACGTACCTGCTGTACACGCTCCCGTTCCTCTTCGACTCGCCGGAGCAGGCGCTCGAGGTCATGCGCAGCGACACCGGCGACCGGATCAACGCGGAGGCGGAGGCCAACGGCTACTACGTCCCGGCGTGCGGGATCGCCGGCGGCTTCCGACAGTGGACGAACAACGTGCGGCCGATCACGTGCACGGCGGACATGGTCGGGCTCAAGATGCGCACGCCTGGGATCGACTCCATCATGCGGACGTTCGACGCGATGGAGGCGAACCGGCAGTCAATCCCGTACGTCGACGTCTACGTCGCTCTCAGGCAGGGGGTCTGCGACGGGCAGGAGAATCCCTACTCGAACATCGCGCAGATGAAGTTCTACGAGGTGCAGACGTACCTGACGGTGTCCAACTACCAGGTGCATCCGAACCCGTTCTTCATCAACCTCGCGTGGTACGAGTCGCTTCCCGACGAGCTGCAGAAGATCGTGACGTACGCGGCGAGAGTCGCGATGATCTACAACGACACGATCTGGCTCGCGGAGGAGATGGACGCGTACGAGATCATCGCAGCGAACCTCGAAGTCAACGTCCTCAGCGACGAGGCGCGAGCCGCGTTCGCCGAGAAGGTGCAGCCGGTCTGGCAGTACTACCTCGACGAAGGAACGTTCTCGCAGGAGTTGCTCGATTCGGTCCTCGCCTACGTCGGCGGCTGATCCTCGAGCAAGGGTTGGGGGCACAGGTCCGTTTGGGCCTGTGCCCCGTCACTGCCTCCGTGGGCGTGCGCCGCGAAGACAGGGGAGGATTCTAGATGAAGTGGAAGCACCGGGCAAAGGTCTGGCTGGACAGGCTCCTTGACGGCGCCGTCGGAGCGGCCTTCTTCGGGATGGCGATCCTCATCATCCTTCTCGTCATCCTCCGGTACTTCTTCAACTCGTCGGTGCCCGGCGGAAACGAGATGTTGCGCTTCGCGTTTATGTACACGACGTTCCTGGGCGCCGCCGTCCTGCTCGGCCGGGACGAGCACATCGCGATCCATCTCGCGACGAAGCGGCTCCCGCCGGCGGCGCGGCGCGCGGTCGCCGCGTTCGGGAATCTCGCCATCGTGGCCCTTCACGTGTACCTCATGGTCCTCAGCTTCCGGTGGATCGCCGTCGCCGGCGGCAACATGGCCGAGGAGCTGAAGTTCCCGCTTCGCTACATCCAGATCGCCCTTCCGATCGGCTGTGGCCTCGCGGTGCTGTACGCACTCAACAACGCGTTCGACGCGCTCTTCGATCGCAATCGGGGGAAGGAGCGGCCGGAGTGATCGTCCTGTTCGGCTCCCTGCTCGGTCTGCTGGTTCTGGGCGTGCCGATCGCCTACTCGCTCGCCCTCTCGGCCGTCCTGTACTTCCTGATCTATCAGCCGAACCTCGTCGGGATCCTGCCGCTTCGAACGTTCTGGGGGACCGATTCGTTCGCGATGATCGCCCTGCCGCTGTTCGTCCTGATGGGGCTCCTGATGAACCGAGGCGGCATCACCCGGCGGATCATCGACTTCGGTTGCATCTTCGTGGGGCGGATCCGGGGCGGGCTGGCGGTCGTGAACGTCATCGCCAGCATGATCTTCGGCGGGATCTCCGGCTCGTCCGTCTCCGACACCGCGTCGATCGGCGCGGTCCTGATCCCGGAGATGACGAAAAAGGGGTACAAGAAGACGACGGCCACCGGGATCACGGTGGCGTCCTCGACGATGGGAATGATCATCCCTCCGAGCATCCCGATGGTCATCTTCGGAGTCGCGTCGGGGGCGTCGATCGGGAAGCTGTTCTGGGCCGGAGCGATTCCCGGCGTGATGATCGGGCTGATCATGATCGGGATCGCGGTGGTCCTGGCGTACCGTGGGAAGTGGCCGATAGAGCGGATCCAGATCACGTTCGGGGAGTTCCTCCGACGCACCGGCCGGGCGATCCCGGCGCTTCTCATGCCGATCGCCGTCGTCGGCACGATCACGTTCGGGATCGCGACGCCGACCGAGGCGGCCGGCATGGGAGTTCTCTACGCGTTCGTCGTCGGCTTCTTCTTCTACCGGGAGCTGAAGCTGAAGGCGATTCCGGCGCTGATCAAGCAGAGCATCCTGATCAGCGCCACGATCATGATCATCACGACGTTCTCGCGACTGTACACGTGGATCCTCGTCAAGGAACACGTCCCGCTGGCGATCACCAGCTTCCTCTCTTCGATGCACGTCCCGAGCTACGCGGTGCTGTTGATGTTCTCGGCGCTGCTGTTCTTCGTGGGGGACTTCATCGACGTCGGGCCGGCGATCCTGCTGCTGACGCCGATCCTGCTCCCCGCGTTCCAGGCGATGGGCATCAGCGCGATCCAGTTCGGGGCGGTGCTGATCGTCGGCCTCGCCGTCGGCCTCGCCACCCCGCCGGTCGGGCAGTGCCTCAACGTGGCAAATAAGATCGCGGGGTTGGAGCTGACGGACACGTTCGTCGCGGCGCTGCCGTTTCTCGTCGCGAACTTCGCCGTGATGATCCTGGTGTCGATCCTGCCCGTGTTGAGCGAGTGGCTCCCAGGGATCCTGTTCCGATGAGCATCGAGGAGATGAAAGGAGCATGACCATGTACTTCGATCGAGTCGAGTCCCAGATCGGGTTGAACCCGCTGGGGGAGAATCCGTGTCGGCTGCTGGACTTCGCGAAGGTGGTGCTGGAGCCCGGCGGGGAGTACGAAGGGAACACGGGAGACGCGGAGGCGCTGCTCGTCGTCCTGTCCGGTCAGGCGAACGTCACCGCGTGCGGCGTCGAGCACGCGAACGTCGGCGGGCGTCCCAACGCGTTCTCGGGAAAGCCGCACGCGGTCTACATGCCGCCGGACTGCGCGTACCGCGTCGCGGTGCCGAAGGACGGACGTCGATTCGAGGCGGCGCTTCCGATGGCAAAAGCGGACGACGGCTCCGCGCCGTTTCTGATCGAGCCGGACCAGGTCCGATCGGGAAAGTGGGGGATCTCGAACTTCTCGCGCAAGTACCACCAGATCCTGGTCCAGGGGCAGCACCCCGGCCGTCGGGTCCATCGCCTGATCGTCGGCGAGACGTTCACGCCGTCCGGGAACTGGTCGACCTATCCGCCGCACCGGCACGAGCACGACGACCCGCCGCACGAGGTGTTCATGGAGGAGATGTACTACTTCCGCGTCGCGCCGGACGACGGGTGGGGGCTCGCCAAGTACTACACGGACGACGGGAGCATCGACGACGTGTACACGGTGAAGGACGACACGATCCTGATGATGCCGAAGGGGTACCACACCGTGGTCTCGGCGCCCGGCTACACGACGTACTACCTGTGGTTCCTCGCCGGGAACACGCGCACCCAGGCCACCGTGGACGACCCGAACGTCGGATGGGTCGGCCGAGCGATCCCGATGATCCGCAACATCGAGGAGAACCTCTCATGATCCTCGACGCGTTCAAGCTGGAAGGGAAGATCGCGATCGTCACCGGCGCGGCGCGCGGGCTCGGCCAGGGGATGGCGGTCGGCCTCGCCGAGGCGGGCGCGGACGTCCTCGGCGTCGACGTCCTGTCGCCGCTCGACGAGACGCGGGGCCGGATCGAGGCGGTCGGACGGCGGTTCGTGGAGGTCGAGGCCGACCTCTCCGGTACGTCGGACATCGACCGAATCCTGAAGACGGCGGAGGAGGAGCTCGGAGGATTCGACATTCTCGTGAACAACGCCGGGATCATCCGGAGGCATCCGGCGCACGAGTTCCCGGTCGAGGACTGGGACGTCGTGATGAACGTCAACCTGCGCACGCTGTTCTTCCTCACCCAGGCGTTCGGCAAGGCGCTGATCGACGCGAAGCGTCCGGGAAAGGTGATCAACGTCTGCTCGATGCTGTCCTACTCTGGGGGCATCCTCGTCGCTCCGTACACCGCGAGCAAGAGCGCGGTGGCGGGGATCACCCGGCTTCTCGGCAACGAGTGGGCGCCGCACGGCATCAACGTCAACGGCATCGCGCCGGGATACATGGCCACGGACAACACGGCCCCGCTTCGCGCCGACCCGGAGCGGAGCCGCGAGATCCTCTCCCGCGTGCCGATGGATCGGTGGGGCACCCCGGAGGACCTCTGCGGCGCCGTCGTCTTCCTCGCCTCCAAGGCGTCCGACTACATCACCGGAACGATCGTGCGCGTCGACGGAGGCTGGTTGACGCGATAGCGAGCATCCCGAAAGGAAACGACCATGACAGCCAGCCGGCGGCAGGATCTTATCGAGGAACTGACGAGCGCAAGGGCGGTCGCCGTTCTCCGCGCGAACGGCGCCGCAAACGCCGCGACCGCGGCCCGCGCGATCCTCGCGGGCGGAGTGCGCGCGATCGAGGTCACGATGACCGTCCCCGATGCGTACGACGTGATGCGTCAGCTCGCCGACGACGCGGAGGGCGGCTCGTTGATCCTCGGGGCGGGGACGGTTCTCACGGCCGAGGAGGTGGACGCCTGCGTCGAAGCGGGGGCGCGGTTCATCGTCTCGCCGACGTGCTGCCCGGAGGTGATCGCGCGTGCGGTGGACCACGACGTCGTGGCGATCCCGGGCGCGATGACGCCGACGGAGGTCCTCGCCGCCTGGAACCACGGCGCCGACATGGTGAAGATCTTCCCCGCGGCGCGCCTCGGACCGGAGTACCTCTCCGACCTGCGCGGGCCGCTTCCCGACATCCCGCTGGTGCCGACGGGCGGAATCACCGACGAGAACGCCCTGGCGTACCTCGACGCCGGCGCGACGCTCCTCTGCTTCGGCTCGTGGCTCGCGGATCGGGCCGCGATGGCGGAGGGCCGGTTCGACGTCTTGACGGAACGGGCGCGTAGGATCCACGATCTGATCCGCGGCTACGAGGAGGCCCATCGATGAACCGTCCGATCGTTCTCGTAACGCTGGGCGAGGCGATGGTCAGGCTGTCGCCGCCGGGCTTCGCCCGTCTTGAGCAGGCGACCGCGTTCGACGTGCAGGTGGGCGGAAGCGAGATGAACGCGGCGGTGACCGCGCAGCGTCTCGGTCTCGGCACTCGGTTCGTCACGAGGCTGCCGAGATCTCCCGTCGGCCGGCTCGCTCGGAACAAGGCCGCCGAACACGGGGTGGACGTTTCGCACATCGTGTGGACGGACGAAGATCGCGTCGGGCTGTACTTCTTGGAGTTCGGCGCGAGCCCCCGATCGAGCGCCGTGGTCTACGACCGGAGCGGCTCCGCGATGAGCCGAATTCGGCCGGCCGACGTCGACTGGGCCTCCGCGTTCGAGGGGGCGCGCTGCTTTCACACCACCGGGATCACGGCCGCCCTGAGCGCGAGCGCTCGAGAGACCGTCCAACACGCCACCGCCACGGCCCGTAGGATGAACCTTCTCGTCAGCTTCGACCTCAACTACCGGAAGAGGCTGTGGTCGCAGGAAGCCGCCAAAGCGTTCCTCACGCCGCTGATGGAACACGTCGATCTGCTTTTCACAACGGAAGAGGACGCCGAGCGTGTCTTCGGAATCACGGGCGACGACAACGGTGCGGTGGCAGCGGAACTCGTCCGACGGTTCGAGCTTCAAATTGCAGCCATCACGGTGCGAACGAACGACTCGATCTGGCGAAACCACTGGACGGCCATCGTGCACGACGGAAGCACCCTTTACCGCACGAACGAGTACGAATTGGAGCTCGTGGATCGTGTCGGCGCCGGGGACTCGTTCGCCGGGGGGTTCCTGTACTCCCACCTCGCGGGAGAGCCGATCCAGCGTGCGCTGGATCTCGCCGCCGCCACGTCCGCCCTCGCGCAGACGAACCCCGGGGATCTCAACTGGTCGACCTTGGAAGAAGCCGAAAGGCTCCTCCATGGCGGCGAGAAACGGATCGAGCGATAGGTGCCCGAAGGACTGACGGGTGTGCAGGGTCGGCGAATCCCACTCGGTCGGTGGGTGGCTTCGGAAAGCAGAACTCCCGGCGGACGTCAACGGACGAGTCGAGGATTCGCGGTGCCTTTAGCGAGCGCGCAACGGCAGACGGTCGTTCCACGGAGCCAACGCCGAGCCTTGCTGTCACCCTTCGAGGCGAGCAGAGCTTGACACGCCGCCTACAGGCTCTCCCGGTTCGGTCGGGAGGGGGTCTCTTCCCCGAGACGGTCGGCAATCGACGCGGTCAGGACGTGAAGCACCCCGTTGACGCGCATCGCGGAGAGGGACCGATCGGCGATCCACGCCCGGACGGTCGACGTGTCGACGCCGAGCACGTCGGCCGCTTTTCCCACGGTCAACAGCTTCGGAAGCTCGACGCCGTCGTGAATCAAGTTGCCACGGCGCCGTCCTTCGGACGGCGGATCGCCCTTCCTTCCGCGATGCCAGTGGATTCCGTTCCTCTCAAACGACTCGGCCTCCTCAAGTTGCCACGGTGTTGTAGCCCGCGCCGTCCTTCGGACGGCGGATCGCCCTTCCTTCCGCGATGCCAGTGGATTCCGTTCCTCTCAAACGACTCGGCCTCCTCAAGTTGCCACGGCGTTGTAGCCCGCGCCGTCCTTCGGACGGCGGATCGCCCCCTCCCGCGCGATGCCAGTCGGATCTACTCCTGTCGTAGTTCTCGACGTAGCGTTAGGAAGCGACCGCATGATAGCCGGCGTCGACGTGATGCGTCTCTCCGGTGACGGCGGAGGAGAGGTCGCTGAGGAGATAGACGGCCGCCCTCCCGACCTCTTCGGTCTCGATGTTCCGCCGGAGCGGCGCCGTTTTCTCCATCCTATCGAGCATCGCGTCGATCCCGCCGACGGCCATCGCGGACAACGTCCGACACGGTCCGGCCGACAGGCAGTTGACGCGAATCCCGGACTCGCCGAGCTCGGCGGCCAGGTACCGCGCGATCGATTCGAGCGCCGACTTGGCGACCCCCATCACGTTGTAGCCCGGCGTCGCCTTTTCCGCGCCGTAGTACGAGAGGGCGAGGATCGAGCCGCCGCTCGGCATCATCACGCGGGCGCGGTGGGCGATCGCGATCAACGTGTACGCGCTGATGTCCAGCGTCCGCGCGAACACGGCGCGCGGCGTCTCGGCGAACATCCCGGCCTTGAGGTACTCGCGATCGGCGTAGGCGACCGAGTGGACGACGAAGTCGATCGCGCCGATGTCACGCTTCAGCGCCGCGAACAGCGCGTCGAGATCGTCGTCGCTCGCCACGTCGCACGGACGCAGCCACGCGTCTCCGAGCCCGCCGTCCTCCAGCGTCCTTCGGACGCGTCCTTCCATCTTCTCGCCCGGCAGGTGCGAGAACGCGCACGTCGCGCCGTGCGCCGCCGTGTTCTTCGCGATGTGCCACGCGATGCTCCTGTCGTTGGCAACACCGAAGATCAATCCCGTCTTTCCCTCAAGTAGGCCCATGGGCACCCTCCTCCGTCGGTCCGTCCGCGCCTCGGGGTACCGCTACGGTACCGCCGGCGGCGGCCAACTGCAACGGACGGGCAACGTGCGAGACCGATCGTCGGGAATGGCCCGTCTCGGATCGAAACGGTATCCTTCGAGGGCCGATCGTCGCGGAAAGGGAGGTCGACATGTTCAGGATCCTGATGGGCTTGATCGGCGTCGTTGGGCTCGTCGTCGCGGCGTCGCTTTTGTTCGGAGGGGGGAGCCTCCTCCTGCTCGAGGCGACGCTGTCCGACGAGGACGGATTCATCAACAGCGTCCCGTTCGACATCGAGGTCGACGGGTACGCCGTCGTCGCCGGACCGGCGGAGATTGAGCTGACGCCGGACGTCCCGGTCGATCTCGGCGAGATCGCCACGCTTCGGATTCAAGCCGTCCACGAGGACCCGACGCAGAGCGTCTTCGTCGGAGTGGCCGATGCCGACGACGTCGATGCGTACCTCGGAGGGGTGCCCCACGCGATCGTCGAGGACCTCGACGACGAGTCGTTCTCGCTGACGTATCGCGTCGACGCGTCCGAAGAGGTTCCCGGCTCGCCGAGCGAGCAGCCGTTCTGGATCGACTCGACGCACGGCCCCGGGCTCCAGACGCTCGAGTGGGAGATCGACGCGGGCGACGTCTCGTTCGTGGTGATGAACGAGGACGCGTCGGACGGCATCTCGTTCGAGGCCGTGGTCGGGGCTCGGGTTCCGTTGATCCGTCCGGTCGGGACCGGCCTGCTGATCGGCGGAGGCGTCGCGCTCGTCGTCGGGACGCTCCTCCTCGCGCTCGCGCTGTAGCGCGGGACGGCTAGCCGCCGGTGTGGACCGACTGGTCGACACGCCGGAAGTCGTTCCGGTCGTACCCCTGCGCTTCGAGCCGTTCGAAGATTCCGTCGAGTGTCTCCTCGGGCAGCTCCGGCGATCGGCTAAGGATCCATCCGAACTTGCGTTGCGGGTGTCCGACGACGGCGTAGCCGTAATCCGAAGCGAGGTCGAGGACCCAGTAGTCGCCGGGGAAGAACCACCGATTGAAGAGCCGGACGAAGGAGACCTTCAGCTTCGCCGGCTCGGACGCGTCCGGAACCCAGGCCTGCCCGACCGCGCTGAACGGCGTGCCGTCGGCCCGATAGCAGGTGTTGGTGACCTCGATCTGGCCGTTTGCCAGCAGGTGGTACTCGGCGGTCGTCCCCTGGGCGCACGCCCGCTCGAACGTCGTCGGGATGCTCGCGATCGAGTACCACAGCCCCATGTACCGCTCCACGTCGAGGTCTCCGACCACCGCCGGCCGTTCGCCCATCCTTCCCATGAATCCCATCGCACCGATGGCGAAGATCGCCAGAAGACCCGCCACGATCCTCATCGCTTCCCTCCTATCCCCTGGGTCGAAACAGTCCAACGTACCCCGGTGGAGCGGAAGAAGGCAAGCTTCCGAAGTTCTCGCTGTCACTAAGGAGAGGACGGGGCTGCACCGTCGAGAAGCTCGAGGAGCGGCGCGACGCGCTCGCGGATCCCCTCGCACGTCCACGTCGCGTCGATCCTCCGCATAACGAACCGATGGGCCGTCGGGTCCGGATCGACGTTCTGCGTGTACGGCATCATCAACAACGCGTCGGTCGCCCAGAGGATGACCTGCTCCGTCGACCACTCGACCGTTCCGAGGATCGTGTCGGAATCGACGACCTTTCCACTTAGTCGGTAACGGAACCGTTGGACGGCGCAGGTGTCCCCGCCGAACAGGCCGACGATCTTCGCCGAAATCGTAAATCCGATCCGGCCGTCCCCATCGATGTCGGCCAGCCGCGGATCGCTTCGATCGTCGGGAAGTTCGTCGCGGACCGGATCGTCGAGCACGGCGCCGCGGACCTCGGTGTGCCAGTCGTGCTCGAACAACACCCGTCCCTCTTCGAACCGCAGCGCCGCGATCCGGGGGTTCGGGTGGATCGATCGCATCGTCGCGTCGGAGATGTCGGTCACGAAGAGACCGGTCGACACGTCGACGTCGGTGAAGCAGTACGCGTCCTCCAGCGTCAGCCGTGAGCCGCTCTGGATCGCCTCGGAGAAGAGCCCGATCGTGGTGCGCAACGTCACCTCGCCGAGGAACGGAAGCTGCGCGATCGTAACAAGCCTTTGGATCATCACCCATCGCCCCGAGAGGTCGGGAAGCGATCCGCCGGGCTCGCCCTCCGTGGCCCGGCCGGACCACGTAGCAGCCGCCAGCGAACTCAGGACGAGGGAAACGAACGCGCCCCTCATCAACCCCCGGTGCCCCACGACGGCCTCCTTGCACCGTCATCCTAGCCGAGTGCGGGTCGAGTTCAACCCGGACGGTCGGTTGCCGGCCCGATCCCTTCGAAGCCAATCTACAGGTTTGTCGGAGGACGGTGCCGGCGTTCTTGGATACCCTCAAGATCATGGCGACGACGACCGTCTACTTGATCCGCCACGCGCAGAGCCACCCGTCGGAGCGGATCGTGCATTCCGAGTGGCCGCTCAGCGAGCGGGGGAAGGCCCAGGCCGAGCGACTGGCCGAGCTGCTCACCCCGCTTGGGATCGAGCGGATCGTCTCCAGCCCGTTCATGCGGTGCCGGCAGACAATCGCGCCGTTCGCCGAACGGGTCGGACTGGAGGTCGTCGTCCACGACGATCTACGCGAGCGTCACCTGGGGATCGGCTTCGACGAGGACTTCTGGGCGATCTGGCGCGCGTCGTGGGAGGACTTCGACTTCGCGCGACCGGGCTTCGAAACCTCGCGCGAGGCGCAGCGGCGGTTCGCCGAGGCGATGACGGCGATCCTGAGCGAGCACGAAGGGCGGACGATCGGCGTCTGCTCCCACGGAAACGTGATCGGGCTGTTCCTCAACCGTCTGGACGCTCGGAACGGGCGGGAGACGGCCGAACGGCTAACGAACCCGGACGTGCTCAAGCTCCGCGCGGACGGGGACGCGATCGAGTGGGATCGGACGTTCCGGCTTCCCGGGATCGCGGATCTCGTGACCGATCCCGCGGACACCCCGCTCGCCGGCGAATGAGCAGCAGGGAACAAGGAACGGAGGGACCATGGCGATCGAGATCCCGAAGGAGACCAAGGACCGACTGGTCGCGTCGATCAAGCGATACTTCGAGGAGGCGCTCGAACAGGAGATCGGCGATCTGAAGGCGTCGCTCCTCCTCGACTTCGTCCTGAAGGAGATCGGACCGAGCGTCTACAACCAGGCGGTCGCCGACGCGCAGGCTCGGATGAGCGAAATGATCGATGAGATCGACGGAACCTGCTACGAGCCCAAGTTCGGGTATTGGGAGAAGAGCGGCCCATGAAGACCGGCACGGCCATTGGCAGTCCGCTCGAGGACGTCTCCGACGTTGTCCGACTGCTCCTCGGATGAACGAGGATGGAAGCGCCGTCGGCGGCGACATGCGAAACCGGCTGCGGGCCGCCTATGACGCCCAGGCCGAGGCGCGCGACCGCAAGGACTTCCCCGAGTGGAAGCGACGGATCCGAGAGGACTTCCTCGCGATCCTCCGAAGCGAGCGGTCGAGCCGGCTCCTCGAGATCGGCGCCGGAACGGGCCGAGACGGCGCCTTCTTCGCGGAACACGGCCTGGACGTCGTCTGCGTCGATCTCTCCCCGGAGATGGTCCGCCTCTGCCGAGAGAAGGGGCTCGATGCGCAGGCGATGGACGCCGTCGATCTTCGATTTTCCGACGGGGCCTTCGACGCCGTCTACTCGCTCAACAACCTGCTGCATCTGCCCGAGTCCGAGTTTTCCCGGGCGCTTCGCGAAGTCCGACGGGTCCTCCGACCGGGCGGTACGTTCTTCCTCGGCCTCTACGGCGGGATCGATCGCGAGGGCGTCTGGGAGGAGGACGCCTACGAGCCGAAGCGGTTCTTCTCGTTTCGCACCGACGCGCGCTTTCTCGAGGTGGTCGGAGAGGTCTTCGACGTCGTCTCGTTCGACCGCGTCGCCGTCGAAGCGGCCGACCCGCGCCTTCACTTCCAATCGCTTATCCTCAGGAAGAGGGACCGATCCGTGTAGCGCGTTCTACGGAAGGTGAGATGAAGTACGAACTGCTGATCGAGACGTCGAACCCGGCCGACGTGGCGCTGATCAAATCGCTGCTCGACAGCGAGGGGATCCTGTACTTCGTGCACGGGGAGGCGTTCTCCGCCGTTCGCCCCCTGGTCGAGCCGGTCCGGATCCTGGTCGCCGAGGACCGCCTCGAGGAGGCGCGGGATCTGATCGCAGGGCTGCGCCTCGCCTACGATCCGACGACGGCGGACGGCGAGGACGACCGAAGTGAGTGAGCGCGAAGCGATCGAACGGTCGACGGATCCGGTGACGGTCGCGTCGCTCGCGGCCGACCTCCGGGCCCTCGGCGTCGAGCCGGGGATGACGCTCTTGGTCCACGCCTCGCTCAGCGCGCTCGGCTGGGTCTGCGGCGGCCCGGTCGCCGTCATCCTGGCGCTGGAGGAGGCCCTCGGCGAGCGGGGTACGCTGGTGATGCCGACGATGTCCGGCGACTATACCGACCCGAGGGACTGGCAACGCCCGCCGGTCCCCGAAGAGTGGAAGGAGACGATCCGCGCGTCGATGCCGGCCTTCGATCCGGACCTCACCCCGACACGGCACATGGGGGCGATCACGGAGACGTTCCGGAAGCAGCCCGGCACGGTTCGGAGCGACCATCCGCACGCCTCGTTCGCCGCACGCGGACCGCACGCCGAACGGATCACCGCGAACCACACCCTCGACTTCGCCCTCGGCGAAGGGTCGCCGCTCGCCCGGATCTACGACCTCGACGGGTGGGTTCTCCTCCTCGGCGTCGGTCACCGGAACAACAGCTCGCTTCACCTCGCCGAGTACCGGGCGGAGTACCCGGGAAAGCGCGAGCGCCCGAACGGGGCGCCGCTCGTGATCGACGGCGTCCGCCGGTGGGTCGACGTCCTCGACCTCGACGTCGACGCGTCCGACTTCCCCCAGATCGGCGAAGCGTTCGCGCAGGAGAGCGGCGCGGTCCGGTCAGGGGGCGTCGGGAACGCCCCGGCGTTGTTGATGCCGCAGCACGCGCTCGTCGACTTCGCCGTCCGATGGATGGAGGCCCACCGCGACGCTTCCGCCGTCCTTCCGGTGAAGATCCGCGCCTTGCGGGAGACGGATCGAGACGAATGGGTCCGCCTCCGACGCGCCCTCTGGCCGCATCACGACCCGACCAAGCTCGAGACCGAGGCGGAGGGGATCGCCGGCCACTTGGAGGCAACGCCCGTCTTCGTCGCCGAGGGCCCCGACGGCCAACTGTGCGGCATGGTCGAGGTCGCGATCCGAACGAGCACGTTCGGGTGCACGACCGATCGCGTCGGCTACCTCGAGGCGTGGTTCGTCGAGCCCGAATGCCGGCGGCGAGGGATCGGGCGGGCGTTGGTCGAGCGGGCCGAGGAATGGGCCCGCGCCCAAGGCTGCACCGAGATGGCGTCCGACACGACGCCGCGGTACGAACTGAGTCCCGCCGCGCACGAGGGGCTCGGGTATCGCGAGGTGAAGCGGAAGATCCACTTCCGCAAGGAGCTCGCGTAGGCAGTAAGGTCAGCGAACCGTCCGCGACAGTGCCTCGAGGTTCGGTGGCTCGGCGACGTCGTCGACGGCCTCCGCCCACCGCGTCGGAAGGTCCCCGAGATCGACCGGGCCGATCGCGCTCACGAAGATCGGGATCACGTGAAGCGGCACGTCGACGCGCACGACGACCGGTCCGTTGAACGTCCGACCGGTCCACGCGTCGATCCACGTCCCGTCGGGCAGGTGGACGTCGACGGAATCGATCCCCGGCTCCCAGACCGGCCGGACGAGGACGTTCGGACCGTACAGGTACTGCCCCCACAGATCGACGTACTCCGGCCGGTTCGGATAGGCGACGAACATCGGGCGGACGATCGGGGTTCCCTCCGCGTGGGCGCGCTCGGCGAGCGCCCAGGTATAGTCGACCAGATCGGCGTGGATCCGCGCGTAGAACGCCCAGATCGCGAGGAGCTCCTCGTCGTACACGGTGTCGAACGTGTAGCCGGCCTCGGTCAGCTCGTCGTCCGAGTCGTCGGGGAGCCAGGACCACGGGGCGAGGTTCGCCGTCGGGCCGACCTCCATGATCGGGCAGAACGCCGAGAAGGCGAGCCATCGGGCGAGGACCTCCCGCGGCGGCCGTTCGTTGTAGCCGCCGGTGTCGGAACCCCAGATCGGGACGTTCAGAACGGCGGCCCGCTGCAGCGCGATGATCGCCGAGCGGAGGCCCCACGCCGACGGGTCGGTGTCACCGCCCCACGCGACGGCGACTTCCGACATCCCGGGCCAGCCGGCGCGGTAGAAGGAGACGAACTCCTCGCGCGCCGCTTCGTGCGCCGCTTCGTGCGCCGCCCGTGCGAACCAGAGCGGGTAGGCGTTGTGCCCCTCCCGGTAGTCCGTGCCGTCGTGGTAGGCGCCGCGGAACAGCTGGCCGTCGGGCGGCTTCTCCTCGCCGCGGTCGAGCTTGAACCCGTCGATCCCCGTCTCGAACAGCGGGACGAGTTCTTCCTTCCACCACGCCGCGGCGTCCGGGTCGGTGAAGTCGATCAGCGCCGCGTTCGGAAGATACGGAAGGGTAAGCGGCACGTGGTATTCACGCTCGATCGCCTCGTCGCGCTGCCCGTCCATCACCCACGGTCCGATCCAGAGAAGCGAGGCGACTCCCCACTCGTCGAGCCAATCGATCATCGCCTCGAACCCCGGGAGACGCGCGTCGTCGAAGGCCATACCGCCGTAGCCGAACGTCCCCGCCGCCCACGGGCGGTCGATCACGTACCAAGAGCACGGGATCCCGAGCGCCTCCATCATCAACACGTCCTCGACCACCATCGAGTTGTACGGCCCGTCGTACGGCGTCCCGTCGTAGAACGCAGGCAGGTCCCACACGACGTCGCGCCACCGGCCCGGTCCGAGGACGAACTCCGGCGGGAGAAGGCTCTTCCCGGTGATCCGAGCGTACCGCTCGATCACGTCGACCGGCTCCGGACCGGGAAGAAGGAGAAACGAGAGCGTCGGCCCCTCGTACTCGATCGTGACCTCCGTCGGGCGGGACCGTCCCCGCTCGTCGACGCCGAATCGGTACGTCGCGGGCCAGTTCCCTTCGACGTAGACGCCGTATCCGCTCGAAGAAAGAAAGAACGGCGCGTAGATCGAAACCGTCGGCAGCGTGTACAGATCGACGGATTGCCCGCGGAGGTTGAGCCCCTCGGTCGTCCCCGGCTCCCACGAGAGGCCCTGGCTTCCCTGCACGACCCGTTCCATCAGCCCGTAGAACCCGTCGGCCTCGCCGACGCGGAGGCTGACCCCGAGCTTCTCGAACTCGCCCTTCGATTCGACGGTGAATTCGACCCGCACCGTCTCCTCGGGTCCCGGTCCAAGGCGAACGGTCGCGATCCGACCGTCCTCGGTTCGATAGACGAGACGTGTGGTCCCATCGATATCGCGCCCGATCGGCGGACCGTCCAGACGGACAACGTCGTCCCGGCTCCAGACATACAGCGCCGAGACGCCGTCCGCCCACAGGTCCGGAAACGGAGCGGCGAACTGCACCCCGAAGGGCACCTCCGCGATCGTGTACGGGATCGGGCCGCCGGCGCCGAGTCCGATGAACGAGCCACCGAGAAGCGCCGTCAAGACGAGTCCTGTAAGGACCACGCGTCGTCTCACTCTCGGGACACACGGCTTGCGCAACCCGACCCCTCCCTGTCGGGTGATGCTAGCCGTCGCGCCGTGGACTTCAAGCCTCTGAAGACCCATCGCGAATACAGGAGGGCAATACCGGATCTCTCGCAATCGGTTTGGGCGCGAGTTCGATCCTCAGTATCCTGGAAGGTGAGGTGGTCGACGTGCCGGAACCGATGTTCGATCGCGCGGCGTTCCTCGAGAAGGTCCGCCAGGCGTTCAAGCCGCTGGAAGCCCTCCTGGGCGAGGGAAACACGTTCGACTACGAGGAGACGGCGCTGTTCAGCGGGATCGTCAACGGCGCACAGGAGCACGTGGTCGCCGTGCCGCTCACGCAGGCGTCGGTCGCGTTCAACGCCGCGAAGCACCTCGGGGAGCACGACTCGTGGGACCGAGTCGGGAAGCTGCCGCTGTTCGGCTTCTACATGCTCCCGCCGACGGACTGCATCCACACCCTCGAGCCCGACACGCCGTATCTCGCGCGCGGCATCGCGTGGGACAGGGCGGAAATGGTCGATGCGGGCGGCGAGTCCCCGCGGCTGTTCATGACGTGGTGGAGACGAGGAGACGCGACGCCCGCCTACTACAAGTACTCGGGGAACGTCGAAATCCATCTTGAAACGTGCTCGACCGCGTCGTCCAACCAGCTGTAAATTGCACGGAGACATGGAGACCCTGGAAGCTGCCCTGGCCGAGTACGTGGGCGCCCTCGTCGACCGCAAGGCGATCGCCTCGGAATCGGTTGAACGCGCGTTCCGGAAGGTCAGACGGCATCGGTTTCTGGAGGGGTGGTACCACCCGGACATCAAGGACGACGGGGTGGTCTTTCTTCCCGTCGAGTACGATCGCGATCGGCCGTCCCCCGAGGACATCAAAGAGATCTACTCGAACCAAGCGCTGGTGACAGCGATCCATCTCTCCATGCCGACGAGTTCGACGTCCCAGCCGTCGCTGGTCGCGGGAATGCTCGAGCTGCTGGACCTGTCCCCGGGGATGAGGGCGCTGGAGATCGGAACCGGCACCGGCTACAACGCGGCCCTTCTCGCTGAGATCCTCGGTCCAAAGGGCCGCGTGTACACGATCGAATTCCAGGAGGACGTTGCGACAAAAGCCCGCAGCCACTTGGAGGACGAAGGGTACGGCGACGCGCAGGTCGTCTGCGGAGACGGATTCTTCGGCGTGCCCGAGGCGGCTCCGTTCGATCGGATCGTGGCGACGGTCGGCTGTCCCGACCTTTCCCCTCACTGGCTCGATCAGCTCGACGGAAAAGGGTCCCTGCTCATCCCGCTTCGGCACGGCCTGAGCGATCCGTTGACCCGACTGCGAAGGGACCCGGATTCCCCCACGCAGGCACTCGGGCGGATCGTGGACACCTCTGGCTTCATACAGATCCAAGGCGTGCTCACCGGGGCCGCACCGTGGCGCAATTCGCTCATCGTCGGGTTGCCCGAGAAGCCCACCTGGTCTCGACGGCTCCCCGACGCTCTGGCCTCGCCCGACGAGCCGAGGCATCCGCTCGGCGAGGACCACCATCGGGCCTTCGCCTTCTTCCTTTCACTCGCCCTTCGGCCGCTTTGGTACACGAACAGCGGATACGGTCTTGCCGATCCAGGGACGTCGTCCGTGGTCGTCGTGACCCGAGAGGCGATCGATGGGTACTCGGCGATTCCCTCCGGCAAGAGCCTCGACGCCCTCTACGAATCCTTGCTCGGCCTGTTCGACCTGTGGATCGACCTCGCCACGCCCGCGCCCGCGGACTTCGAGCTCCACTTCGTCCCCAAGTCGGAGTTCGACCATCTCAAGCGGCTCGACGGCACGCCGGGGAGACGATGGGTCATCGAGCGCCCGTTTTTCTGGGAAATCGTCCGCCTTCCGGAAGAGATCGAATAGTCAGACTCCCCGAATCCACGCTTTACAGCCTCTTCACAACCGACCCATAGACTCGCCTCACCCTCCAGCGAAGGAGCGATCCCGATGCGCAGCTCTCTCTGGCTGCTTCCCGTGTTGATCCTCGGCCTGTCCCTCCTCGTCGGCGGCGCGCACGAACCGACGTGGGCTCCCCCGACCCTCGCCGAGGCCGAGGAAGCGCTGGCCGGCCTCGGTTTCGACGAGTTCGTCGAAGCGTCCTACCGTCTGTATCTCCTCAGGTACCCTCAGACGTTGACCGGGCTCGGCATGGCCAGCGTGCTCGGCGTCCGCAACGATCTCCTGAACGAATACTCCTCGAGAACGGGAGCCTTCCGCTGGAGATCCTCGAACGAATCGTCGATCGATTCATCGCGGACGCGGCGACGGGGGAGTAGGCGGAATCGAGACGCTCACCGCAGCGGATCGACGTGCGTCCTCCAGATCGCGAGGGCGTGCTCGATCGGATCGACGGTGTCGACGCCGTGATCCTCGAAGAAGCCGTTCAGGTTGGTTAGATCGCGGACGAGCAGATCGAACGCGTCGTCGTTGTACCTCGGGTCGACCGACTGCGGGAAGTCGATGATCACCGCCTTCCCGCCCCAGTACAGCAGGTTGAACGCGGACAGGTCGGCGTGCACGCGATGGTGCTTCAAGAAGAGATCGACGTTCGCCAGGACCTGGGCGTAGATCCGGCGCGCCTCCTCCTCGTCGAGCCCGACGTTCGTCATCATCGGCGCCGGGTTCTCGCCGTCGCCGAGGTACTCCATCAAGACGACCGGACCGACCCGCTCGACCGGCTCGGGGACGTCGGCCCCGGCGTCGTGAAGGATCCGCAACGTCCGCTCCTCGTGCGCGATCCACGCGCTGAACTTGTGCAGCCGCCCGCGGCGCGTCTTCTTCCCCAGCGCCTTCAGGACCCTGGCGTCCGGGCGCGAGCCGCGTTCCCGTCCCTGCTGGTAGACCGCGTCCTGCTTGAAGCTGCGCGTTTCGAACGGGCGGTAGACCTTCGCCGCGACGAGCTCCCGCTCGAGCGTCGGGTGCGCCGCGCAACAGTAGACGACGGCCTCCTTTCCCGTCTTGATCGGGCGGAGGACCTCGGTGATCAGGCGCTGCTCGATCAGCGGGTCGAGGTGGGCGAGGAGTGCCTCCTCGACGGTCCGGTCCTCCTCTTCCTTCGGCGTGGCGCCTCGGAGCTTCTCCTTGAGCGGATCGATCTCTTCGAGGCGTCGCGGCATCGCGCTAGGAAGCCGGGCTCTCCGCGAGGAAGGCGTGGGCTTGCTTCAACCAGTGGATGATCTCGATCTGCTGCGGGCAGACCTTCTCGCACTGGCCGCATTCGACGCAGCAATCGGCGCGCTCCTCCGGCTTCAAGATCTCGTTGTACCGATGACGCGCGGTCACCGCGTCGTTGTACATCTTCGCCTGGTTGAACATGTCGAAGATGCGGGGGATCGCGACCCCGTTCGGACACGGCTGGCAGTACTGACAGTCGGTACACGGAACCGGCGACAGGGTGCGGTACGCGTCCCGGACACGGTCAATGACCCGGAGCTCCTCCTCGCTCAGCGTCCCCACGCCGGACCGCTCCGCGCTGGCGAGGTTCTCCTCGACATGATCCATCGCGGACATGCCGGAGAGGCAAAGCGACACCTCCGGCTGGTTCCACAGCCACTGAAGCGCCCAGTCGACCTGAGAGCGCTGCACCGGCGCGTGGGCCCACAATTCCGCGACCGACTCCGGAGCCGGCCGCGCGAGCGAGCCGCCGCGGAGCGGCTCCATGATCACGACGGCAAGCCCCTTCGACGCGGCGTAACGGAGCCCCTCCGTGCCGGCCTGGAAGTCGACGTCCATGTAGTTGTACATGATCTGGCAGAACGTCCAGTCGTACGCGTCGACGATCGTTTTGAACGTGGCCAGGTCATCGTGAAACGAGAACCCGAGATATCCGATCCGACCTTCGTCGATCGCCCGTTCCGACCACTCGAGCACGCGGAGATCCCGCAGTGCCGTCCACCGATCCTTGTTCAGCGCGTGAAGGAGGTAGAAGTCGACGCGGCTGGTGTCCAGCCGTCTCAGCTGCTTGTCGAGATACTCATCGAAGTCGGCCGGCTTCTCGATCAGCCAACACGGCAGCTTGGTCGCCAGCTTGACCTTGTCGCGGTACCCGTCCTGCAGACATCGGCCGAGGAACGGCTCGGACTCTCCCTCGTGGTACGGCCACGCCGTGTCGACGTAGTTCACGCCCGCGTCGATCGCCGTGCGGACCATTCGGGTCGCCAGCTCCTCGTCGATCTTCGCCGGATCGTTCCCGATCGTCGGCAGACGCATCGCGCCGAATCCGAGGGCCGAAGGGCGCCAATCGAGTCTGCCAAACGAGCGATATTGCATCGATTCCTCCTCCCGGCCATCATCCCGGATCGATCGCCACCGATCAAGGAACCGTCAACGGGAAGCGCGGGCGTCCCACGGACGTCCGCGCTTCGTCGTGAGGCTCGACGGTCTACACCGGCAGGACCGGCTCGCAGATGTCGACGATATGCTTCTTCTCCGGATGCTGATCCGCGTCGTTGAGATACAGCTCGTAGCACATCCGCTCGCAGTCCGGCTCGTAGCCGTTCTCCGGCATCCACTCGCCGACGAGCTTGTCCCACGCCTCGCCGTACTCCGTCGCGTCGATCTCGACGTGGGCGACGGCGAAGAGGCCGCCGGAGATCTTCATCGTCTTCACGTCGCCGTCGACCTCCGTTCCCTCGGGGACGGTGAGGCAGGCGTCGGAACGAAGCTTGGAGGCGTCGACCTCCTCCGGACTGTCGTGATAGACGGCCATACATTGGGTCTTCGGAAACTGGACCAAGCCTTTCGGGCCGGCCCACTGGAAGATCCTCTCGATCGCTTCTCCGATCTTGTTGTACGGGCCGACGTGGCGGATACAGGCGACGTACCGCTCGGGCAGCTTCTTGACTTCCGCTTCGAACTTCATCGGGTACCTCCTGTCGCTTCGGTTTGGAACCAGCGTAGAGCGCCGGGCCGCGGACGTCTTTCCAATCGTTGCGGTCGAATTGCCCGATCTTGCTGACGCGTTTGCGGATCTTGCACGTACAAGCAGGGTAGAGCCCTGCTGTACGTACGGGAATGCTCCAATGAGGCATTCCCGTGGTCAAGTGACCTATCGCGATCCAGAGCAGCGCCAAGCGAGGCCGCTCACAGAGGCCGGATCGGCTCGTAGATCTCCAGGATGTGCTTCTTCTCCGGGTGTTTCCTGGGATCGTTCAGGTACAGCTCGTAGCAGGGCCGATCGTCCGGCTGATAGCCGGACTCCGGCAGCCAATCGCTGAACAGCCGGTCCCACGCCTCTCCGTACTGCGTCTCGTCGATCTCGACGTAGGCCACGGCGTACGTCCCCCCGGGCAGCGTCATCAGCCCGATGTCCCGCTTGACCTTGGTCCCGATCGGGACTGTGATGCACGCATCCGAGCGAAGCTTCTCGACCGGTGTCACGTCGGGGCTGTCATGGTAGACGGTGAGCATCCGGGTGTCGGCCCGAAAGAGCCGGCGCGGCCCGGCCCACCGAGCGAGCCGCCCGAGGGCCTTCCCGATCTCGCTGTAGTCCCCTACGTGGCGGATGTAGGCGACGTGCCGCTCCGGCTCCTCGCGGACCTCGACGCGGAAGACCATGTCCGTCCGCTGCGAATGCTTTGACGGAACGGCGAGACCCCGTTCGGCGAGCTCCTCGCGGAACCGATCGAGCGAGGCCCGACCCCCGGCGCGGAACTGCGACGCCGACACGCCGAAGTGCCGGCGGAACTCGCGGGCGAACGCCGAAGGAGACGAATACCCGCAGCCAACCGCGATCTCGGTGATCGTCACCGTCGGGTTGTGGATCAGTTGGGACGCGGCTTTCTGCACGCGGACACGACGGATGTAGTCGTTCAGCGTCTCGCCGGCGATCGCCTTGAACACGCGATGGAAGTGATACGGGGAGAAGTGGGCGACCTGCGCCAGCGTTTCGAGGCACAGATCGCCGTTCAGGTTCGTCCGGATGTGATCGAGGACGCGGTTGACGCGCCCGACGTACTCCTGCCGCTTCAGCTCCGCCTGATCGATCACGCCCGCGATCCTTCTACGTTTGGCTCCAAAGGCCGGGGATGTGTCAGAAGCTCCCTTGCGCCATGGATTCCCCCTTCATTCGGGCCGCGAATCCTGACGATCCACGACCCCTTCGATTATACCGGGGGCGAATCCCCGAGGAATCCACGGCTTCACAGGATCCCTTTCAGGTGCGCGCGCTCCGTCTCGCGCCCGTCCCACGCCGCCCGTATGATCGGACACGCACAAGACAGGACGGAAGAACATGAGCGAACCGGATCGAGCCGCACCGCGGGTTCACCTCGCCAGCCTCGGCTGCGCCAAGAACCTCGTCGACTCCGAGCGCCTTCTCGCGCGGCTGGCGACGGCCGGCGGCCTCGTGGGAGCCGCCGAAGAAGACGCGGACGTCATCATCGTCAACACGTGCGGCTTCATCGCCCCGGCGATCGCCGAGTCGCTGGCGGTAATCCGCGACTACGCTTCGCGCAAGCGCGCTTCGCAGAAGCTTCTCGTCATGGGATGCCTCGTCGAGCGGGACATCGAGGAGATCGGCGTCGAGATCCCCGAGGTCGACGGCGTCTTCGGGCTCGGCCGACACGACGAGATCGTCGCCGCGTGCGGGCTGAAGGCCGAACCGGAGGACGACGCGCGCCTCCTGCTGACGCCTCGCCACACGGCCTACCTGCGGATCTCCGATGGGTGCGACAACCGGTGCTCGTACTGCACCATCCCGAGGATCCGGGGCCGTTTCCGGAGCCGCTCGGCCGACGAGATCGTCGCCGAGGCGAGGCAGTTGGTCGAGCTCGGCGTCCGCGAGCTGAACCTGATCGGCCAGGACACCACGTCGTACGGTAGGGACCTTCCCGGCGCCCCAACGATCGAGGATTTGTTGCGACGGATCGCCGAGATCCCCGACCTTCGCTGGCTGCGGCTTTTGTACACCCATCCGGCCTACTTCACCGACGGACTGATCGATGCGTACGCGTCGATCGACGCGCTCTGCCCGTACGTCGACCTTCCGCTCCAGCATCTGAACGACGGGATCCTTCGCCGGATGGGCCGGAAAGCAACGCAGGCGGAGTCCGTCCGCCTGATCGAGCGCCTGCGCGAGCGGATCCCGGACGTCGCGATCCGGACGACGTTCATCGTCGGCTTCCCCGGCGAGACGCGGGCGCAGTTCGACGAGCTCGTCGATCTCATCGAGCGGCTCCGGTTCGACCACGTCGGCGTCTTCCGCTATTCGAGGGAGGCCGGGACCGCCGCCGCCGGGATGCCCGGACAGGTCTCCGAGCGGACGAAGGCGAAGCGGGAGAAGGCCGTGATGCTCGCCCAACAGCGGATCGCGCTGGAGAAGAATCGGTCGATGCTCGGGAAGGTCGTCGAGGTGCTGATCGACCGGTCGACCGACGAGCCCGGCCTGTGGATCGGCCGCACCCGGACCCAGGCGCCGGACGTCGACTCCGTGACGTTCGTCCGCGGCGGCACCGACGAAGTCCGTGTCGGCGCTTTCGTCGAGGCGCAGATCGTCGACGTCGCCGTCTACGACCTGATCGCTCAGGCCTGAGACGGATCGCCGAGAATCCGATCGACCAGCCGCTCGAGCCGTTCGAAATGGGTCCCGCGCCAGTACAGCTTCCCGCACCCGTCGCATCGGACGTACTCGTCGAGCCAGCGCGCCGTCTTCGGCGGGATCTCGTCCGCGACGGCCTCCTTGTCGACCGGTTCGAGGCGACCGTTGCACGCCGGGCACCGGGAGAACGGGCGAACGCCGTCGGCGAGGTCGAACCGGCGAACGACCTCGCGCGCCTGCTCGACCGGATCGGTCGACCGGACCCAGTAGCCGTGCGTCACCCGCCCGTGCTTGAGGAGCTGCCGATCGCGGGTGAGGAGGATCCTCCGTTCACGCACGGAGATCTCCACCAGCTCCGCGTCCTCGAAGTCGTTCGAATGGAGCGTATCGAAACCGAGCAGCCGCAGGAAGCGTGCGAGCCGCCGCAGGTGCACGTCGACGACGAACGCCGGCCGCCGGAGCGGCGCTTCCCGCAGGCGGACGACCGGTCCGATGTCGAGGCTCTCGAAGACCGGGTAGACGGAGACACGATCCCCATTCCTCAGCCGGTAATCGAACCCGACCGACACGCCGTTGACGAGGATCAGATCGACCTCCACGTGCGGGACGCCGAGCGCCTCGATCGCGTCCTTGACCGACGGCGGGACGTGAAACCGGTACGGGATCTCGACCTTCCTGCGGTCGGCCGGAAGGAAGTCGTTCAGCTCGGCGTAGAAGCGGAAGGCCGCCTCACTCGGTCCCATCGGCCCACTGTTCGACGTCGTCGATCAGCTCCTGCACGCGCTCGTAGAACCGTCCGGCGTGGAGGCCGTCCACCAATCCGTGATGCGCGTGAAGGCTCAGCGGCATCGGCATCCGTTCGCCCTCGGTTCGAAAGCGCCCCCATGCGATCCGGGGGACCGAGTCCGGCGGGGAGAGCGGGACCGGGTGCATCACCGAGGTGAACGAGACCCACGGGATCGCCGTCAAGAACAGGAAGTCGTCGCGGTCCGGAGGATCGTCGACCGACGGATTTCGACGAGCGCGGTCGATCGCCTCCATTGCCGAGCGCACGAACGTCCCGGCGTCCTCGACGTACTCGACGAAGCAGAAGGCGAACAAGTCCTCTTCGGTCCGGACGGTGATCGATGGGTGGACGACGGGATGCTCGATCACCTCGTCACCGCGGATCCGGAGCCGCAGCTCGGGGATCCCGTTCGCGGCCCGAGCGAGGGCGTACAGGAGGTGCGCAGTGAACGACGATCCGCGCCGCTCGACCGCCCGGACGAGCGGCGCCACGTCGGCATCGACGCACAGGTTGAAGTACGGATAGGCGTAGGCGCTGAACAGCTCGTAGTGCGCCCGTCGCGGCCAGCGCTCGAGATCGATCCGCCGCGGCTCCTGCGTCACGGTCTCCCTCCCTTTCCCGGACCTACGATAGCCGAAGCGGGACGAGCGGACCATTCACCCCATCGTCTGCGCACAGGCACTTCACAACAAGCCCGCGGCCGAGGAGTATCGTTTCGGCACCATGAGGGAGGCCGAGAGGATGTCCCGCAGACGGAAGATCGTCGTCGCGATCATCGGGGGGCTCGTCGTCGCGATCGGCGGCCTGATCGCGGTGTTCATCCTCTCCTCGCCCTCGGCGCCGGAGCTTCCGATCGACGTCGCGCAGAAGGAGATTCCCCTCCGTTGGATCGATCCAGGGGCGAGCGAGAGCGTCGAGCCGGACGGCGAAGAGGCGGAATCGCCGGCGATCCCGCACGTCACGACCGGCAAACTCGCGATGGTCGGAGACGGAAAGCCGTTCGGCGAAGAGGCCTACGAGCTGACGATCACCGAGGATCGGGCGACGCTGACCTCTTCGGGACGCTTCTGGTTCAAGGTCGTCGTCGCCACGGTCCACGTCACGTTCGAGCAGACCTTCGAAGGGGAGGGCGACCTGACCCCGGTGCTGTACGCCGCCGAGTTCCACGCCCCGCTCGGCTTCGATCGGAGCGTCCGCGCGACGGTCGAAGAGGATCGGGTCACCGTCGAGCGATCCAATGATATCGAGCAGATCGCGATCGAGCCGGAGAAGACGCTCGCGCTCGGGACGTTCAGCAGCTACGTCCTTCTGCCGCGCCTGTTCGGGCTGCGCGCGGAGGACGGATCGGCGTCGTTCGAGGTCCTCGTCTTCGGCGGCCCGCCGAACCAGCAGGCCGGCAGCGACGGCTCCAACGAGGGTCTACCTGGCATGACGATCGAACGGGCGGGAACCGCTTCGCTCCGCGCGGGGGGGATCCTCTTCGACGCCGACCGCTACATCGTGTCGAGCGGGCTCGGCGAGAGCGAGCTGTTCGCCCGCGGCGACGAGTTCCTCGCGCTTCGAGCCGGGACCGAAGACGAGTCCCTGCTCGTCTACCGCTCCGACTTCTTCCCCGACGGGATCGAGATCGTCAACGCCAGCCCGTAGCGAGGATCCGGTCGCGCCTTGTCGGGACCATCGATCCTCGATAGCCTTCCCGAGCGGAGCGGAGAATCCGAGCCAGCGGGGCGTCGATTGGAGCGCGAATGATGAGGGCTTTCGTCACCGGAGGAACGGGGTTCATCGGATCGAGCGTTGTGCGCGTTTTGCTCGAACGGAACGTCGGGGTCCGCGCGCTCAGCCGGGCGGACTCGGATCGCCAGAATCTGGACGGCCTGGACGTCGAGATCGTCGAAGGCGACCTGCGGGATCCGGCGTCGCTCCGCCGCGGGATGGCCGGCTGCGAGCTCGTCTTCCACGCCGGCGCGCTGTACTCGTTCTGGGTCCGTCCGCGGCGTTTGATCTACGACGTGAACGTCGAGGGCACGCGCTCCGTGTTCGACGCCGCGAAAGCGACGGGGGTCGAGCGCGTCGTCTACACCAGTTCGGTCGCTGCGCTCGGCCTGCGCGACGACGGCCGGCCGGCCGACGAGACGACGGAGACGCAGCTCGACCAGGTCGTCGGCGACTACAAGAAGTCGAAGTACCTCGCCGAGCAGGTCGCGCTCGAGTACGCAAAGGAGATCCCGATCGTCATCGTCAACCCGAGCTTCCCGGTCGGCCCGCGAGACCTCAAACCGACGCCGACCGGGCAGACGATCCTCGACTTCCTCAACCGGAGGATGCCGGCGTACGTCGAGACCGGGATGAACGTCGTCGACGTCGAGGACGTCGCCGTCGGACACTGGCTCGCCGTTGAAAAAGGGCGGATCGGCGAGCGGTACATCCTCGGCGGGGAGAACGTGACGATGAAGGGGATGCTCGACCTGCTCTCCGACATCACCGGTCTGCCTTCGCCGCGCTTCCGCATCCCGTACCGGCCGATCCTGGCGCTTTCGTATCTGAACGCCGCGTTCTGCCGGCTGTTCCCGAAGATTACGCCGCGGATGACGCCGGAGACGATCCGGATGTCGAGCCACTTCATGTACTTCGATCCGGGCAAAGCCATCCGGGAGCTCGGCTTCCCGCAGACCCCCGCCCGCACCGCCCTCGCCAAGGCGGTCGACTGGTTCAGAGAAAATGGGTATGTAAGGCAGTAGGAATTGAACACATCGGCCCACGCCGCTACGTGGTTAGCCATACCGGGACTTGGCAGCCCGCTCGCGGGACTCACTTCTAGACCTAACCCAGTGTGTAAGCGAACGTCTTAACGCAGCTGACGCCGAGCGGCTCGCTTCTACACAAAATACTCTACTCTATTATCTCTTCCTCAATTCCTTCGCTGTCCTTTGCGAACAGGGTGGCCCTAACTGAACGCGTGCCATACACCACCTGTAGCCCAAATGAGTAGTCGTACTTCCCGTCTGTCATGAGAGCCCGAATCTTCTTGCTATCAGAGTCGATGGCCTCCCTCCGTGATCCGGCTTTCTTGCACTCGACTACTAGGAAGTTGACCTTTGCTTCGCCCGTCTTGCGATTATGGATGATGATGTCTGGCCTGACGCGCTGCTCTTCGCCGTCTATGGCAATTCCCTTATAGCTAACCCCTTCTCTGTTAAACTCGATGTCGACGAACATCCGTCCACCTTCCCTTAGAAGGGGAAGGATCTCCTTTTCGAGGTGATTGGCAAACCTGTGATTGATACAGACCTCATGCAGCTTGCGAGCGTCGTAGCCGAAGTCCTCTTCGATGGGGCACGCGAAAAGACAGCCGTCCTCTTCGCGAAGCTGCCTCAGCGAGCGCCTGATCGCCTCGCGAATGTGTCCCTTCACGGCCTCGATACCTCCCCAGCTATCGGCGGTGACAAGCTGCCTGGAGATTAGTACGGTTGAGCCTCAAGAGGAGCCATGTCAGCTTCACGACTCACCTAGAAAACCTAGCCGCCCAATGCCTGTCTCAGTTGCAGGATGAGTCCGGCGATGGTGGCGACTTTCGCGCCAATAGTGATCAGAGTACTGATTCTCGCTGCCTTCTTCTCCCTGTCCTTCTCAGCGAGGATCTCCTCGCACACCGCGATAATCTCATCCCGACGAGCATCATCCGATCTACTGATGGAATCGCGAATGTCGCGGACGACCGAATCGACTTCTCCTCCTGCAACTAGCTCCACCTTCTCGCCGATGATACTACTATACTTCTCCACGTCCTCTTCCGGAACATGTACCGAGATGTCCTCTCCGACGATGGCATCATCCGGCGGAGGTGGCTCGCCGCCAACTTGCACTCGCACCCGCTTGCCGATGAGTTTCTTCCCCATAGCACACTCCTTTAGAGACACTTCCTCGCTGTGAATCGCAGACGCACTCCAGTATTTGCGCAGTCAGTTCTGTACTTCGCTATCTGTTCCATCAGCACTATAGCCTCTCCCGATCTGTCTTCTTCAGTCTATTCTCACGAGGGTCCGCTCAGCCCATCCTACAGCTACAATACTCCCTCAACAAGCCCCTCTGAACCGTTCGAGAATGTCAGCACAAGAACAGCTGCCAGGGAGCTCCTGCCGCTATCTCTTCAGCGCCGCCTTCACCAAATGCTGGCCCATGTCCCACAGCCGCCGCGGAGGCGGTGTGTCGTCTCCACCGTCGCGCGGTCGAGCTTTCCCTGCTCGCCGCGGCATCGGGTATCCTTCGCCCGTGCTGGCTACGAGGAGAACCATCCGCAAGCAGGTCTACGCGGGGCTGATCGCCGTTTCCTGGACGCTCGCGGCGTTCGGATCGGTCCCCTGCCACGCCGAGGACACGGACGTCGCTGCGCTGCTCGCCGATGCGGGGTTAGCCTACGACCGGTGGAGCGAGCCGTTCGATTTGGCTAGCTACGAAGCGTCACTCCGGCACGCGATCGACGTCTGGGAAGAAGCGCTTCCCCTCATCGCGACGGACGATGTCGCGACACGAGTCGAGGTGCTCAATCGTCTTTCCCAAGCCTACTTCGAGCTCGCCACGGGCTACCTCGACGACTCCTCGTCGAAGGAAGCGACGTTCGAGGCCGGCAAGGACGCCGCCCTCGCCGCCTTGGAGCTCGATGCGGCGTTCGCGGAGACGCGCGTGCGGGACGGGTTCCGCGCCGCCCTTCGCGCCGCCACTGATGTCGCCTCGATCTTCTGGTACGGGAACAACCTCGGGCAGTGGCTCGATTTCCACCGGTTCACGGCGTTCTTCGGCGGCGTGCGGGACGTGCAGGCGTCGTTCGAGCGGGCGATCGAGCTCGACGAGACGTACGAAGGCGGCGGACCGCACCGCGCGCTCGGCGCCTTCCTCGCACAGGCGTACTTCCTTGTCGGTCGGAGCCGCGCCGACGCGGTCGCCCACTTCGAGCGATCGATCGAACTCGATCCGAACTACCTCGAGAACCGCGTCAACTACGCCGAGTACTACGCCCGGCCGGTCGGCGACGACGCGCTGTTCGACACGTTGCTCACGATGGTGCTGGAAGCCGCCGAGGACCCGGACGTCGTCGCGGCCCACCCATTCTACAACGAGCTCGCGATCAACCGAGCGCGGAGCCTCACTCGCCCGTAGAGCGTTCTTCCGACGTGACCGTCGTGGGAGGCGCGCCCTGGTTCCCGCGTTCGAGGCGCGTGATCGCGTGGTAGGCCACCATGTAGCTTGTGGCGTGCAGCGGACCGAGGAACAGCGTCCCGCTCAACAGGGAGAAGAGCTGGATCGCCCAAAGCGGAATTTGAATCTCGGGCAGAGCGGCCGAAATGCCCGCAGCGACACCAATGGCGATCGTCGGAAGGCTCAGCAGCAGGCTGATTCCGAACAACGTCGCGCGGCAGCCGGCGGTGAGCTCCTTGCTGCGGCGCATCGCCTCCACGGGCCCGAGCTTCGGCCGGGGCCCGTTCCCCGTCGACGAATCGAGAACGACGATTGGCGCAAAGGCGAACGTGATCGCCCAGACGATCCCCGGAACGACGAACAGGAAGAACCCGCCGATCACCGCCAGGGACGTGAGAACGGACACGAGAGCGATCGTCCCCCACTGCGAAAAGCCCCGGAACAGGTCGCGAAACGCGACCGGCTCGTCCCGGACGGCCCGCACCGCGAGGAGGTACTGTCCGGCGTAGAGCGGCGCGAGCAGCACGACGTACAGCACAAGGTTGAGCCAGACCCACGGCTCCAAGGCGGGGAAGGCGAGGTCGATCGCCTGCTGCACCGCAAGGATGACGAGCCACGCACCGAGGAGAAGCGGAAACCGCCGCACGAGCGCGTCGATTCCCTCGCGAAGGCAGGACCACGTTGAAATCATCGAATACCCCCCCGCGCACGAAACGCAATCAGGTTAGCGCGATCCTCCGGGACGGACAAGAACCGTGGGCGTCTCCTCGCCGTCAGCCGAGCCGGAGCCGCATCTCGGGGAGCTCGTCCCTCGCCGCGAAGCCGAGTTCCTCGTACAGACCGCGCCCGTCGGACGACGCGTGGAGCGTCGCCAGCGGGACCCCCTCGGCACGGAGGACGTCGAGGACGTGCAGAAGAAGCGCTCGGGCGATCCCCCGCTGGCGCCAGGCCGGGAGCGTCACGAGGTTCATGATGTAGCCCGTCTTCCCGACCGGGTTCGACGGCCCCGGCGGGACGGAGTGGACAACCAACCCGATCGACGCAATCGGCTCCCCTTCGTTGGGTTCGATTGGCGCACTGGACTCACCCTCGCAGGTTCCGGTCAGACCGGAACCTGCCACGCCTCCGGTGTCAACACCGGAGGCGACGGCCACCCAGACGCGGAACCGGCCGGTCGGCATGTTCTCGAGGAAGTACTTCCGGCTCGCTTCGGCGACCCGTTCGAGAACCTCCGGATCGTCGTAGCCCATCCCCTCGAACATCGCGCAGCGCGACGAGCCGATCGACCTCCTCGATCCGCCCTTCCCGGATCGTCCAGCTCATCCGTCCTCCGGTTTGCAAGCAACGTAGAGGCCCCGTCCGGTGAGCCCTTCCGGGTCGTACCGGACGTCGAGGCCGGCCGTTGCGAACGCCTCGGCCATCTCGTCGACCGTGTACAGGCCGAGCTCGTGGTGCTCGACGACGTGCTCGGTCCCTTGAGGCGTCCCGATCAGGTGGTGAAGGTCGAAGACCGACACGCGCCCCTCGGTCAGGCTGGTGTTGACCCGGGCGATCTTCAGCTCCGGCTCGTCGACGAACAGCCCGTGGACGGTGTTCGGCCTCCACGCGTCCGGCGTCAGCCACGGCTCGACGATCAGGAGCCCACCGGGGACGAGGTGGGCGGCCATCCGCTCGATCGCCCGGTGAAGATCGCCGACCGTCGTCATGTAGCCAATCGAACTGAACAGGCAGGTGACGACGTCGAAGCGGGCGTCCAGCTCGAACGTCCGCATGTCGGCGAGGTGGTGCGTCACCTCCGGGTTCCGCCCACGAGAGATCTCGAGGATCTCCGGCGAGAGGTCGAGCCCCTCGGCGTCGAAGTGCGCCTTGAGGCGCTCCAGGTGGAGGCCGGTTCCGCAGGCGACGTCGAGGAGCCGCCGCCCGCCGGTGCGGAGCTCTTTTCCGACGATCGAGCGGATCTTCGAGGCCTCGGCCGCGTAGTCCTTGAACGCGTAGATCCGGTCGTAGTACCGCGCGGTCTCCTCGAACATCCCGCCTCCCTTCGCCGCCGGCATCGTACCGGCGCGTCGGTGGACCGTCCAGATCCCGTCGCGCCGTTCGTACGGCGACCTCCCCGACGCTACACTCGGTTCGAGCGACGGCGGAGGGAGGTCCCGAGCAAGACGGCGATGGATCGGCTCGAACGGATCCCGGAATCGGAGCGGTCCGAACGCTACGCGCGGCTCGCGCGCAAGGCGCTCTCGGCGTACGGCCTGGCCGAGGCGCGACTGACCCCTCTCGGAGAAGCGGAGAACGTGACGTTCGACGTCGCGACCGGCGATCCCTCCCGACATTACGCCCTCCGCATCTGCGGCCCCGATCACGATCCCGACGCCCTCCGGCGCGAGATCCTCTGGCTGACCACCGTCTGCCGCGACACGGACCTCGTCGTCCCCGAGCCGATCCTCACCACGGAAGGGGAGCTGGTCCGCAGGGTCTCGATCGCCGGGGTCTCCGGCTTCCGCTCCTGCGTCCTCCTCCGCTGGGTCGACGGCGAGTTTCGTGACCGGGAGCTCGCTCCGGACCACCTCCGCGGCGTGGGTCGCTTGACGGCGACGCTCCATTCCCACGCCGAGACGTTCCGCTGGCCGGAGGAGCTCACGCCGCCACGGCGGAACGCGACGCTGATGTCGGAAGTCCTCGACGAAGCCCTCCTGCGAACCCGGTACTCCGCCGACCAGCTGGACGTCTTCCGGAACGCGATCGAGCGGATCTCGGTGGCGATGTCGACGCTTCGTGACGGACCGAGGGTCGCGGGCGTCATCCACGGGCAGCTGGGCCCGCGCCGCCTCCTCTTCCACGGCGGCGAGGCCCGTGCGATCGGCTTCGCGCGCTGCCGCTGGGGGTATTACGCCTACGACCTCGCGACGATCCGGAGCCACGTCGAGGGGAGGGAGACCGGCGACGCGCTGGTCGCGGCCCTCTTCGAAGGGTATCGGTCGCTCCGAGACCTCTCGGAGGACGTCGAGCGTTATCTCCCCGTCTTCGGCGCCCTTCGGTCGATCGACAGGATCCAGGCGACCCTCGCTGCACCGGTGGGGCGGAACGCGCGAGACCTCGACAACGAGTACGAGGCGCTCCGGCTCGTCGTCGAAGCGGAGTGAACCTTCAGAAAAACGAAACAGGACGCCGCCCGTGCGAGGCGGCGCCCCTTATCGTAGCTTCGAAGCCGGTCCCTAGAAGCCCCACGCCGTCGGGTCGAAGGTCGTCAGGTTGTCGGACGAGAACACCTCGTCCGGGATCTCGGCGTCCGGGCGGTGGCGTTCGAGGAAGGTGATCGTCGTCGAGCTGTCGTTCGAAACGTCGGTCGCCAGCATCCCGTCGGCCGTCAACCTCCCCTCGAACTCGACGAGGCTGAGCACCTCCATCGTGCTGTCGAGGTTGCCGAGATCGTTGTAGCTCTCCACCTTGAGCATGATGAAGAACTCGGTGTCGATCCAGAGGACGGTCCGCGGCGTGTCGGCGTCGACTCCCGGCTTCGCCGTCGATTCGACGACGTACGCGGTCCGCGTCCGATCGCCGAGGACGAGATCCTCCTCGCCGGTGACGACGGCGTCGTAGTCGTCGCGGTCGTCCCCCCCGCCGAGGTCCTCGTAGGACAACGAGCTCCCGGCGAAGCTTCCGCCGCGCTCTTCGTCCGACACGAGCTCCTTCGGGATCCCGAGCAGCGGGAGATACAGGAAGATGCGGGAATCCTCGTCGTCGGTCTCGCCTTCGTGCGTCAGGAGGATCGTCCCCCACACGTCGTCCGGCTCGATGAAGTAGATCAGCGACAGGTTCGGCTTGGAGAGCGAGCCGAAGAGGTTCGACGCGGTCGTCCCATCGCCGTAGACGTTCTCGAACCGGATCGTCGCGACCAGGCTTCCTTCGGCCGCGGCGTCCGCCTCGGCCTCCATCCGGTCGAGGATTTCGTCCGCGGTCAGGCCGACGGCCAACACGCCGAGGACGGCGACCAGCAGTCCACTCAGTCCGAACTTCACGACACACTTGAGCATTCGGTGCCTCCTTCGAATCGATGTACTCCGTTTCATCGTTTCGGTTCCTCCGATCAGCCACGCTTCCACGGGAGCCGCGACAGGAACTTCGGTTTCCACTGCACCAGGATCGCCGGGATGATCGAGATGGCCGAAAGCGCACTGACGCCCATCGTCAGCGCGATCTGCCAACCGAACGTCCGGATCCCCTTGAACGAGGCGAAGATCAGGATGAAGAACCCCAGTGCGACGGTCAGCGCGTTGTAGGTGATCCCTCGGCCGGTCGTCTGGATCGTCGCCTGGAGCGCTCGCTCGGCATTCCGATCCACCCGGTACTCCCTGCGGAACCGCGAGATGAAGTGGATCGAGTAGTCGACGCCGATTCCGACCGCCACGACCGAGACCATCAGCGTCATGATGTCGAGCGGCTGCCCGGTGTACGACATGATCCCCATCGAGAACGTCACCGTCAGGACAAGCGGGATCGCGGCGATGAACCCGGCGATCACGGAGCCCATCAGCAGCATCACGAGGATCGCGACGGCGACGACCGTCGTGCCGAGCCCGATCAGCTGGCTCCGCGTCATCTGGCTGAACATCCGATCCATCAGCGTCGTCGCGCCGACCATCCGCACGCGAAGACCGCCGTCTTCGGGGAAGCGCTCGTCGACGTACTCCTGGACGAGGCCGGCCAGGCGAGACACGTTCGCCGACGAGTCCATCTTGTACAGCCCGGTCACCGTCCCGGCGGAGAAGTCGCCGAGCGCCATGTCGCCGAGCGTCCCGCCCTGGAACGTGAACAGGAGCAGGAGCTGCGAGATCATGCTCTGATCCTCCGGGATGACGTAGAACGCCGGATCGTCGGCGTTGAACCGCTCGTTCATCTGGCGGACGAGCGTCGTCAGGGAGAACGTCTTGGCGACCCCGTGGTCGAGCAGGTACTCCTCGAGGTCGAGCATCGCGTTGAGCACCGCCGGGTCCTTGAGGCCGTCGCGTCGTCCGGTGTCGAACTCGATCATGACGCTCATGTCGCCGGAGAAGTGCTCGGACGTGAAGTCGATCACCCGGACTGCCTCGTGCTCCTTGCCGAGGAACTCCTCGTTCGACGTCTCGACGCGCAGCCGCGGAATCCCGACGACCATGAAGACGAAGACGGCGAGCGCCACGAGAAGAACGATCTTCCGATGCCCGACGATCGCCTTCTCGAAGGCGAGGAGCACCCGGACCAACGGGCGGCGCCCTTTGCTCAGATCCCGAACCCGCGGCTTCTTGAGCAGCGACAGCACCGCCGGGATCAACACCAGCGAGAAGAGCATCGCCGCGAGGACGCCGATCGCGGTGATGATGCCGAACTGGCGCTGCGGAATGAAGAACGCCGTCAACAGCGACAGGAAGCCGACTGCCGTGGTCAGAGACGTCATCACCACGGGCCCTTTCATCTCCCGCATCGTGTTGAGGATCGCGTCGCGCTTCGGGAGCCCCTTGGCGATCTCCTCGTTGTACCGGTTGAGCACGTGGATCGCGTCCGCGATGCCGATCGCCAACAAGAGGACCGGCGCGATGAACGAGACCATCGTCATCGGGAAGCCGAGCAGAACCATCAATCCCATCGCCACGACGATCGAGAGGAGCACGATCGCGATCGGCAGGAGGATCCCGCGGATCGTCACGAAGCTGGCGAACAGAAGGACGACCATCAGCAGAAACGCCAACGGGAAGAGGAGCAGCAGGTCGGATTCCATCTCCTCGCTCATGACCGTGTCGAAGTACGCGTCGCCGTAGATGTACAGCGTGTCGCCGTCGCCCCGACTGGCATCGACGATGTCGACGATCGTCGGGGTAATTGCGTACTCGTCGGCGCCGACCTCCAGCTCGATGCTGATCAGCGCGGCGGTTCCGTCCTCGCTGATGACGCCCCCGACGAGGTTCTCGTCCTCCTGGACGCGCTTCCGGAAGATCTCCATGTCCTCGGGCGTCTTCGGCGCCACGCCGCCAGGCGCCGCCTTCCGGACGGAGATCGCCGTCTCGGTGCCGACGATCGTCTGGGAGTTGAGCGGCGTCGTGACGGACTCGACCCCTGGGATCGCCTCGATCTCGTCGGTCATCCGCTCGATCTTGCCGAGCGTCGCGTCGTTGAAGATGCCGTCCTCGTTGAACAGCATCACCATGATCCCCCACGCCCGACCGTACCGGCCCTCGGCCTCCTCCATCAGGACGACGATCGGATCGTCGTCGTCGAGGAACTCCGCGAAGTCGGTCTCCTGCCTCATGTACTGCATCGGGTACCCGAGCGCCACCGTCAGCACGAGCGTCGCGACGATCGTCCAGATCGGGTGGTCGACGGCGAATCGGATCAGTCGGTTCATCGGACCCATCCGTTCGTCGAGTAGACCGCCCAGAGGAGGCACGGCCAGAGGTCTTCGGTGACGTCGGTCGCCTCGCCGATCCCGGCGAAGACCCGATCGACGATGCCCGACGCGATGCCCAGACCGGCGGCGGCGCTCGGCGACAGGTCGTCGAGGCCCGCGCTGACGATCCAGATCTGACGGATCGATCCGTCGTCGAGCCCCCTCGGAAGGATCACAATCAAGTCGTGGAGTTCTCCTCCCTCCTCGGGTTCGCGGCCCGCGAGCGGGTCGTCGTAGCTCGACGCTACGTCGGCGAGCGCCACGCCGACGTCGAACAGCCCCACCAAGCGGAGGGCACCGACCAAGCCGGCGACGCGCATCGTCGAGTCGAACGTCTTCGTCTCGTCGACGACCAACACGCGAATCGGCTCCGGCGCGGGCTGCGCGGACGCCGCGAGCGCCGCCGCGATAACCAGAACGAACGTCCATCCAACGACCATCGACCGTCTGCTCATCGTCTCTCCTTGCCTACGTCATCTCTTCCATCCGCCGGCGAATCAACTCGTCTCGGCGGCTTCGCCATCGCTCTCTCAGTCCGGGGATCTCGTCCGCGAAGAAATCGAGATACGCCTGCAATTCAATCAGTCGCGTCTTGGCCTCCATCGGTTCACCGCGGAGAAGCTGCATGCCGGTCTCGAACAACTGCCGATGCCGTAGGATATGCTCCGTGCGCTCCGACATCACGTCCTCGAGGAAGTTCGGTCTCAGTCCGTAGTAGTGCCGGCGCTCGCCGGGCAGACTGATCCGCTCGAGGAACCCGAGCCGGAGCAGAAGCTGGGTCGCCATGCTGATCGCGCCCTTGCTCGCCTGCACATCCTCCGCAAGCTGGTCGAGAGACATGTACGGCGGCACGCAGACCATCAGCGCTCCGATGACGCGCCCGGCCATGTGCGGCAGTTCGTCTTCATCCAGTACGTCCGCCGCCTGCTCGATGAACCGCTTGTACGCTTCCCGATCCATGGTTCCTCCTGTGGAGCGGCGGAGTGTAACGGGTTCAGTTCGTTCAATCAAGATTGAAATCTGTGACCGAGTCGGTCTCCGTTCACAACACTGCCGAAGAGGGTTGTAGGCAGCTGCACCGCGGTCTACAGTGGAGCGTCGTGCCGGCGGAGCGCTCTGCACGACGGGTGACGAGATGGCCCCACGCCGATTGCACAGATGGGATCTGAGTCCGAGGGAGGCAATCCAGATTCAGCGTACGCTGACCGGTCGCCTCGTCCTGGCCTGGGACGGCCGCAAGGTCACATCGGTCGCCGGGGTCGACGTCTCCGTCAAGGCCGGTCGTGCGCGCGCGGCGATCGTCGTTCTGCGCTACCCCGACCTCGAGCCGATCGAAGGCGCGACCGCCGAAGCGGACGCCGTCTTCCCGTACGTCCCCGGCCTGCTGACGTTCCGCGAGGGTCCGGTGATCCTCGCCGCGTGGCAGAGACTGAGATCCGAGCCAGATCTCCTCCTGTTCGACGGTCAGGGGATCGCCCACCCGCGCGGGATGGGCCTCGCAGCGCACATCGGGCTGTGGCTCGATCGACCGAGCGTCGGCGTCGCCAAGTCGCGCCTGTACGGAGCGTTCGAGCCGCCAGGACCGAACCGCGGAGACTCCGCCGACCTGCGCGATGAGAAGGACCCCGAACGGATCATCGGTGGGGTCCTCCGGACGCGTTCCGGCGTGAGGCCGGTCTTCGTCTCCCCCGGCCATCGGATCGACGTCGAACACGCAATCAAATTCACCTCCGCCTGTTGCACCCGGTATCGGCTCCCCGAGACGACCCGATGGGCCCACCGCGTCGCGGGCGGCGAGAAGCTGCCTACGTAGGTCGCGACGCCTCTCCTCGAAACAGCGGAGACGTTGACGAGACGATCCCGGGGACGCTTCCTGTTGTATTCTCCGAGCAGCACAAGCAGGAAGGAGCCCGCGATGAGCCCGATCGATGTCCGCGCGAAGTGGGTGGAGCCTCAAACCGTCGCCGGCGTTCGATGCTTCGTCAAGGACCAACACGAAGTCCTAACGACGATCGGAGAACTCCGAGAGAAGGTCGGCCCCGCAGCGACCGGCCCGCCGGTCTGTCTGTTCCTCGGGCACGATCCGGAGAAGGGGTTCCAGGTCGAGATCGGGCTTCCTGTGGCTGAGGAAGCGAAGATCGAAGGCGCGGAGATCAAGACGCTCGCCGGGGATCACGTCCTCTGGGCCATTCACACCGGGCCGTACACGAAGTCCGACGGAGCTCCGGGGCTCCGCGAGACGGCCGAGCGGATGTGGGGGTTCATCGCGGAGAGGAATCTCCTCGCCGGGGACAACCCGACGCGCTACGTCTATCTGGAGGACCCGGAGACGCACGGGAAGCAAACCGACCGCTACATCACCGAGATCCAGATTTCTTACCACTTCCCGACCTGGATCGAATCGCTCGAGCGCGGGCTGAAGGAGCGCACCGACGAGAAGACGGCCGCGGCGGTCACGGCCGGCGCGAACGAGGTTCGACACGACTTCGATTCGACGAAGCTCCGCGCGTGGGTCCTCGGCGCGCTCGATCGCCTCGACGAATCGGTCCCGTCCGAACGGACGCGCGCGTGCGTCCTCAACGGCTGCGCCCATCGCTACCCGAAGGCCCAGCTCCTCCGGATGAAGGCGGCGTACGAGGAGGAGGGCGACATCCTTCGGTTCATCGAGCGGCTCAACCGGGACGACGACCTGTTCCCGTCGCGGATCCTTTGGGTGGCAGGAGAGCCGAGGCACGTCGTCTACACCGAGAAGCTCGTCCCGCCGTGGAACCGGGAGGCGTACGAGCAAGCGAAGGACCCGGCCGAGAAGCGCTACTACGGCTGCTTCTGCTCCCTGGTCAAGGAGGTCATCCGGACCGGCGAGGAGCTGTCGCCGTCGTTCTGCAACTGTTCCGCCGGATGGTACGTCCAGATGTGGGAGACGATCCTCGGTCGAAGCCCGATCCGCGTCGACGTCGTGCGATCGATCCTCCGCGGCGACGATCGCTGCCGCTTCGCCATCCACCTGCCCGAGGATCTGTTCTCTTGAGCCCGGTGTTCTTCGGGCTTCGCGCCGTCCTCAGAACTCCCACTCTTCGTTGCTGAGCGTGAAGCCGCTGACGTGCTGCGGGATCGGGTCGTACAACAACGATTCGCCCGTCCGGATGGCGAACTCGCCGAAGCGATCGCGTATCCGATCGATGGCCTGATTCAGGCGCTCGCGGCGCTGATCCTCCCGCAACAGCGGACCGGGCAATCCGGCCTTTTCCATCAAGTTGCGGACGGCAACGCCGATCTGTGAAACCTCCCTCGGGCTCGCGGGAATCCGCCGGAAGGCCGACAGGCAAGCATGATAGATGCTGTCACGATCGTCCGTCGGTGTCGCCAGCGTCACCTGCTTCCCGTGGTATTCGGACTCCGCGGTCGTCCGGAACCACGCGTGAACCGTTCTTCCGACGTACCCGAGCCTTCGCAACCGGCGAGCGACCTGATCACACAGGTCTCGAAGGACGCGGTACGCGCTCTCGACATCGCGCAAGTCCGGCCTCAAGGTCCGCGAGTGGCCGACCGATTTCACCGCCGCGGCCTCGGTGTACGGGATCACGGGATTCGGATCGTGCCCTTCCCCCACCGCCTTGAGGAACAGCCCGTACGCTCCGAACTCGCGCTTCAGATAGGCTTCCGACGCTTTCCCCAGCTCGGCCAAGGTTCGAATTCCCGCCCTGGCCAGCCGAGGTTCGATCCGATGCCCGATACCGCAGAGTTCCCCCACGGGCGTCTCGACCAACAACTCCGGGATCTCCTCGTCGTCCAAGTATCCGATCCCGTCCGGCTTGTGGCGGGATCCGATCAACTTGGCGAACGCCTTCCCCGACGCGATCCCGATCGTCGCCGTGACGTATTCGCCGAGGGCTTCGCGAAAGTCCGCCTTGATCTCACGAGCCATCGGGATCGGCCCGTCGTGGCGAGGGGCCTCCTGCGTCACGTCCATGAAGACCTCGTCAACGCTGAACACCTCGATCATCGGGGTGTAGCGCTCCAGAATGGCGAGGAACTTCTTGGTCGTCGAGAGGTAGCGCTCGGCGCGGCCGGGGACCAACACCAAGCAGGGGCAGAGACGCCGCGCTTCCCACACCGGCATCCCCGCTTTCAATCCGTACTTCTTCGCTTCCCGCGAGGCCGCGACGATGATCGACTTCTCCGTCGGGCGACCGGTGACGCCGATCGGTTCCCCGCGTAGGCCGGGATCGAGTTGTTGCTCGACGGACGCGAAATACGCGTCCATGTCGAGATGCATGATCAACCGCCGCACCGTGCCTCCTCGTTCCAGCGGAATGAACAGATCATACAGCGCGAGCGCCGACCGATCCGGATTGAAACCCAACTCCGGGGGCATGTCGAAGGGCTTGACATCTGGTCCGCGAGGGATATAGTACAGAGTACTCTGTAGTACAAAGTACTTGACGGGAGAGAGCAATGAACGAACTGGACCTTCGTACCATCGAACGACGCAGCTGGCGTGCCGCCTTGCGGGGCGGGCTGACCGAGATCCTGTTCGGGACCCTGATGCTCGGCGGGGCGGCCTCGTACGTTCTCTCGGACTTCGGCGCACCGTCGATCGCGAGCACGGGGGCGCTGCTCGCTGCCTGCGTCCTCGGCGTTCTGCTGACGCACGTCCTCCGGCAACGACACGTCGCCCCGCGCGTCGGACGGGCGAAGTTCTCCGCCGCGCGAAGGCGCCGTCTGCGAAGGATGCGCGTCCTCCTCGCCGCCTGCGTTGTGGTGACGATCGGACTCGTGGTCGCGACTGCCCTCGCCGGTCGAGCGGACACCGGCGTTCTCGGCGTCTTGCGCGGATACCGGATGGCAGCGGTCGTCTCCACCGTCGTACTCGTCCCGTTGGGCGTGTTGGCGCTCTTCCTCGACCATCCGCGGTTCCTGCTGCTCGGCGGACTCATCGCCGCAGCGGAGTTCGTGCTGGCCACGCTCGATCGGTACGGCGGCCCGCCGCACGACCGCGTACTCGTCTACGGCGTCATCGGCGGCGTCAGTCTGGCCATCGGATTCGCCACGTTCGCCCGTTTCGTCCGACGCGTCCCGCGGCCCGACCGGGAGATGAGCAACGATGCCGGTAGCTAGCGCTCGTCTGAGAGATCTCGAGCGCCGCGTCTGGCTGCGGACGTTCGAGCACGGGCTGTGGGATCTCGCCATCGGCCTTCTGTTGCTGTCGTTCGGCGTCGGCATCCTGACGGAGTTCTATTGGATCTCCGCCATCGTCGTTCCGGTGGGGCTGCCCGCGATGCGCGGTCTGGCGCGGCGGGCCATCGTCCCCCGGATCGGTCACGCGACGTTCCGCGGACGTCGGAAGCGTAGCCTGGTTCACGTGCAGCTGATCCTCGCCGCCCTCGTCGTGATGGGGTTCGCCATGTTCACGTTCACCAGCTTCGCGACGCGGGACACGGCGCCCGAGTGGGCGACCTGGGTCCGGTCACACTTCATCGTCGTCATCGGGCTGATCTGGGGCGGGGCGCTTGCGGTTGCCGGCTGGGCCGTGGATTTCCCGCGCCTCTACGCGTACGGAGGGCTCCTGTTCGGGGCACTCCTCGCCGTCGATCTGGCGCCGACCGGCTACCACCTCGGGCACGCGCTGATCGGCGTCGGTGGATTGGTCACGCTCGTCGGGGCCGGCCTGTTCATCCGCTTCCTGCGACGCTACCCGCGGCATCCCGAGCCCGTCGACGGAGAGCCCGGTGGCTAAGAATCGAGAGGACGAACGGGGCCTGCAGATCGACCGAGCGATCCACGAGCCGGCGCGGCTGCTGATCACCGCCCATCTCTACGTCGTCGAGTCCGCCGACTACGTCTTCCTGATGCGAAACACCGGGCTGACGTGGGGGAACCTCTCGTCGCACTTGAGCAGGCTGGAGTCCGCCGGCTACGTCGAGATCACCAAGGAGTTCGTCGAGCGAAAGCCGCACACCATGGTCAAGCTGACCGATGAAGGCCGAACGGCATTCGATGCGTATCGCAGGCAGATGAAGGCGCTGTTCGAAGACCTGCCCGGTTGAGGCACGTCATCCCCGTCGACAAGGAGGTGAGCCATGGAAGGAACTACGTGGATCCTGATCGCGCTCGGCGTCCTCGCCGTGATCGGAGCCATCGTGCTTTTGACGCAGGCGAAGTAGACCGTTCATCCCGCCGGATCTCCGGCTACGCGTCGGTCACCGGGAAGGGCGTGGCCTCCTTACGCGATCAGACCCTGCGCCCTCCCGACGGCGGCGAACGCGTCGAGGACGCGATCCATCTGATCGTCGGTGTGGGTCGCCATGTAGCTCGTCCGAAGCAGCGCCTTGCCCGTGGGAACGGCCGGCGGGATGGCGACGTTGACGTAGATTCCGGCGTCGAACAGCGCCCGCCACACCCGCATCGCCTTGAGGGAGTCGCCGATGAAGACCGGGATGATCGGCGTCCGGCTGTCGCCGATGTCGAGCCCGAGATCTCGATACCGCTTGCGCATCCGATCGGCGATCTCGTTAACCCGTTCGACCCGCTCCGGCTCGCGCTCCATCACGTCGAGCGCCGCGAGCGCCGCGGCGACGTTCGGCGCGGGAAGACTGGCGCTGAAGATCAAGGATCGGGCGAGGTGCTGGATCCAGTGCAGCGTCGCTTCGTCTCCGGCCACGAACCCGCCGATCGAGGCCAACGACTTGCTGAACGTCCCGACGATCAGGTCGACATGATCGGTGACGCCGAAGTGGGCCGCCGTGCCGCGCCCCCCGCCGATCACGCCGATGCCGTGCGCGTCGTCGACCAGCAGCCGGGCGCCGTACTCCCGGCAGATCGGGATCAGCTCGGGGAGCGGCGCGACGTCGCCGCCCATGCTGAACACGCCGTCGACGACCACCAGCTTCCCGGCGCCCGCCGGGCAGGCGGCGAGGACGCGTTCGAGGTCCTCGGGATCGTTGTGCTCGAACCGCCTCATCCGGCCGAGGGCGAGGCGGCAGCCGTCGACGATGCTCGCGTGATCCTCCTTGTCGCAGATCACGACGTCGTCCCGACCGAGCAGCGCCGACAGGGTGCCGAGGTTCGTCTGATAGCCGGTGCTGAAGACGAGCGCCGTCTCCTTGCCGAGGAACGAGGCGAGCCGGCTCTCGAGCTCCCCGTGAAGCGCGAGCGTGCCGTTGAGAAACCGGGATCCGGTGCAGCTGGTGCCGAACTCGGCGATCGCATCCCGGGCCGCTTCGCGCACCGCCGGGTGGGTCGTGAGGCCGAGGTAGTTGTTCGAGCCGAGCATGATCAGGCGCTTCCCCGAGACCGTGACCTCGGTCCCCTCCGTCTGATCGAGCGGGATGAAGTACGGGTAGAGACCCATCCCCTTCAGGCTCCGGGCGTTGGTTGGATACCCCATCCGCTGCGCGACGGCCGGGTCGGAGAACAGCCCGCGGCACTTCTCGAATAGGTCCACCGTGTTTCCCTTCTCTTCCAGCACCGGTTTATCCCATGTGGTAGTACTTCCTCAGGCCCCAGCCGAACAGCTTCGCAGGCAGGACGCTTTTCAGTCGAACCGCGATCCGCTGGAACACCGCACCTACCGTGTAGCGCAGACGGGGAGAACGGGCGGCGAGAATACGCGACACGAGCCGCGCGATCGCCTCGGGCGACGCGCCGCCGCGCTCGTCCTTCTCGACGACCGCGAGCGCCGCGCGATACGCGTCGGCGTACGCCTCGTTCTCCTCCGCTCGCCGGACGGGACGCCGGTTGTCGGTGAAGCCGGTGGCGAAGTCGCCCGGCTCCACGAGGACGGCCCGGATCCCGAACCGACGGACCTCCATCCGAAGCGACTCCGTCAGCCCCTCGACCGCGAACTTCGTCGCGCTGTACAGCCCCTGGAACGGCAAGGCGATCCGACCGCCGATCGACGAGACGTTGACGATCGTTCCGAAGCCCTGCTTTCGCATGAACGGGAGGACCGCGCGGCAGACGCGCATCGTTCCGGAGAAGTTGGTCTCGAAGATCGCCTTCGCCTCCTCGTCGCTCGTGTCCTCGATCGAGCCGCCGATCCCGAATCCGGCGCAGTTGACCACGCCGTCGATCCGCCCGGCACGCTCTACGACTTGGCGGACCCCCGCGTCAACGGAATCGGTGTCGTCGACGTCCATCCGGATCATCGCGAATCGGTCGGAGTCGCCGAGCTCTCGCTGAAGCGCGGCCTCCGCCTCGGTCGGTGAACGCCGCGTCGTGCCGAAGACGCGATAGCCCCGGCGCGAGAGATGAAGGACGCAGGCCCGACCGATTCCCGACGAGGCGCCGACAACGAGCACTGCTTTGCCTTCGTTGGACCTCATCCGTTCCCTTCCAATTTGGCCCACCCGGCCGCGCAACGGATCACGCGACCCGGTTGTTCGTCCACCGCGAACGCGGCGGTGCGTGCGGAGTGACTATAGGAACCGCGTCCGTGCCTTGTCAATCGAAGATCCGAACGACATGAGCATCAGCCAGGATCGCTGCGAGAACCGAACCGCATTGTTCTTCGGAGCGCCGCGTTTGTGTTCAACCGTCGCGCGGCTCGAGGCGAATCGCGCCGCTCGGACAGGTCCCGACGCACAGGCCGCAGCCGAAACAGCGATCGCTGTCGAGCACGGCGGAGCTCGCTCCCTCAGGGATCTCGAAAGCATCGAACGCACACCGCTCGACGCAGGTGCCGCAGCCGACGCACTTCGTCTCGTCGAACCGGGCCACGAACGCCGACTCGGTGATCCCGTCGTGGTAGTCGAACCGCCTCAGTCCGTTCAACGGTTGACAGCAGCAGGTACAACATGAGCAGACGAGGTTGATGTCGCCGTCGCCGCGGCGAAACGCGAGATGGACCAGTCCCAACTCGTAGGTCTTCTCCAGGATCGCGAGGGCATCGTCGACCGAGATCGTGTGCCACGACGAGTCCCGGATCCGCTCGGCCGCCGCGTCGTCGAGCGCAATACAGACATCGAGCGGGTTGTCGCATTTGCCTTCTTCTACCCGGCAGAGGCAGTCGCCGACGGCGATGACGGCCGCTGCCTCGAGGAGATCGCGCATCTCCGGTTGCGCGAGGACCACCTGCGTCGCTTCGATCGTGACGTGCACCGGAAGCGTCACGCCCGTAAAACCGTCCGTCGCCTCCAGCACGTCCTCCCGCGTGTAGGGCATTCCAGCGAGCCTCCTCGTGAGTTCGTTCGGTTCGGCGCTCGACCGCATCGGAAGCCAGGATACTTCGGCGTCGCCTCGGCCTCAACGTTTCGTCCGCTGTGGGACGCTCCGGGGCCGACGGTTCGGAGCGGTCGCCCGGTTCACCACCGCGCGGGATCCTGACGGTAGTAGTCGCGGAGGACGGCGTACAGCGCCGGTCCTTCGCCCTCCAGCTCGGCCGGGACGAGGAAGAACGCCTCCGTCGCCACGGCGAAGAACTCGGCCGGGTCCTCAGCGCCGTACGGATCGAGCAGCGTCTCCTCGTCCCGCTCGACCGCCTCGCCGAGCCGCTCGAACGCGCCGGACATCGCGCCGGCCCATCGGCTCCGCAGATCCCGGTCGGCGAGGATCGGGGCGCCGTTCAGGTCGCCGCTCTCGGCGTCGAGCTGGTGGGCGAACTCGTGCAGGACGACGTTCTGCAGATCGCTCCCCAGATCGCGCTCGACGTCCTCCCAGGAGAGGATCAGCGTGCCGGTCCGCCACGATTCGCCGGCGCGCGCTTCGTCGATCTCCTCGACGAGCCCGTGATCGTCCTCAACCTCCTCCCGCACGCTGTACTCGCCGGGGTAGAGGAGGACGGTGACCAGCTTGGGGAAGACGTCGGTGGGCCGATGGAGGAGGAGGACGCCGGCTTGGGCGGCCACGATGAGCCTCATTCGGTCGGTGACGGTCAGCCCGGCCGCCCCCTCGAACCGCTCCTCGTCCAGGAGGACCTGGACGTGCCCGTGGAGTTCCTTGCGGTCTTCCGTGGGCAGCCTCCGATACAGGGGAACCGACCCCTCCAGCAGCGAGCGCCAGGCCGAGGGGAACGGTCGGTCGCGGATCCTGTCTCGTCGACGTTGCTTGGATTGAAGCATCCGTCCTCCCAAGACATCAGTGTAGCCGGGGGGCGAGCCGCCTCGAAGTCCCGGCGGACGACGATCAACCGCCCATCGGCTTGACATTCCCGTCCCGATTGCCGTCGAATGGTCGGGACGGCACATCGAGACAGGAGGTGCACGATGAAGGCCAAGTGCGGACTCGCTGCTGTGCTGCTGGTCGCGGCCATCGGCCTCTCGAGCTGCGATTGGTTCTGGCCGCCCGCTCAGATGACGCTGGGGTTCGCCCCGCTCTCCGGGGCGGTGCATACGACGGTCACGGTGGTCGGCCAAGGATTCGGCGCGGCACCGGGTGACACGCAAGTCACGTTCGACGGCGTCGAAGCGACGATCGTGTCCTGGAGCGACACGAACATCGTCGTGCGGATCCCCGTTCTCGCGACGCCGACGGGGACGCGAACGGCGACCGTGCGCCTTCTACAGGGCGGGACGGTCGTAGGAACCGGGACGTTCACCGTCGTCCGCGGCGTCCTGTTCGAGACGACGCGCGACGGCAACCAGGAGATCTACGTCATGAACCCCGACGGGTCGCAGCCGATCAATCTGACGAACGACCCAGACCGCGATTTTCACGCCGTCTGGTCGCCCGACGGGACGAAGATCGCGTTCGTCTCGACCCGCGACGGCAACGACGAGGTCTACGTGATGGACGCCGACGGGTCGGATCCGACGAACCTGACGAACCACGGGGACGACGACGACTTCCCGGTCTGGTCCCCCGACGGGACGAAGATCGCGTTCACGACCGACCGGGAAGGCGAGGACGGGGTGATCATGGACGCGGAGCCGAAGATCATGGTCCTGTCCAACCTCGAGATCTTCGTGATGAACGCCGACGG
>Ga0315545_1000343_pt1 | contig 49972 bp, 32 predicted proteins | sample SalMarSW160210MG_FD_203096 | JGI IMG/M metagenome (GOLD analysis project Ga0315545, IMG submission 203096) | Salt marsh sediment microbial communities from the Plum Island Ecosystem LTER, Massachusetts, United States - Salt Marsh Sediment SW1602-10 ...
GCAGATCCAACGAAAAAAATGAGTAAAAGCCTGGATGAAAAACATTATATAGGATTATTCGAGGAAGAAAACTCGATCAGAAAAAAAGTAAAATCTGCTGTAACTGATACAGGGGAACAGCAGGGAAATATAATGAGCCCCGGAGTTGAGAATCTATTCAATATAATAAAAGCATGCGGTAAGGATAAAGAATATAATGAACTTTTAAAGCAATATAAGTCAGGGATTCTAAAATATAAAGATTTAAAAGAAGTCACGGCAGATGCATTGGTTGAACTGACCAAAGGATTTATAACAAGAAGAGATGAAATCGCCGGAGATGAAACATATGTTAAAAATATAGCTAAGACAATGTCTGAAAAGGCAAGGGATATAGCAGCCAAAACAATCAGAGATGTGAGGTCTCTTGTAGGATTACCTGTCTATGATTAATATTTGATAATGTAAACATAACTTATTAAAAATAAAAAGTCCCGCCATCTGCCGGGACTTGCCCTGAAAATATTTTCAGGTATATTATATAGCTTCGAAGAACTGTTATATAACTTCGTACAAATATGATGCCAAAAAAAGAGGACAGCGCCTTCTTCAGGATGCTGTCCCCTCTTCAATCGCTCTCCATTAGCGCTGTTCCCTTATTCCCCTTTTTTATTCTACAGAGAATTTTTCAACATAGATTTTATCTTCAAAATATAATTTGAAGATATATAAGCCCTTTGAAAATCCTGTCAGATCAATAGATTTAATATTACTGTTATTGGTCATGTAAACCAGTTCACCTGTATTACTGTAAATTGTAATCCTGTATGAATTGCCAAGCTTGTCAAGATTACTGATATAGAGAATACCGTCTGAAGGTACAGGATATAAATTCAGACCTAAATTACTAAGATCTTCAATATTATCGATTACTATATTAACTATTGCGACATCTGTGGCCATACATCCATTTGCATCCATTACATTTATATCATAAGTTCCCGATGATAATCCACTGAATGTTGAACCTGACTGGTAGTCTCCTGCATCCAGAGCATATTGCAGTCCTCCTGCTGCCGAAGTGGCTGTAATAGTAATTTCTCCGTCATATTCAAATATCGCATCTGTTACTGAAATATCCTCTATTACAGGATTCGGATTAACTATTAAAAGGAATGTCATGCTATCCTTCATGCCCTGGTTATTAGTTGCAATTATTGTAATTTCAGATTCGCCTGTCTGTCCTTCGTTAGGATCCAGAGATACGGTCCTGGTGCCGCCTGTTCCCGTGATATTTATTCCGGCCAAAGGCAAAAGATCTGTATTAGAGGACAGGGCTTCGAGGGTTACAGTGTTTACATCGTTATCACTGATATTTACTATAATTTCATTAATAGCTCCCCCGTCGCAACCAGATACATCATCGATCGCAGATAATTCAGGCTTTGATGCTCCATAACCTGTTCCCTGAACAAATACAGGCTTTTCTTCAGCGCCTGTGCTTGTTACCATTACATTATCTGAGTAATGCATAGCATTATCAGGTGCAAATCTTACATAAACCAGAGTTGGAGGCACATTATTATTTACAGGTGTCAGATTGATTGTTTCAGTATTACCGGAATAATCACCGCTTACAAGTGATATTTCAAAACCTTCGGGAGCAGTTACCATAATATCTGACGATAACGAATAACCTTCAACTGTAAAGCTTTGTTCAGTTGAATTTTCATAAATAAATACCGAGTCAAAATCTTCGAGAATGCCCGTAACTGATAATTCAGGACCATCATAGCAGTTACCTTCAAGTATGAGAAATTTGTCAGCTGCCCCGGTGCTGGTATGCATTAATACAGTAAAGTAATTTTTTTCTGTAGAAGGAGAGAACCTCACATAAATCTGTGTCGAATCGACAGTTCCCCCGCTTTGGGTTAAAGTTATTGATGTCGTATCCCCGCTATAGTCACCGCTGGTTGTGGTTATGGCAAAACCTTCAGGAGCTTCAATATCAATATCACTGGTAAGATTCGTACCCTTGACAGCATAACTCTGTTCAGCAGAAGTCTCTCCCAATGCTACATTTCCGAAAGCTTCAAGTGATCCGATAATAATAATTTTTGCCGGTTCTCCTACCGCTGATCCCTGGTAGCTTCCAATATTAATTCCTTCGCTCATATCGCCGGCATTTAATGCCGGTGATCCTGCCAGGAGTCCGAAGGCTCTTCCGTCAGGATCTGCCCATAACGGATCGGCATCTATGTTGCCTCCCTCGTCATCTCCTAAATCACTATTCCATCCTGCACCCGAGCCATTTGAACCTTCAATAAGACAGTGATCAATTTCAGGAACGGCTCCTCCTATATTGTTTATACTTTCATTCCATAGTATAACATTGGTTAATTCTGGTATACATGTTCCGTTTTTGATCTCATTAATAATTCCGTAAGATCCGTTTTTATACAAACTCATATTTATAAATCTGGGATTACATGCACCTTCATTTATTCCGCCCGCCAGGTTATACACAGCACCACCATCAATGTGACCTTCATGATGTGATATTTCCGATGTTTTAATAATCGGACTGCATTCTGCAGCGGATGTAGTGTTTTCGGCATAATTAAACATAGCTGCTCCCTTACCCGGATAAACACCTGATAAAATATTTAAATTGAAATCAACAATATCAAGTACCGGATTGCAGAGTCCCCCCATAGCTTTGCAATATAATCCGGCTCCGCCGTCAGCATAATTACCTCTGAACAGGACACTATCGAGAACGGGACTGCATTCACTGTTAGTCCCTGCATATAACATCATTCCTCCGCCCGCTTTTGCATAATTTCCAAATATTATAAGTCTCTTTAACGTCGGATTGCATTTTCCTCCGCCAGTAGCAGATAAATATACTCCTCCCCCGACTGATGTACTGTCAGTGTGGCCGGTTGCATTACCTCCATATATAAAAAAGCCGTCCAGCAGGGTAGCAGAATCTATTGATTCTTCCTGAGTCCCCTTTGCAACAACTACATGATATGTGTTTTCTTCCATGTTACCTCCGCTGGCATCATTAAGAAATAAATCACCCAGTAATAAAGAAGGATTATTTTCATAATCCCTGTTATTGATAACAGCCTGTGTTATAGGATCCTCATTTCCTATAAAACTTCCAAAAACTGCAACTCCCTGTTTAAGGGAAATATATTCATTCTTATCTCCGGTAGATGCAAGATAAAAACCAGTAGCCACAAATATTGTATCTCCTTCTGAGGCTAATTCAATTGCAGTTTTTATACTTGTAAAAGCATCGGTCCAGCTGGTACCATCATTATTTCCGGAAGCCATCCAGTGTACATAATGCCTGTTAGCATAACTGCCGCTAATTACGGCAAATGACAGGAAAATTAAAAGAAATGCAAATTTTTTCATAACCTTATGTTTAGATAATTATTTTAGGATGATCATATTATTATGTTTTTGAGAAAGGTTCTCAAATTAATAAATTCTTTGAAAAAAGGATTTATTGAGACTATATTACCAGTAAAAATTTCAGGAATTCAATTTAATAAATATTTTATTTCAAAACATAATTTATTAATACTTTATTATAAAGTAAATTGCAATAAATAAAAATTTATCCGTCAATAATATAATGAAGGAGGAAAAAAACATACGGACTGCAATAAGAGATTTTTTTGTAAAAGAATACAATAAACTGGTTAATTATGTAAATGTTTACCTTAATGAACTCAGTTATTCGGTTGATGCAGAGGATATTATTCAGGATGTGGCACTTAATATATATTCCAAAGCTGATATTAACGCACCTATTGAAAATTTAGCAGCATATGCATACAGGTCTATAAAAAACAAGATAATTGATATCAGAAGGAAAAAAAGGGAAAACATGTCAATTGAAGATTTCAATAATAAAAAAAATGAAAACATTTTATCGGAAACAGTATCCGTGGATGAGGAAGAAGACTTTTATAAAGATGAAAATGTATATAGAAAAATGATGGAAGCCATGGATATATTAAAATCACAGGAAAGGGACATTATTATTGAGACGGAATTTAACGGAAGGTCATTTAATGAACTGTCAATAGAATGGAATACTCCTGTTGGGACTTTGCTGGCACGTAAACACAGGGCTTTAAGCAAATTGCAGAAAATATTACAAAACGAAAAAAAGAAGTATAATCTTTAAAACTATAATAAAATGGTAGCACATATTTTTCAGAGAAACGGCGAATCAAAGATTGTCTATATTTTAAGGATAATAGGATTGGCCATCCTTGGTTTAATAGGAGCAGTAGCAATAGCATTACTTCTTGGTTATGTTGTTGTATGGTTATGGAACTGGCTAATGCCTGAACTTTTTGGACTCACGACCATTACTTTCTGGCAGGCAGTCGTGATGATTATATTAGCCAGGATAATATTCGGAGGATTTAAACATTCACCCGGTGATCGCCCGAGAGATAGATTTATGAGCAGAAAGAAAAGAATTTTTCCGGGACATCCTTTTGATAAGAAATGGAAATATTATGATGATTACTGGAGGGAGGAAGGAGAAGAAGCATTTAATGAGTATGTGAGGAAAAAGGAAGAAGAGTAAAATTCATAATTATTCTTATAAATCGCCGGGTGAGAAACTACAATGTTCTGCCTGGCGATTTTTTGTTTTTAGTAACTAACAGTAATGTACCTATAAGTTTTCCCTTGATATACCATATTCCTTTTCAATTGTTTTGTCACCTATTGGTTCAACATGTATAGTTACATCAAACAGATTATCTATTTTTGACCTGATACTTTGCTCAACTTGATGTGAAAGCTCATGGGCTGCATTTAAGGATAGACTGCCGTCAACCTCAATATCAGCGCCAATTTTTAATTTATGGCCAACATTTCTAACTACAACCCGGTGGGGATTTTTAACACCTTCCACAGAATCGATAGCTTTAAATATGATATCGTAAATTTTATTATCTTTTATCCCGTCCATTAATTCGATGTTTGTTTTAAGAAAAATCTGAACTGCAACTTTGATGATCCAGGCACTGACTATTAAGGCGGCCATAGAGTCGATAACCGGCATTTTCAGCAAATGAGTAAAAATCAGTCCGATTAAAACTGATAAAGAAATTAATACATCATTTTGCATATTCTTTGCATTAGCCCTTAACATATCACTATTTGTGCGGTTGCCAATTTTAAACTGGTGATATGATAAAAAAACCTTACCTATTATTGATATCACTGTCACATATATCGCAATTTTCAGGGGAATCTCCGCATAGGTACCTTTAATCATCTTTTGTATAGATAGTATCGCCAGCTGAATTCCTGCTGCAAAGATTATCAGGGATAATAATCTGGTAGCAATAGTTTCTGCTCTGCCATAACCGTATGGATATTTTTTATTAGGGGGTTTTGATAATACGTTCGCTGTAATTAAGGTGATTAATGAAGTTATTATGTCTTCCATAGAATCGATACCATCTGCAACAACGGCAAGACTTCCTGCTAATAGTCCGAATACTACTTTTAAAACTGCCAGGAAGGCATTACCAATAATGGCTATCAATGATGCCTTTTTAATTTCTTTAATCCTGTGTTCCATCTGGACATTGGATAAACAAATTTGAATATAATATAAAATTATAAAACAATGATTATATTAATGATAGCAAAGAAGTTTTTTTTAATATCATAAATATAAATTAAATAAATAATTAAAAGACAAGTATCAAAACTTCCGGATTATGTTTTAATCTCAACAATTGTTATTTTAAGTGTATTAAATTCAATAATGTCATTCAATATCATTCCTTGCGAAAACCGGGTGTCCATTTAATTTCTTTTGTAAATTTATAGGGCAGAGTTTAGATAAAATATAAATGTCTTAAATTTTTTTAATATTATGAAAGATACTATAGATCTAAAATGGATTAATAATCTGGCATTTGAAGCAATTATTGACGGGCATAAAATGATCGTGGATGCTAAACCCGAAGTAGGGGGAACTGATAAAGGTCCGTCTCCTAAACCTTTAATGATGGTTGCAATAGGTGGTTGCACAGGAATCGATGTTGCTTCACTGTTAAAAAAAATGAGAATAGAAGTCGAACAATTTAATGTAAGAGTTGAAGGTGATATTACTGAAGAGCATCCCAAACATTTTTCAGCTATGCATATTATATACGAATTCAAAGGAAGAGATTTGCCTCTGGATAAGATTAAAAAAGCAGTTGAGTTGTCACAGAATAAATATTGCGGGGTTAGCGAATCCTACAGGAAAGCTATGAAATTAACCTATGAAATAAGGCTTGTATGATATACAATTAACGCTAATTGAATAGTCTTTTTAATATATTCTACGATCTTTTTTCTTTAATATTTCCACAAGTATGCCCGGCTTGTGGAAACACTCTTTATATTCAGGAGAATTCAATCTGCACAAAATGTCTATACGAGCTTCCTAAAACAAATTTTCATTTGAATAAGGACAACGAAGTTGCCCGCTTATTCTGGGGAAGAATTAAGCTGGAAGCTGCTACATCGTATTACTTTTATTACAAAGGCAGTAAGTTTCAAAATATTATTCATCAGTTTAAATACAAGGGTCAAAAACATATAGGATTTAATTTGGGACGATTATTTGGTGCTGATTTAAAAAATACTCTTTTTTCTGAAATTGAAATAATTCATCCTGTTCCTCTTCACTACAAAAAATTGAAAAGAAGAGGATATAATCAAAGTGAATATATAGCCAGAGGAATTTCAGAAAGCCTGAATAAACCGGTTATTACAGATGCTGTGTACAGGGCAACAGATGTTGAAACACAGACAATAAAAAGCAGGTATGAAAGATGGGAGAATATTAAAGATGTTTTTAAAATTAGGAAAGTTAATAAGCTGGAAAACAAGCATATACTACTTGTTGATGACGTGCTTACAACCGGGTCAACTTTGGAGGCATGTGCCGGCGAAATTTTAAAATTGGATAGCACAAAAGTCAGTATTGCTACATTGGTATTTGCAAAGTATGGTTAGTTGGATTATCAGGTTATTAAACTGATCATTCAATTTTCCATGTTATCTCAACATCCCAGTTTGATCGTACATTAATATCTCCTTTATAATATAAGACTTTCTCTGGCTGGATCTTTTTTAAATAAATACCTGTATCCCATTTGCGGTTATCATTATTATCATAAATAACCTTTAGCATGTATTTTTTAGGCTGGAGAAAATCAAATGTAATGATATCGTTTTGCGAAATAAATTTTTCTTTTACAAGGTCTTCCTTCTCGGTAAGTAGCTGCACTATTAAAGGAGTGGTGACGTTTTCTGCTGTTATTATTATGTTTCCGTAATAATCAGCTTTTTGTGTTATAAAATTCATTAATATCGTGTCATTAGAGAAACCATAAATGTCTGTAAATGCCCCTGGTTCAATTAAAAGTTTATAGTTCATTCTTTCCTCCCATTGCGTGGCGATCTTAAACCTTCTAAGTTTTAAAGTATCCTTTGTAAATATAAAGGGCTGAATTATTTCGAGACTATCTTCAATTTTATAAAGTTTTATAAGAGAGGGGTCATAATTACTAACTGGTTTTTCAGTACTTATACGGATAGATTTGTTTAAATCAACAGTAGCCCTGTTTTTAATGTTAAAATCAAGATTTAAATATTTTTCTTTCGCAATAATATTATCTGTCTCTTTACTTCTTCTGAGAGATGGTGTTTTTGCCTTTTGTTCACGATATTTTAGAATAATCGTATCAATTTGTGTAGTAAAATTCTTTAATGTATCAATTATTGTATATTTCAATTGCAATAAAATTGTATCCATCTTGCTTATTAAAGAATCTTTTATCCAATATATTACAGTATCATTGTTTACAGATTTTTCTTTAATATACCAGTCATTGCTATAAGAAAAGTTGAGGGGTTTTATATACAGACTGTCATATAACGGCCTTTTAAATGTAAAAAATAATTTTTCTCTTGTTTCCCTTTCTCTTGCAGTAAGATATTGAAACTCACTTTCTTCCTGAAAAAGATACATATTAACATGCAGTGCATATATTAATTTCTCTTCAACCTGTATTGTATCTCCTGTTAATGAGTCTATTACAAATCCGGTTTGTTTTAAGTCACTGGCAATGCTATCCCTGGAAAGTAAAGAATCGGCCAGATAGTAATAGGTTGTTTCGATCAGTTCAGGATTGATTACAAATGAAGTATCAATAAATGCAATTTTTTCACTGGTAATATCAAATAATAAATTTGAGTTAGCATCTTGCAGCGCAAAGATTTTAAATGTATCTGATTTTATGTTATTTACCGCGAATGTCCCGTCTTTATTTGTTTTGCCGATAAACGAAGGAATCTCAAGATATGGTGCAGAATCATTTAAGTTCTCATAAAGCATAATATTAACCGGTTCATCTTCAGGCTTCAGATTAAAAGCATTAAAAAGTTTACCGGTTACTGACATTGAATCTACGTAATTTCCTGTTGATATTACAAATTCAAAATTAGGGAGAACATTTCCCTCATTATTATCTGCAATGGCATTACCAAAGTTTAATGTATAAGTTGTACTATCTCTTAATTCATTATTTAAGTCAATAACAAGACTTTTACCCTTAAGCTTTGTTACCGGCCTTTCTTTTAGTGGGGGAGATATTATTAATTCTTTATAAATATTCTTAAGCTGTATGAATTCATCAAATTTTATTTCTATTTTTTTGCCATCAAATCCAGTTGAATAGTTAACCGGATCACTTGAAACTATCTCCGGAGGCGTTTCATCCTTTGGCCCCCCGGTTGGAGAACCTATCCTGGCACATCCGTAAGTGATAACAAGCGCGCCTGCAAAAATGTATTTGGTAATAGCCTTAATCAAAACCAGTTTTTCATTTATTCATGATAACACAAACTTACAAACTTTAAAATTATTTTAAGATTGCGTTAATGGAAATATAAATTTTTCTATTCTATTTTGTTTATTAGTTTTGTAATGACTTAATCCTAAAATAATGATCACAAATTTTGTAATTTGGAATGTTAGACCCCAAATTATTGATTTTGGCAGTTTTGAATTAAGATACTATTCATTATTATTTGTCATTGCATTTATTCTGGGTTATATAATTCTGGGAAAGATGTTCAGGAAAGAAGGGTTACCAATGGAACTCGCTGACAAATTAACCATTTATGTTGTAATAAGTACAATAATAGGAGCAAGATTAGGACATTGTTTATTTTATGAATTTAGTTATTATATCCAGCATCCTTTAGAAATAATACTGCCCTGGAGGGGGAAGCTGGGAGAAGATTTTCAGTTTACAGGGTACCAGGGACTGGCAAGTCATGGAGCTGCAATAGGGATTCTCTTTGGAATATATCTTTTTACGAGAAAGTCAAAAAAGTCATATTTATGGACACTCGACAAATTGGCAATCCTCGTCGCACTGGCAGGTGTATTTATCAGAACGGGTAATCTTATGAATTCAGAAATTTATGGAATACCAACAAATAAGAGTTCGGGATATGTTTATGTAAGAGATTTTACAGATTTCTTATTCAGAATAGAAAAGGATAATATAAGTCATATTAAATATTCAAAGATCCTGAATGATAAAAATTTTATTAAGGGATACGCACCTTTAAAAGTAGACATAGAATTTTCCGGCAGAGTTAAAAGTGAAGAATACGTTAGGAACTTTGCCGAATATAAATTAAGAGATGCAATACTAAGAATAAAGTACCAGAATAATGTTGTACACCCTGAGATCGATGAATTGGAATATAAAATTGAAAAAAGTAAAAGGAGATATCACATTACAAGCACGCTTTATGGTGTACCGAGACATCCCACACAAATCTACGAAGCTATTTCTTATTTTTTAATTTTTTTGTTACTTATTTATCTTTATCAGAGTAAGAGACTAAAATTTAAAGAGGGATTCCTGTTCGGAGTATTTATGTTTACAATATTTATTGTCCGATTCATAATTGAATTTCTCAAGGAAAACCAGGAAGAATTTGAAAGTTCTCTTCCTTTAAATATGGGACAAATACTCAGTATTCCCTTTATAATTATTGGAATTATATTTATTATTAATAAAAGAACTACAAAAACTGAATCATAACTAAAATTTGCTTAATCTTACCTTCCATTTTTAAGATTTTTCACCCTGAAACCTTAATAAGTGTTTTTTGTTATTATATAGTAAAAGATTAACTGTTAATTTTGACTTTATAATATCCTATTATGACACCTGGATATCATAATAAAGATAGTAACAGCAGGAATGATTTAAGTTCGGGCAGACTGATGTTCGCAACTTTACTTAACCTCTCAATAACTATTGTTGAAATTATTGGGGGATTGATTTCAAATAGCCTGGCTTTGATTTCTGATGCTTTGCATAATCTTGGAGATACTTTTGCTGTCTTTATTGCATATATTGCTCATCTTATTAGTAAAAGAGATTATACTGATAAAAAAACATTCGGGTATAAGCGTGTTGAGATAATTGCCGCATTATTTAATGCGATTATCCTTATCGTAATAGTAATCTATCTTTTTCTTGAAGCAATTAAAAGAATTAATGATCCTCAACCTGTAAAGGGGTTAATAATGTTCTTTGTCGCTTTAACCGGACTTCTGGCAAATTTATATAGCGTTCTGCTGCTTAGAAAAGATTCCGGGGAAAATATTAATATAAAAGCCGCATACCTTCATTTGCTGGGCGATACTTTTTCTTCAGTTGCAGTAATAATTGGAGCAGGGGCTATTTACTTTTTTAAAATTTACTGGATAGACCCCGTGATTACTATCTTAATAGGTTTGTATTTGTTGAGAGGGACATATTTAATACTTAAACGGACAGTAGATATTTTGATGCAGGGTGCTCCGGAAAACCTGGATTTAAATGAAGTAAAAATTTCGGTTGAGCAATTACCGGAGGTGGACAACATACACCATATACATGCATGGAGCTTAAATGACAGGGAAATTCATTTTGAATGTCATATTGATTTGACCAGGGATGCAAAAATTAGTGAGACCAGTGAAATAATAAATAAAATTCATGCTATCCTAATGAACAAATTTAACATTAATCATGTTACTATACAATGTGAATTTAATAGTTGTGATAATAAGAATATGATACATAAATTGTGATGAATGAATCCCGGGCTATAAATTTACTATACCCGTTATACAAAACTATCAGTTAATTAACCTGGTTCCTGCTTAAAATATATGGTAGCATAGCAACCACAAAACAACAGGAATTAAAAACGTCATTGCTAATATTAGAAATGGGGAAGTAACATTAATTGCAGAGGATATTTACTTGGATAAGGTAAAATCAGCAGTTGAAAAGATAGGCTATAATTATAAGGGAATAAAAAAATAATGTTGATAAAATAACTTGACATAAAAATTAACAGCTTAAGCTTTTTTTCATTCACCAAAGGAACCTTCAGGAATGATTATTTAAATTATATTTACAGCTTTATTTAATTATTAACATTTTCAAAGAATTTTTAATAAAACTTCATATTTTTTTAAATGACTAATAGGGTAATACTAATTATACTTGACGGATGGGGTATTGGAAATAAATCAAAAGGAGATGTTATTTACCAGGCAAATACTCCTAATATGGATAACCTTACGAAGAATTATTCAAATTCTCAGTTGTTTACAGATGGAGAAAATGTCGGGTTGCCAAATGGACAAATGGGAAATTCTGAAGTAGGGCATTTAAATATCGGGGCAGGCAGGATCGTTTATCAGGATTTGGTAAGGATAAATAAAGCATGTGACAGTAATAGTATTAAGGAAAAAAGTGAACTCATCAAAGCATTCACATATGCCAGAGAAAATAACAGGAGTGTGCATTTAATCGGACTGGTAGGTCATGGCGGGGTTCATGCAATGAGTAAACACTTATATAAACTTTGTGATATTACAGGGGAGTATGGCTTAAAAAAGGTATATATCCATGCCTTAACAGATGGAAGGGATACGGATCCGAGAAGCGGACTGGGATTTGTTAAAGAATTACAAGACCATTTGAAAAATTCAAATGGTATAATTGCTTCCTTAACAGGGCGTTATTATACAATGGATCGTGATAAGAGATGGGAAAGGATCAAACAGGGGTATGATCTAATGGTTCACGGTATTGGCAAAAAATCAAAAGATGTTCTCCAGGCTATTAAGGAATCTTATAATGAAGGAGTTACCGATGAATTTATTAAGCCAGTAGTTATTATTGATGAAAATAATGAACCACTTGGTACCATCAAGGAGGGAGCTGTTGTGATTTGTTTTAACTTTCGGACTGACAGGTTAAGGCAAATCACCAGGGCATTAACCCAGGAAGATTTTCCCGATTATGGAATGAAAAAATTGAATTTGCACTACTTTACCATGACAAGGTATGATGATTCTTTTAAAGGAATTGGAATAGTGTTCGATAAAGAAAATGTTCATATGTCAATGGGTGAAGTGATATCCAGGGCAGGATTAAAGCAACTTCGTATTGCCGAGACTGAAAAATATGCTCATGTGACTTTTTTCTTTTCCGGGGGAAGAGAGGAAGTTTTTGATAATGAGGAGAGAATTTTAATACCTTCTCCAAAAGTTGCCACTTATGATTTGCAACCTGAAATGAGTGCTCCTAAAGTGAAAAATGCAATTGTTGCTGAATTGAAGAAACAGAAATACGATTTTATTTGCCTCAATTTTGCAAACTGTGATATGGTAGGGCATACAGGAGTCTATAATGCTATATGGAAGGCTGTGGAAACTGTTGATAGCTGCCTTGGAGAGGTCGTTAATGCGGCTAAACAAAATGGATATGTCCCTATGATTATTGCGGATCACGGTAACGCTGATAATGCCCTTAATGAGGACGAGACACCTAATACAGCACATTCTTTAAATCCTGTTCCATGTGTTCTGGTCAGTGACCAGTATAATAAAATAAAAAGCGGAATTCTGGCTGATGTGGCACCGACTTTGTTAACAATTATGGGAATGGAGATTCCTGAAGAAATGGAAGGTCAAAGCTTAATAGAATAAAAATTAAAGAAATTTTTTAAGAATTGTTAGTCTGAGTTTACAGTAATTATATATACATCTTAATAAATCTGCCTTATTGTTAAAATATCAAAAATGAATAAGTGAATATATGTCATATTCTTTCCCGATTGTATTTCTACCGTTTAGAAAGTCGAGTTCAACAATAAAATTTATATATATATCCTTTATATGAAAATTCTTTATCAATTCAATTGAGGCTAATGTAGTACCGCCAGTTGCAAGCAGGTCATCGTGCAGCAAAACAATATCATCTTTTTCAAGAGCATCTTTATGAACTTCAAGAGTATCTTCTCCGTATTCAAGAGCATATGTCCTGGAGAATTTTTCAGCTGGCAGTTTCCCTTTCTTCCTGACAGGGACGAATCCGGTTTCGAGCTTTGCTGCCAGTGCCCCGCCTATAATAAAGCCCCTGGATTCAATGGCAACAACCTTAGTAATGCCTTTTGTTTTGTAATAATCAACTATTTGTTCAACTGTGAATTTGAAAATAGCAGGGACTTTGAGGGCTGTGGTAATATCTTTAAACTGTATACCTTTTTTAGGGAAATCAGGAACGTTTCTTATTGATTCTTCAAGTATCTTAAGATTTTCTGATTTATTCATCTTTTAGCTAATGATAATAGATAAAATCTGCTTTTGGGTTTCTAAATATAACAAATAATAAAAAATTATCCTTAATTAATAATAAACATATAAACCGCCTTCCTAATGAGGTACTGAATTTAATTTTTCCCCGGTAACAAGCTGCTTACATGACCTGTATGGTAAAAATATCAGGGAATAATACCCTAATTTTTATTTTATTATTAAGTTTCAATATTCAAAAATACTTGAATTATTTTTATTAAAATATTAACTTTATAAAGATTCACTTTTAATAATATATGTTATATGAAAGTAGATCTAATAAAATATATGTCTGAGCGGCTTAAAAAAGATGCTATTAGGGAAAAAGAACCCGGTCCGGTAATTACTATATCCCGTGAATTTGGTTGTCCTGCTAAAAGAATAGCTCAAAAACTTGTAGAAAGTCTAACAAGAAAAATGTATGTAAAAGGGACGAATATTGAATGGAAATATATTACAAAAGAGATTATGAGTGAATCTGCCAAGGAACTTGGCCTGGATCCTTCAAAAATTCAATATGTGTTTGAATATGAACAAAAAGGGCTTATAGATGATATAATAGCTGCACAATCCACCAAATATTATAAAAGTGACAGGAAAATAAGGAATACAATAGGCAGAGTAGTGAGAAATATGAGTTGTGAGGGGTATGTTGTAATAGTAGGCAGAGGGGGGGTCGCAATAACCAGGGATATACCAAAATCATTACATATTCATCTTGAAGCTCCCTTAGAATGGAGGGTTTTACGAGCGAGTGCTAAATTTAATATGGAACTTGAAGAAGCTGAAAAATACACATTAGATGTTGATAGAAAAAGAACGCAATTCAGAGATTACTTTGAAGGAAAGAATACAGACTATACAAGATTTGATCTGACATTTAACTGCATGACGTTATCGATAAATGAAATTGTTAACATTATACTTAAAGCTGCCGAAGTAAGAAACCTTATCTGAAATAATAAGACCGGGTATTTAATAAACTGCATGTTAACAGTATATTCCTGTCTTTTTTATATAAAAAATTGTCTTTAAAGAAATGAAAATAATTATTGGTGTGATGGGTCCTGGCGAAGAGGCAACAAGTGATGATTTTAAAAATGCCTATCTTTTAGGAAAATTCATTGCAAAACAAGACTGGGTACTATTAACAGGGGGGCGTAACGCAGGTGTAATGCATTCGGCCAGTAAAGGCGCAAAAGAAAATAAAGGAATAACTATAGGAATCCTGCCCGGAGATGACTATTCATCGTTATCAGAATATGTTGATATTCCGGTTATAACCGGACTGGGAAATGCGAGAAATAATATAAATATACTTTCAAGTATAGTAATAGTGGCCTGCGGTATTGGCCCCGGGACTATTTCAGAAATTGCACTGGCTATAAAAGCCAGGAAAAATGTAATACTTCTTAATGATGATGAAACGGCTAAGGACTATTTTAAAAAACTGTGTAATGAAAAGGTTCATATAGCTGGTAATATTGATGAAGCTTGTGCATTACTTATTGAATTAGTTCAAAACTATTAATGATTGTTGATAATAAAATCAGATATTAATTTTTATTTAGTCCTACATTTATTAAAATTAGTCAAACAAAATTGGACGTTTATCAATATAGTTGGAATTTTGTTTAGTATTAAACTAATTTTATATCATTAAACCTGAAATTTTTATTCTAATTGTATGGAGGACCTCTTTATCAAAGGCACTGAATCGGTTCCTATGGTCTCATTTAAAACAAATGGGGAGATAAAATTAGAGGGAAGAGCATTAGTTGAAGATGCATTTAAATTTTTTCAGCCTCTTATCACCTGGGCAAAAGAATTTAAGGGTGATGAATTAAATATTGAAATTAATCTGGAATATTTTAACACCAGCGTATCAAAACAATTATTGGATTTATTCAGGACTTTTGACGGAAATCCCAATAATAGAGTCATTAATGTAAAGTGGCTTTATGAAGAGGGTGATGATGAAATGCAGGAGTCAGGTGAAATTTATGAAGATTTGCTACCCAGGTTTAATTTCACATACGAGCAAATTGCAGAGAAAGTAGAATAGGGGACAGAAAAGGGGATAGAAGAGGGGACAGCACCCGAAGGGCGCTGTCCCCTCTTCTATTATTCCTTAACCCTCAATGCCTGTTTCTCTATTCCGTCAATGGTTACTAAAATTGAGTCTGTATAGCCCTCCTCATTTTTCTGAAAGACTATTCTAACATTCATTTCTTTAAGGAAATATTCGGTTTCAGAAGCTGGTAATAGCTGGTATTTTGGCAAGTTTGTACCCTGAAAATACAATTTATCTTCTTCTTTTAAAATAGTAATAAAAAAGTAATTTCCATAATCATACTTGCCAGTGTATTTATCGAATATTTGAGGATCAACTTCAACCGGCATTTCTTCTTCCAGTTTTTTAACTTCAAATTGCTGGCCTCCCTGACTATGTATAGCATGTGTAACTTTTCCATTTTCATCCCTTATAAATTTTATACAGGCTTCTACAACTTTCCAGTGAAATTCGTTTTCTGAAGAGGGAAATATCTGATATTTGGACTGACCGGTCAATTGGGCATACAAACTGTTATTCTCCAAAGTAACAATTAAAACAGCACCTCTGCCATAATTATACCTTCCTGTATAGTCTTTAAGTATACTTGCTTTAACAGATGTATCTGTGGAGTAACTGGACTGTTTTTCCATGTCCTTCCACATAAAATATTCTGCAATCAGGTTGGCATTGCTTCCAGGATTGATACCTTCAGGCGGGGGTGTTGAATTACAAAGTACGGCGATGGTAATATTATTTTCCGGCTGGCGTGATAAAAAAGATAGAAATCCATGTAATCCACCACCATGTGCGGTAAAATTAGAACCTCTTATTTTATAAAACATCCAGCCATAGCCATATTCCATTCCTTCCGGTTTTTTATTGTTATTCAGGACTACCGGAGTGAAAGCAGCTTCTAAACTTGCATCAGTAAGCACTTTCCCGTTAAATAATGCTTCATTCCATATATACAGGTCCTTAACTGTTGAATATAAAGCACCGGCACCTCCTGCATTGGTCATATCCCAGTTAATAGCTTTTTTCAAAGTCCCTGCTTCGTATGAATATCCCGTAGCTTCATTATCTAATAACAGCAGCGGACCATGCACACCTGTGTTTTTCATGCCCAGGGGATCAAAAAATGTTTCTTTTAAATATTCTCCATATTCTTTACCGCTCACTTTTTCAATTATATAGCCCAGAATATAATATCCTGAATTATTGTACAAATAACTTTCGCCAGGGTCAAAATCATATTCAAGATTCTTAATTGTATCTATCATATCTTCCGGACTGATATGCATAGTAGCATATTTCATAAAATCCGGCCTGTTTGTAAAACTATGAATTCCCGAAGTATGAGTAAGCAGATGATGAATTGTAACTTCGTTGCCCCTGGGAAAATCAGGGATAAATGCTGATAAACTATCATTTACATTTATCTTTCCCTCTTCCTGCAGCTTAAGAATTGCGGCTGCTGTGAACTGTTTGGTAATTGACCCTATTCTGAATTTTGTTTCCGTTGTAACTGGTACTTCGTTACCAACGTCAGCATATCCAAATGCATTTTCGTAAATAATTTCACCATCACGTGATACTAATACTGCTGCACCCGGACATCGTTCCTTTGTAGCACTTTTAAAGATATTATCTACCAGGCTTTTAAATTCAGGTAAGGCTGAAAGTGTATCGGCTCCCTTTTCTTTTAAATATTTAGTAATATCTTCCCTTCCCCTGATTAAAGCATTTTGAAAAGCTGACAATCCAATTTCGTTTGACGCATTGACGTCAACTCCATTTTCAACCAGCATCCTGACGTTGTCAAGATCACCATTACCCGAAGATTCCAATAACTTATCATTTAATATATCTTTACCTAAGGGGCGTATGATAAATCCCCATCCATATTCCATATTTTGAACCTTAAGAAGGATCTGGTTACTTCCCTGTATTAAGTTCAGAAGTATAATATCATCATCTTTATTCACCCCGCGTGGTATCCAGTTCTCATGAACAAGCTTACCATTTAAAAATATTTTAATACCATCGTCACTACCAACACCCATTAGTATTTTAGCAGGCGATTCCATTTTAATTTCAGCCAGGGCATAAGCAATAGCAAAATTGTTCTCTCCAAGTACCTGGTTCAAATCAATTTCATCCTCGGTATTCTTTACCATTTTCCATGAAAATTCCTTTTCTCCGATTATAATTTTCTCAGGATATTTGTTTTTATGGATATCCACACTGCTGAAATAATCTTTGTCAAAAGCTTCCTTTTGTTCCGATTCCTCGGGTTTAATGGTATCTTCAGTAATCTTAACAGGACCAAGGATGAGCCAGTTTTTTAAAAATTCATTCTCGTTAAGTCCTTTATAAGTAGCTTCGGAATAACCTTTAATTTCCTGCAGGATTGTTTCATCTTCCTGTAATGCCCATAAGTTTGATAAAATAAAATATGAGCAAATAAAAATGACCGGAAATGATTTGATTATTTTTTTCATGGTTTGAATTATTAGTGGGATGGTACCCCCTGAGAGGAGACAGCTCCCATATTATTTGTATATTGTATTATTTGTTTATTTTTTATCTGTTAAATATAACAGCTTTTTCAAAAATAAGGTCGCTGTGCCCTTTTATTTATATATTTAAAGAATATTAAATTATAACCAATATGAAGAAACAAATTTTTATTGTAATAACAACTTTAGTTATTAGCTATTGTAATTCACTTTTTGCTCAGGATACTATACTCCTGATGCCACCTTCACAAGAAGGTGAAATGTCTTTGACAGAAGCACTGCAAAAAAGAAAATCTACAAGAAGCTATTCGGGAGAAAGTCATACAGATCAGCAATTATCAGATCTTTTATGGTCAGCATTTGGTATAAACAGACCGGAAGAAATGAAAAGAACTGCTCCTTCATCACGAAACCAGCAGGAAATTGATGTCTATGTATTTACTAAGGACGGAGTCTTTGTTTATGATGCAGTAAATCATGCTATGATAAGAATAATGAATGAGGATTTACGTAAATACACCGGCAAACAGGATTTTGTTGAGAATGCTGCAGTAAACCTTGTTTATATTGCAGATCATTCAAAATCAAAATCAGATGATCCTGTGGGCAGATCAAAAACATCTCATATTAATACGGGATTTATTGCTCAGAATGTATATCTGTATTCTGCCTCACAAGGCCTGGGTTGTGTCGTCAGGGGTTATATGGACAAGGAAGCGCTGGCGGTAAAATTAAATTTAAAAGAAAATCAGGAAATAATAGTTGCACAGTCTGTAGGTGTTATAAGTAAGTAGAGAGCTAGCCCCTTTTAAACATAGGGACAGCTCCCTGAAGGAACTGTCCCCTTTTTGATACAAGAGTATTATTCTTTGTTACAAACCTGTTAGCATTCAGCCTGTTCCATATTGTACATTTGTATAAGAAATTAAAAAACCAAATCAAAATATGGGAGGGCTTTAAAATGAAAACTAATAAAAACACTAAAAATGAAAATACCAGAATCAATTCAATTATCAGAAGATTTGTACTGGTTGCCTTGTCAGGCGTTGCCGCTCTCAATGTACTTAAGGCTGGCGATCCTGAAAATAAAGTAATTGAAAGATCCGGTTATGTAACTAATTATTTAAGCAATACCGGAACAAAAAGAACTGCTAACTCAGAAGATACATTTATTATAGCAGACTTTGATGTTTTTAAGGAATACAAAGGAATACCGGTTAATTATAAATTAAATTTACTTGAATACAGGTTGCAAATAGCTTTAGAAGAAGAACCTGAACCTGAAATGGAAATTGAGGACTGGATGGTTGATCTGTCATACTGGGATGTCCTTATTAAAGAAAAATCTGTTGTCGTTTCAAATAGTGACAATACTAAACCTGATACTGAGATTAGCAGTAGTTTGTCAGAATACACAACATTAACAGCTCTTCAGGAAGTTCCGGAACCTGAAATGCAACTGGAAGAATGGATGCTTGATGTAGATGAATTTATTCAACAGATAAATTTTGCAAAAAAATAAATCCGTTGACTTCACAATTTCTTTATAATCTACTTACTTTATCTCTATGTTTGAGTATAGCAACAGAATATTTTAGTCAGACCCCTGCAAAGGACAACTTCATATAAAGCTATTAAGATCTTTTTTTACCTGATTTCAACAGGCTGCCATAACCATCCCTTACCTTTCTTTACAACATGACCCAGACCTGGGAAAGGTGCAAAATGTTGGGCAAGTACCATTGCTTTCATTTCAGCTATGAGATCAAAAATCCGGCGCTTGCTTTTGTCAGCCATATCAGGTATAATATCAAAGACAGGTATTAAATCAAGCTCTTCCAGTAAAAAGGGAAAAACTACTGTATCACTGGTAAAAAATAATTCCTCCCCTTCGGAAGAAAAAGAAACTACCATATGTCCAGGTGTATGACCGGGTGCCATGTGAACAAAAATACCCGGCACAACTTCGGATTCCTTATTTATAAATTCAATGCGGTCTTTTATCGGGCCAAGTTGTCCGCGTGCTACTTTCATAAAAATATCAGGGTGAAGTATCTGGGAGTAATGCTCTGTAACTTTCCTGAATGCCTCATCAGAGAACCAGAAATCCCATTCATCTTTGCAAATATAATAACGGGCATTGGGATAGTTGGGCTTGCCTTCATCATCCAGCGTACCACCTATATGATCGGGATGCGCATGGGTTATAAACACCGTATCAATATCTTCCGGCGTAATACCGGCTGATTTCAGATTTTTAACCAGTTTCCCGGTTTTAGGACCCAGATTACCTGCTCCCATATCGACAAGCACCTTATTCTCGCCGGTGTTCACAAATAGAAATGTGTACGGAGAGGTAATCTTATTCGGAGGTAAATTATATTTATGAAGAATTTTTATAATTTGATCCTTTGCTATATTAGTAAAAAGATGGAAGGGATCATAATCATAGCTACCATCACTAACAGAAATACACTTAAATTTACCTATTTTAAAACGGTAAAAATTTTCATTATGTAATTGACTGGACATGAGTAGTATTTTCAGATTTATGAAATAACTAATTCTTTCCAATACAGGTTGTTTTAAACCTTAAAGCACTTTAAAACTTTAAATGTTCAAGTTCCTTTTCTTTTAGTATATCAGCCAATGTCCAGAAATGCGCATCACCGGATCTCATTCGAAAGATTTCCAGGTAAGGTTCAACTGATTTACCAACTATATCATCCATGAATTTTCTATCTTCGTAAGCTTTTTTCTTTATAACGGGATCATCAATAAATTCAATCTTCCCGGTAAGGCGCATTGATTTTCCATCTCCCAATTCTGGTGGATTATTGTAAAAACATATTTCCACTTTAGGATTCTGATGTAATTGTTTGCTCATATCTTTTGGAGAAAGAGTTTCAAAATAGAAACCGTTCTCGTCAGCAAACCACATTAAAACGGCTCTTACTCTTGGTTGATCGCCATCGGTTGTAGCAATATAACATACAGGATTCTCATTTGCGAATTTTATGCATTCTTGTAGGTTCATTTTTAGTTAGTTTTAGTTTGACATAACGTTAATAAATCACACAATTTACAAGATTACCGCTTCTTTTCCAACAGTTATGCATTAATTATGTTAAAAATATTTTTGTACTGTATAGATGTTACATTTCTGGTATACATTGTTACAAAAGGGTTAGATTTAAGGCCTTCCTGTATTGTATATTTGTTATAGAAATTTTAATCAATTGAAATAAAAAAACCAAAAATATAATCAGGAGGACTAAAAAATGAAAACAACAAAAAAATCCAACAGCTACAGAGTCGTTAACAAACAATTAATTATAAGCATTTTTTTGGCAGCCGTTTTGGGAGTATTTAATTCAGCCCGTGCTCAGGTTGTATATCTTGCAAGTTCAGTATATTTAAATTCAGAGTTGGCTGAAGAACGATTAAATAGTATATTGGCAGCAGATCATGAAGATGAGATGGAAATAGAAGACTGGATGATAGATCCTGCTTTTTGGGAAAACGTTTCAAGTGAAATTGAGAAAAAATATTACAGGTTAGTTGTAAAGGAAGATATTGAACCGGAATTAGAACTGGAACCATGGATGCTTAATTTTCACAATGAAATCCTGAATGATAATTATTATATAGCAGAGGAGAAACAGGAAGTAGAAGACTGGATGCTGGATTTAGACCAATTTCAATCTGTAATAAGAATTGTAGCAGAAAAATAGGGGACAACATAAGGGACAGCGTTCTTGTCTTTCAAAGAGCTGTTATCTCTGAGAAGATTAGACAAGGGCGCTGTCCCCTATATTTATTAAATTATGTTACACGAATATATGATTTCAGGCACTAATTTTTCATAGATTTACATAATAATCAGGCAGATGGCTAAAACCATTGGCTGAGTTTTAATTTTAATAAATTCATACTTACATGAAAAAAATACTGTGTCTCTGTTTATTTCTTGTCTTCATCTCTCCAACAATATTTTCCCAGTCAAGTACCATGGACCTTAGTAAGCTAAGGGTGGCAGACGGACTTTCTCAAAATTATGTGTTATCGATTTTTAAGGATAGCAAAGGATTTATCTGGGTGGGTACTGCCTGGGGAGGACTGAACAGGTACGATGGATATTCTTTTGTTGTTTACAAGCACAATCCGAATGATACTAATTCTATATCATCAAATGAAATTTGCACAATATATGAAGACAAGAATGGCATTCTATGGATAGGTACATGGGATGGACTAAATAAGTTTTCCCCTGATGAATCCGGGCAAATATTTAAATGCTACAGGTATTCACCAACAAATATAAGAGGTGGAAGTATAGTCAGTGCAATTTTTGAGGATAGTACGGGAAAATTATGGATTGGGGGAGGTTCGCATGGTGTATTTTCATTTGACAGGGAAAATGAAAAATTCAGATATTATAAAATCAATACTGATGTTCCAGGAAATGTTGATGGTAATATTTCAAGTTATATTAAATCTATACCGGACAAAAATGTAGCTGGTTATGTTTGTTCAATTACTGAAGACAGGGGAGGAACTTTATGGATTGGTACAACAGTAGGATTAAATAAGTTCGACCGTGAAAAAGAAATTTTTTATAGCTACAGACCTGAACCCACGGATATTGAAAACTGGAGTAATAGTATTTCATCGGTTCATGTTGATAAATCGGGAATTTTATGGGTAGGCACCGGCAATGGATTATACAACTTTGATAAAAATAAACAGGAATTTATCCTGCGGTTTCCGGAATCGCGGGAGAAAACAAGATTGAAAAAGACTGTAATATGCAGTATAAAAGAAGATAATTCCGGGAAATTATGGTTTAGAACAACAGATGGGTTATATAATTATGATTTGAATGAAAAGCAATTTAGAATATATATACATTCTGAATATCCGCAGGAAGTGTGGTGGGAGTTAGCAAATACATTGTACATTGAAAGTGAGGATATCATCTGGTTTGCTTACCCCGGGGAAGGAATAAATATACTAACCGTTAAAAGAAAAAATTTTGAATGTATTAAGCAGGAAACAGACGATCCCACCAGACAAATCTTTAATCGAACTATGGGGGCATATGAAGATTTAGAGGGATATATCTGGATAGGTACCCCTGGAGATGGCCTGAAAAGGTATGATCCGGTAAAGAAAGAATTTAGTTTTTTTAGGCATAATCCTGAAGATCCTTATAGTATAAGTACTAATGCAATTATGAGAATTTACCAGGATAAATCAGGAACACTATGGATTGGCACTACTAATGGATTAAACAAAATAGAGGTAACTAAGAAAGATGATGTAAAATTCGTACACTATTTGCATGATCCGGCAAATCCTGCCAGTATAGCCAATAATAATATCTGGTGGATACTGGAAGATAAAGACGATAATTTCTGGTTAACAGATGGCTCATTCCTTGATAAATATATTAGAAAAAGTGATTCATTTATTCATCTCGAAAATGGATTATTGCAACCGGATTGTATAAATAATGAAGAAATTTACAAGGAAGTCAATGGAGAATTATGGTTTGGCAACTGGTATGGATTACACAGGATTATACCTCCTTTTACACAAACTTCTGAGCATTTTATACGCGCCAGCAAAGTAATTTTATATAAGAATGTTCCCGATGATCCTCATAGCTTAAGCCATAATTGGGTTAACTGCATTCATTATAGCCGAGTCTATCAGCCGGGAACACTTTGGCTGGGCACATACGGCGGAGGATTGCACAGGATGATAAAGAAAAAAGAAAAAGGGACAGATAAACTTATTATTCAGTTTAAACATTACAGGGAAGCCGATGGTTTGCCCAGCGACATAGTATTTGGAATATCTGAAGATAAGCATGGGTACCTGTGGATTAGTACAAATAACGGGCTGACAAAATTTAATCCGGAAAAAGTAACTTTTAAGAATTATGATGTCAGAGACGGACTGCCAACTAACCAGTTTTGCTGTTTTGAATCATACCAGAACAAAGATGGTAAAATATTTTTTCCAACCGGGAATGGTATAGTAGCATTTTACCCTGATAGTATAAGGGACAATCCCGATATCCCCCCTATTGTAATAACCGATTTCAAACTTTTCAATAAATCCGTTCCTGTGAGTGAAAATTCACCTTTAAAGAAACCAGTCACCTATACAAAAAAAATAGAACTGCCTTATAATAAAAATTACCTGGGATTTGAATTTGCAGCTTTGAATTATGTCAATACAAGCAAAAACCAGTACAAATACATGATGGAAGGCATTGATAAAGAATGGGTAGATGCAGGCACAAGGAGGTTTGCAGATTATCCGAACTTAAAACATGGCAGATATACATTTAAGGTTATAGGCTCAAACAACGATGGTGTATGGAATAAAGTTGGAGCATCCGTCAAAATTATTATCCATCCGCCCTGGTGGAAAACTAAGCTGGCATATGTCATTTATTTTGTGGCATTCGCAGGCTGCTTATATGCTTTTATTAAGAGAAGGGAAAGAAAACATATAAGGGATAAAGAAGTACTTGAAAAAAAGGTTAAGGAGCGTACAACAGAACTGCATAAGGCAAATACAGTTCTTGAAGAACAAAAAGAAGAAATCCAGGCAGCCAATGAGGAACTTCTTCAACAAAGGGAGGAGCTTCAGGCAACTTTGGAAAATCTGCAGCGGACCCAGGAGCAGCTCATTGAATCAAAGAAAATGGCAGCTTTGGGAGGTCTTGTAGCTGGTGTGGCACATGAAGTTAATACACCTGTTGGAATCACCATTACAGCAGCATCAGGCCTGATGGTAGAAACCAAAAAGATGGCAGACCTTTATAAAGAAAATAAAATCAGCAGAGCAGAATTCAAGGATTACCTGAATACCACAAATCAGTCAGTAAAACTTATTCTGTCAAATATGGAAAGAACTGCAACCATGATCCAGAGTTTTAAGCAGGTTTCTGTTGATCAGTCCACTGAAAGCAAACGTACCTTTAAACTGAAATCATACACAGAAGACGTTATCCGAAGCCTGTATCCAAAACTTAAGAACAGGAAAATTCATATTAGTCTGGATATTAATGAGGAACTTGAAATTGACAGCTATCCCGGAGCCTATTCCCAGATTATAACTAACCTGGTCTTAAATAGCATTACACATGGATTTGGCGAAAAGGATGACGGAAAGATTGAATTAAAAGCTATTAAAAAAAATGGAGAACTTATAATAGAATATAAGGATAACGGTAAAGGTATTTCAAAGGAAAACCAGAAAAAGATATTTAATCCTTTTTTTACAACTAATAAAAAGGTGGGTACAGGATTAGGGATGCATATAGTATACAATTTGGTAACCCAAAAACTAAAGGGTAATATTGAATGCGACAGTAAGCCAGGGGAAGGGGTTTTATTTAAAATGCAGATTCCGATGCTCAACCCTCTAACTACCCTAACAGGGGAGAAACAACAAAATGCAATTAATATAAAAAAGAAAAAAACTTAAACCATGAAAAAATATTGGCTTTTTAGTATAATTATCTTCTTCACTTTTTCAGCATTAACTGCACAGCTGAATAATAATATGAAGCTCACAAGGATAACCATGGAAGATGGGCTCCCAAGTACAAGTTTAAATCTTATTTTCAAGGATAGCAAAGGATTTATGTGGATAGGCACTTGGGAAAGTGGCTTATACCGGTATGACGGGTATTCATTTACTGAGTTTAGATATGATTTTGAAAGATTTGAAAAAGATACAAATGTTTATTTGACTGAAGTTGCGATCCATTGCATGTTGGAAGACAAAAATGGAATTTTATGGATAGGCAGTAATAATGGATTATTTAAATGCAATCCTGTTGAATCTGAGAATATATCAAAAAGATATATGTTGAATAAGTTTGACTGGCAAAAAAATGAAATATATGCAATTCATGACGACAATAAAGGTAATTTATGGCTTGGACTACGAAGCGGAGACAAGGTTGCTATATTTAATAAAATAAAGGAAGAATTTCGCTATATAAAACTTAATCCTAATGTAGTGGATAGCATGGATAATGAAAATTTTACTATTCGCGCAATCATTCAGGATAAAAATAATAACATATGGTTTGGCACGTCAAAAGGATTATATAAATACAATCAAGTAAAGGAAATAGTTAATGTATACAGGCCTGTACCGGAAAATATATTTAGTCTCTCTAACTTGATAACATATGTTCTCTATGAAGAAAGATCAGATATGATATGGGTAAGTAGCAGGAGAGGTTTGTATATTTTTAATAAAAAACAGGAAACATTTGAACTAAAATATCCTGAAGTTTTTGATGAAGAAAATGAATGGGGGAATAGCATATATGGCTTAAAAAAAGACAATTCCGGAAATATATGGTTCAGAACGTATAGAGGGATATATTGTTTTAAACCCGGCACAATACAATTATCGTTTAAAAAAATTTATTGGTCTCAACAAGCTGATATATGGATTACATCATTAGAGTTCGATGAATCTGACAACATCTGGTTCGGAATTTGGGGTGAAGGAATTAATATAATTACCGTTGAAAGTAAAAACTTCAGGGCGTTACTGGCTGATAATAATCCGAACAATCTGAATTCGGGTCCTTCTAGTGTATGTGAAGACAATGAAGGAAATATATGGATTGGAACATGGGCGACCGGATTAACAAAATATAACAAGAAAACGGAAGAATTTACACATTATTTGTACGATCCAAAGGATTCAACCAGTTTAAGTGGAAATACAATAAGTTATGTATACCAGGACAATACAGGTACATTATGGGTAGGAACAGATGGATTCGGGTTGAACAAAATGATCATTACAAAAGATGGCCGGGTTCAATTTAAACGGTATTTGCATGATCCTGAGAATCCGGGTAGTATAGGTAGTAATAAAATATTCAGAATTATTGAAGATAAAGAAAAAAACTTATGGATATTAGTTTATAATAGCATCAATAAATATGACAGAGAACGTAATGTATTTGTTCATTTGAATTTAGAACCTGATTGTATTAATTCTGGTCCATGCGAACTGGAAGTAATGCAAAACGAAATGTGGTTTGCCAGATGGAATCAAATAAATAGAATCATTCCTCCTTATACAGTAATATCAGATTATAAAATAAAAGCCAACCGAATTATTCAATATAAACATGACCCTGATGATCCATTAAGCATGGCGTGTGATAATTTAACAAATACTTTCTGTATAAGTCATATTTATCAACCCGGGACACTTTGGTTTGGAACAACGAAAGGTTTAGGTAAAATGATGAAAAACAGGAATAAGGAGAAAATTAATCGTTCTGTTATTTTTAAATATTATACAAAAGAGGATGGTTTTACAGGTAATACTATTAAGGGAATTTTAGAGGATCGATTTGGTAATTTATGGATTAGTGCGGATAAGGGATTGTTTAAATTTAATCCTCGCAATGAATTATTTACTAATTATTCTGTTCTCGATATGTTCAATTCAAACGTTTTTACCGGATGGGAACCTTATATTGACAAGGAAGGATTAATGTATTTTCCACACTTATATGGTCTTTTAATAGTAAATCCCGATAGTATGCATAGCCATATAAATATAGCTCCGGTAATAATAACAGATTTTAAGATAAATGGTAAGCGTGCAAATATTGGTGAAAATTCTCCTTTAAAAAAGTCGATTTCTTATACAGAAAAATTTGAATTACAACATAATCAGAATTACCTGACCTTTGAATGTGTTGTTTTAGACTATACTGACCCTGAAAGAAACCAGTACAGATATAAACTGGAAGGTCTTGATAAGAATTGGATTAATGCCGGAACCATGAGAATAGCTAATTATTCAAATTTAAAACATGGCAAATACATTTTCAGAGTTCAGGGGGCAAATAGCAACGGGATATGGAATACAGAAGGTGCTTCAATTAAAGTTATCATCAAACCACCCTGGTGGAAAACCGCAGTTGCTTACATTTCGTATATTGTGCTGGCTTTTCTACTTATAGGAGGATATATACAATTACGTACCTGGCGCTTAAGAAAAGAAAAAGATGAGCTGGAGAAACAAGTTAAGGAACGCACTATCCTGATCCAGGAAGCCAATGAAGAGCTTCTTCAGCAAAAGGAGGAAATACAGACTACCCTTGAAAATCTCCAGCAGACCCAGGAGCAGCTCATTGAGTCGGAGAAAATGGCAGCTTTGGGAGGTCTTGTAGCTGGTGTGGCCCATGAGATAAATACTCCAGTGGGGATTACTGTTACAGCAGCTTCCGGACTGATGGAAGAGACTGAAAAAATGGCCAGCCTTTACAAAGAAAATAAAATCAGCAGGGCAGAATTCAAGGATTTCCTTAACACGACAAATCAGTCAGTAAAACTTATTCTGTCAAATATGGAAAGAACAGCAACTATGATCCAGAGTTTTAAACAGGTTTCTGTTGATCAGTCCACTGAAAACAAACGTAATTTTAAATTGAAATCGTACACAGAAGACGTCATCCGAAGCCTGTATCCAAAACTAAAGAAAAAGAAGGTTTATATTAACCTGGATATTGATGAAGAACTTGAAATTGACAGCTACCCGGGAGCTTATTCCCAGATTTTAACTAACCTGGTATTAAACAGCATTACCCATGGATTTGATGAAAAGCATAAAGGAAAGATTGAACTAAAGGTCATTAACAAACATGGGGAACTTATATTGGAATATAAGGATAATGGCAAAGGGATCTCAAAGGAAAACCAGAAAAAAATATTTAATCCGTTTTTTACAACCAACAAAAAGATAGGCACTGGATTAGGATTGCATATAGTATATAATTTAGTAACACAGAAGTTAAAGGGAAATATTGAATGCAACAGCAAACCAGGGGAAGGAGTTTTATTTAAAATACAAATACCGTTAAAATAAATAATGCAATGGAAATAGAACATACAGACAATTTATTTGAGTCAGAATTAAATTCTGATGACAAAGATCAAAAACTTTTTACCGATGAACCGGAGAAAGAAGACAAAAAAGTAATCTCAAAACAGGTTAAACCGGAGGAACCGGAAGATTCCTGGAAAGTACTGGTAGTGGATGATGAGGAAGATGTTCACAGTGTTACCCGAATGGCTTTAAAAGGATTCACCTTTAAAGAAAAAGAGATTCAATTCCTTCATACATACTCTGCAAAGGAAACAAAAAAAATTTTATTGGGTAATCCTGATATCTCCCTGATTTTTCTCGATGTAGTAATGGAAACAAACAATGCCGGACTTGACCTGGTTAAACATATACGGAACAAATTGAATAATCATCTTACACAGATTGTGTTAAGAACAGGATATCCGGGACAGGCTCCGGAAAGAGAAGTAATTGTTGAGTATGAGATCAACGACTACAAAACAAAAACTGAACTAACAACATTCAAGCTATTTACAGTTACACTGGCAAGTTTACGGGCTTACGATTCCATGATTCATCTGGAAAACCTAAGGCAAAACCTGGAAGTTAAAGTAAGAGAACGAACTTCAGAACTTGAGAGAAAGAATTACCAGATTATGGAAATGGATCAAATGAAAACACGGTTCTTTTCTAATGTATCACATGAGTTTCGCACTCCACTGACTTTAATATTAAGTCCGCTTGAAGGTATGCTAATGAAAGAGAATCTTGAAGAAAAGGATAGGGACAATCTCGAAATGATGTACCGGAATGCAGTTCGTTTGCTGGGACTTATAAATCAGTTACTTGATCTGTCAAAAATAGATGCCGGCAGACTAAAAGTCGAATTAATTGAGTATGATATTTATAAAGTATTAAGAATGATAGCCAGAAGTTTTACTCCGATGGCAGAAAGAAAGAAAATAGAATATCGCGTTGAAATTCCGGATGGAGAACTTATAACCTATTTTGACCGGGACAAGCTTGAAAAAATCATTACTAATCTTTTAACCAATGCTTTCAAATTCACCCCTGAACAGGGAAAGGTATCCTGTAAAATTAAATTTAATGACAAGAAAGAAGGTATGATTAAGAGCTCCCTGGAAATTATTGTACAGGATTCAGGACGTGGCATACCTGCTGAACAGCTGGAAAAAATTTTCGACAGATTTTATCAGGTTGCAGATACCTGGAAAAATGGAATCAGCGGTACAGGGATAGGTCTTTCGCTGACAAAGGAATTAATTACATTACAGCACGGAAAGATAGTTGTTGAAAGCAAGCCTAATGAAGGAAGTCGCTTTATAATAAGACTGCCATTAGGAAAGGACCATCTTAAGGAGCATGAATTTGAAGTAAAGAAACCAGAGGAAATAAAGGAAGATGTACTGATAATAAAATGCAGGATGCATGACGATGATGCTATTGATTATAAGAGCGAGGATTTTATTTCTGAAGAAGTTGACCAGCCTGTTGTATTGATTGTTGAAGATAATGCTGATGTTCGTCAACATATATGTGAGAATTTTGAGAATGAATACGTGGTAAAACAGGCAAAAAACGGAAAGGAAGGCTGGGAAAAAGCAACTGCTCTTGTCCCTGATCTAATTATGTCTGATGTGATGATGCCGGAAATGGACGGAGTGGAATTATGTAAAAAACTTAAAACTGATGAACGCACGAGTCATATTCCTGTAATTTTGCTTACTGCCAAGGCTGATGTGGAGAATAAAATAGAAGGACTGGAAACAGGTGCTGATGATTACATCACAAAACCTTTCAATATTAAAGAGCTGTTAACAAGATCGAAGAACTTAATTGAACAAAGGAAGAAGCTGCGTGAGAAATATACACATCAGATAGATTTAGAACCTGGTGAAATAGATGTAGAATCAGCAGATGAGCGTTTTCTTAAACGTTCTCTTGAAGTAATTGAGAAAAATATGGGCGATTGTGATTTTGATGTAAACAACTTTTTTCCTGAGATGAACATGAGCAGAATGCAGTTATTCAGAAAGCTTAAAGCCCTGGTTAACCAGACACCCAGTGAACTCATCCGGAACATGAGATTAAAACGGGCAGCACAATTAATGAAGCAAAAATTCGGGAACATAGCTGAAATAACATATGAGGTCGGATTTAATAATCTTTCGTATTTCGCAAAATGTTTCAAAGAGAAGTTTGGTGTTTTACCCTCAGAATATAAATAGGGGACAGCGGTCCTAACTTATTGAGGGTAAGTACCCTTAGGGGCGCTATCCCCTATTTGAAAACTTCTTTATATATATTAACGGGGAAATCTTTTTTTAATAAAGTGAAATCACTAAATCCAAGGTCCTTTGACTGCTCTAAATACCTGATGCATAATGCAATATTGTTATGCCGCAGTGCATTTAATGCATTGAAGTAAAATACATCCGGATTTTCAGGTTCCAGATTTTCGTAAAGTGTAAGGAGTTTTTCAATGAGGCTGTTATCTCTTTGTTCATAAACAGCTGCACTTGTTACCGAGTAAAGTAATATTCCCAGAAAAGCCCTTGTACGTGAATAAGAATAAGTAATTAAAGAATCTTTGGCCCCTTTCGTATTGTCATCGATATTATCAATTGCGTCAAGCCACCAGTTAATGTCTTTTGTAAATAAACACCTGTAATAATCCTTATGGCGTGCCATCTCCATTTTTAAAATTTCTTCAAAAGAAAGGAAATAGGTTTTAATACTCTGATTGTTATTCATCTCCTTTAATTCAGCCAGGAAAATTTCTTTATTGTTATCATCACATGTTTTGTAAGCTTTTTCCAGTACTTTAAATGCCGACAGGTACTCCTGAGCGGACAACAGGCTGTCTTTTTTATCTAAGAAAGTTTTTATGGGGGTTTCAGTAATATTTTCCAGAAGCCCCGACTTTAAAAATAAAAACGATATGCTTTCTTTAATTATATCAGATGGCGGCCATTCATGTTTTCCATTAAAATACAAAGAGATAAAATCAGGTTTCCGGACTAAAATATTAGTTGGAGAGTAGTATTGTTCAATAAAATTAAAGTCCTTAATTCCTGACACAACTACCAGGGGAAAGTCTGTTTTCATAAGCATATTATTTTGGGGCCCCGCACCGCACATCATTACTCCCTTGCAGTTATTGTTTAGTGCATATTGAAAAGCCATACGTGCACCTCCCGAAAAACCAGAGTAAAAAATGTGGACGTTATCCGCAGGTAGTTCCTGCAAAGCAGACTCTACTGCCTGTTTAATGAGAACATCATAACGGGGAGTATTGTTGCGGACATTATTAAGGCCAATAACAACAAACTTATAATCCTGAAGAGCAGGCTTGAACTTGTTAGCCGCAAGCTTACCATTACCATGAGGGTCTATTAATACGAATAATGGTAGTCTACCCTTGTATATTTTGGGCATGGCATAGGCATAGTATTGTGTATTACCTTCAACAGTCTCAATCTTTTGCCTGGTTGCTATATTATCTGTATTTACAATAAAAGAGGTATTTTCTTTATTATCCTGAGGTGATTTTTCTTTAATTTGGCAGGATATAACAGAAAAAAGTGCGCCAAGACAAATAACTCTGAAGTATATCATATCCTTCAATAATTAAATAAAAATTTAAAACTTGTATGTCTCTTCAACCTCAACAATTGTTTTTGGAATAGGTTTACCAAGAATTCTGTTTCCTGTACTGGTAATTAATACATCATCTTCAACTCGTATACCGCCAAAATTCATATAGTTATGCAATGCATTATAATTGATAAAAGACTCATATTTCTTTTCACTCTTCCACAAATCAATTAATGTAGGTATAAAATATATACCGGGTTCTACTGTAAGAATTATTCCCTTTTCGAGTTTACGCCCGAAACGTAAAAAAGCTGTCCCAAACTGAGTACTTCTTTTGTGTTCATCATCATAACCTATATTATCCTCTCCCAAATCTTCCATATCATGAACATCAAGTCCCATAAGATGGCCTAAACCATGAGGAAAGAATAATGCGTGTGCACCGGAAGCGACTACTTCTTCAGGATCCCCTTTCATTAGTCCGATATCTATCAATCCTTCAGCTAATGTTTCAGAAGCTTTTTGATGAATATATGCATAGGAAATACCAGGCTTCATTAATCTTAAAGAGCTATCCATCATCGCAAGTACCAGATTGTATATTTCGGCTTGCACCTGGGTGAATTTGCCGCTCACAGGAGTTGTTCTTGTTATATCTGTAGCGTAGTGCATCGGACTTTCATTACCCATGTCAAGAATCATCAATTGCCCGTTCTTAAGAGTGTTTTCATGAGATTCGTTATGCAGTATTTCTCCATGAACCGAACAGATAACAGGAAAAGCCAACATGCAATCCTGCTGAAGACCAAATCCTTCAACCATTCCGGCAATCAGGCTTTCCTTGATTCCCGGCCTGCAGTTGTTCATGGCCATAATATGTTGCTGACGGGTGACATTGTCAAGCGTGGTTTCAATTTCTTTTACTTCATCATCGTCCTTGATAATACGTAATGAACAAACGGCATGTATCAAATCCGGAGAGAATCCATTTTCTATATCAGTTACAGTTTTATCCAGCAGTTCGGATAACAATATGGTTTTTTCTCCCCGGTAAGGAGGTAAATAATGTATTTTTCTGTTTCTCATCAGGGCTTTCTGCAAATAGTCTTTAAGAGAATTGTCAGGCATGGTTTTAGTAACTGCGACTTTTTCGGCCCTGTCTTCAATTTTTTCAAGTGGGCCTGTCCATATAAGATCATCAATAGTAAAAACCGGACCGAAGACTATTTCTTCTCCTGAATCCACATCGATAACTCCGGCAAGACCTTCCGAATCAAGCCCAAAGAAGTACAAGAAATTACTGTCCTGTCTGAACCGGTATACATTGCTTTTATAGTTAACCGGGGATCTCTGATTTCCGGGTAGTAATATTATTCCTCCGGAAATTTTTGATATCAGTGTTTTGCGTCTGTCTATATATTTTTGCTTTGAAAATAGTCTTTCCATAGTCTCTTCCTTTATATTATTTTGTCTATTTAAACTGAAGTTATATTTCTCTAAAGTTATAAAAAAAAGAGACAGCGCCCTTACTTCACAATAGTTTAGATTTACAAGGGACAGAGCCCTTACTTCCTGACAGCCTATTATATTTGAGAAATTAAAACAAGGGAGCTGTCCCCTTTTTTCCCTTTTATATGTTGCAAACTTTTGTTATATTTCATTCTTTAAAATATAAAGTCTTAATTCTTATAAAACATTAATAAAACCTTAAAGCTTATGAAACAATTTAACCGAAAATGGCTAAGCCATTTATTAATGAAGGGCATTTTTGCATTACTCATTTTTACTTTCTGCAATTTTGCACTTTGGTCTCAGGAAATTACAGTTACAGGAACTGTAATAGCTGCATTGGATAATGCGCCTTTACAGGGTGTGAACATCATTGTTAAAGGCACATTAACAGGTACTGTAACAGATTTAAATGGTAAGTATGAAATTACTGCTCCTTCAGCAGATGCGGTCCTGGTTTTTTCATATCTGGGCTATCTGTTGGAGGAAATTGATATTGCAAATCGAACACAGATTGACATATCAATGATTGAACACCTTGAAGCATTGGATGAAATTGTTGTTATAGGTTACGGTGTCCAGAGGAAAAGTGACCTTACGGGTTCTGTAGCTTCAGTTAGTGCTGAGGAACTTCAGAAGATTCCTTATTCAAGATTTGAAAACGCTTTACAGGGTAAAGCTGCCGGAGTCCACGTAACACAGAATACAGGTGCTCCGGGATCAAATGTTACAGTCCGTGTACGTGGTATTTCTACCATTACTACAGTTGACGGAATACCTCAGGGGGAACCCATATGGATTGTAGATGGAATAGAGACATCACCCGATTTGGTTAATGTAAATGACGTGGAATCCGTTGAAATTCTCAAAGATGCATCTGCAGCTGCCATTTACGGTGCGAATGCGGGAAGTGGTGTTGTTTTAATAACTACTAAAAAAGGTAAATCAGGGAAGCCTGAAGCAAGCATTAAGTATGAGAGAAGTATTCAAACTATTCCAAACAGAGTTGATATTGCAACAGCTTCGGAAATGGGCCGAATGTATACTGAAATGGAAGCTATACAAGGCAGAGATGAATTTACATTTCATAATTATAATTCCCTGACAAATTACGATTACCAGGATTTGATATTCAGAAATGCAATTGTGGATAATCTTGATTTTAATGTTTCAGGAGGTAGTGAAAGGTTGACTGCTTATCTGGGACTGGGTTATGTCAACCAGGATGGTATTCTGGAAAATACTAATTATAAGAAACTTAATATTCGTTTAAATAGTGATTATAAAGCAGCAGACTGGTTAAAAATAGGAGAAACAATGGCTTTTACCAAATCCAATAATTTTGGATTTGAACAGTGGCAATATATGAATGAATATGAATCTCCTATCACCAATGCTATTAGTGTTCTCCCTTATATTCCACCTTATGCTGCCGACGGAAACTGGAACAGGGACTCCGTAGGAGAAGCAAATCCTCCCATGTCAAGAATAGAATTACTAAATAAAGAATTTAAAGAGCATGAAGGGAGAGGTACTTTTTATGTTATTATCGAGCCTTTAAAAAATCTAACATTTGAATCGCGAATTAGTGGTGGGGTGGAATTTAAAGATGATTACCAGTTCTATCCTACTTATAATTTTGGTCCTGCTGCCGGCGAATTTAACAATATTCCGAAGATATTTAGACGTATGGAACAAAACTTCGATTATAACTGGGAAAATATAATTTCATACAATACAGTTCTTCTTGATAATATTAATTTAGGAGTTATGGGAGGATATGGAGTAGGACAGAGTAAATACCAGCAGATGAGCGGAACACGCCAGTATTTGATTTCAGAAGCTCCTGAGCAGTGGTACTTCGATTCAAGTTCAGATGATACTACTTTAACTCAATTAGTCGACGGAAGAGGCTCCGAATCAGCAAGTTATGCATATGTTGGACGTATCAACATAGATTATAAAGGGAAATATTTATTTCAATCAAACTTCAGGCGTGACTATTCATCAAAATTCGGACCTAATAATCGCGTAGGAAACTTTCCGTCATTTTCAGTAGGATGGAAGTTTTCTGAAGAAGAATTTATCAGAAATAATTTAAACTTTTTATCTTTTGGTAAGTTACGCTATGGCTGGGGTAAGACGGGAAATTCTGCTATCCGTGATTATGCTTATTATGCTACAGTGAGTTATCAGACACATTTCAGCTATTCATTTTTAAATTCAAGCAGCTCATCATCTTCAGGTGCAGCTCCGGATGTATTAGCTAATAAAGGAGTTCACTGGGAGGATATTGTATCACAAAACTATGGGGCAGATTTGGCATTTTTAGGTAACAAACTAAGTTTAACAGTTGAAAGGTTTGAACGCTCTAATAAAGGGATGCTTGTACCAACAACTATTCCCGGTTACGCGGGTTGGACTGTCAGGGATCCAAGCCAGGAAAGCGGCAATGTTGATCCCAGGCCAATTGATAATATCGGAAAAATAACAAACAAAGGATGGGAATTAACTGTCGGATGGAAAGATTCCTTTGGAAAGCTGAAATATTCTGTGGATATAAACTATACGTATGTTAAAAATATGGCTACGGATTTGGGGCCTGACTCTGTCAGAAATACAGGTGGTGCCAGAGGACTGGCCGGTTATATTTGCCGTACCGAGACAGGCGAGGAAGTTGGAAATTTTTATGGATTTCAGATTGAAAGGATGTTTCAGGAATCAGACCTGGGGGTTAATGAAGATGGAGATACTGTAATCACCAATCAGCCATATACTGTAAGACCAAATGGCGATTTTGTATATGCTCAGCGCGATGCTCAACCAGGTGACTTTAAATTTATTGACACGGATAATAATGGTAGAATTGCTAATGATGACAAGGTAGTTATAGGTAATCCTTTTCCAAATCATTTGCTGGGAGTGAGTATGAATTTTGAATACGGAATGTTTGATTTATCCATGTTCTGGCAAGGTGTTTTTGGAAATGAAATTTTTAATGCCACCAAATATTACCTGTATAACAATAATGGAGGATTTAACTGGAGTGCTGATTATGTAAATGATCATTATCGCGGCAAAGAAATTGTAGCCAGAGATGTAGATGGCAATGTAATTGCTACTTTTCCTGAAAATAAAGATTCCGAGAATCCACGCTTAGATCCCGAGAACGATAATGATAACTTCGGCAGAATCTCTGATTTTTACATAGAGGATGGTTCTTATCTTCGTTTAAAAAATATTCAGCTGGGAATAAGTTTACCTCAGACCTGGCTAAGAAAGGTTGCCCTGAACGATTTAAGGATATATGTAGGGGCGGTAAATCTTCTGACTTTCACAAAATATTCAGGGATGGATCCTGAAATATACCAGGAAGATCCGTTAACTGCTGGTATTGATAAAGCCTCATATCCGCAGCCCCGTTCATTTATTATTGGAACCAGGATTAAATTATAGTTAGTTAATATTAAAATTATAATAGTATGAAATACTTAAATCATATATTTATTTTACCTGCACTCACTGTAATATTAATTACAGGGTGTATGGAAGAAGAAGACCTTGACTTAAAACCAACTGCAAGGGGAACAACAGAGACTTTTTATGAAAGTGAAGAGACTATTGATGCAACAGTAACGGCTGCTTATGGTGAATTATGTGCCCGTGAAGTTTTTGATAAAGATTACTATCTGGTGGTTGGGTCAATACCTGCTGATGATGTTGAGTGCGGTGGCGAAAATATCAGCGATTACCCGAATGCACAGCATTACGATCAATTAACACATACCTTAAGTGATGAAACTCCTCTTCTGGAAATTTACCGGTATTGTTATAAAGGATTAAGATTGTGTAATACGGCACTTGAACGTTTGGCCACTGCTAAAGATTTAAATCCGGACATTTCGGACAATTTTATTTCAAGACGTACCGGGGAAATGAAATTTTTGAGTGCTTGGTATCATTTTACCCTGGTACAGGTATTTGGAGGTGTTCCGATTGCTGATGAGCCTGTTCAGCCAGCAGATTTTTTTTCAGGCAGGAAAAGCATTAAAGAAGTATTTAGCTCTGCTGAACAAAATCTCAAAGATGCCATTGGAGTGCTACCTGAAAAAAAGAATTTAGGTGCACAGGTTGGCCGTGCAACAAAAGGAGCAGCACAGGCACTTTTATCCCGTTTGCTGATATATGAATCTAGCTATGCAAAAAATTATCCGGGGGATAAAAGGTTTGGAGGTTGCCAGGAGCGCTGGCAGGAAGCTCTGGATTATGCTGAGGCCGTTATTAATTCTACTGATAATTATAGTCTGGTTGGCTACAATGGTGAGCGATATTCTTCCTGGAGAACAGGTTTATATGGGGGAGATATTGATGGTTACAGGTGGCTGTTTACTGTAAATGGTGATAATAGTTCAGAAAGCATTTTTGAAATCCAGAGTGTTAATGACCTCCTTGGATGGGGTTCTACAAGGGGGAATATTATGTCAGTCTATCAGAGTGTAAGGGAATATAAAACAAGGGATGGAGAATCAGGCGATTACGGAGGATGGAGTTTCAACTGTCCGACAGAGCATCTGATTAGCGCTTTTGCAAATTCAGATCCGCGTGAAACTAATTTGCATTCTCAACCCTGCAATGAAACAGATGACCCCCGATTTGCCACTACTGTCGGACGTGAAGGCGATTCCATACTCCTTGGTGAGGATTATGAATTTGTACTGATGGGCTTTGATAATTTACCCACCGGTACTATAGGTCGCAAATTTGAATGTGGCTGGGATGAATTCTGGGGTAATGGCGATATTTGGGCAGGTCCTTATAATGTACGGTTAATACGTTTGGCAGAGATTTATTTAATAGCTGCCGAAGCTGCCGTCATGGTGAATAATCAGTCTAAAGCCCTGACATATATAAATGCAATACGCACACGGGCGCGTAATTGCGGCACCACAGGTTATCCAGAAGATTTAACTGCTGTTTCATTTGAGGATGTTGTTCATGAACGCCGTCTGGAGCTGGCCTGTGAACCGCATCGCTACTTTGATCTGGTTCGCTGGGGGCTTGCAGAAGCTTTTCTGGATGGAGTTAATGTGGCTGCAATGGGGCCTGATTTCAGGATAGACTTTGAACCGGGTAAACATGAATTTTTCCCGATACCTCTTACCGAGGTACAATTAAGCAAAGGAGCCCTGGTTAATTATGAGCCGTGGCAGTGATAAAGTATTTATATAGATAATTATCTTTTCTGCAGGGGACAGCGTCCGGGGACTGTGTCCTTTTTGGGCGCTGTCCCATTTTAAAATTATACCCGTTTTTATTCAGGTGACAGCATTATGTTAAAAAAATTGCTGTCTGTGAAAAGTTAAGGTTTTTATAAAAGCATTTTGATATATTTACACGCTTATTATAAATCATAAAAAATCCGGAGAAATTAAGATGGAAATTAAAAAATCTCTCTTTAACTTACTGCCGAAGGGAAAAAATTAATAGTCATGGAGGCTAGTTCCTCTGTTACTGAGCTGGATATAGCTCATTTCAGCCCAGGCATCTATTTACTGCAAATTGCATCCCCGGAAAAGATATTTGTAAAAAAGATAATTAAAGAATAAAAACGGTTTTAAATTCATATTAATCTTGCTTATTATGAAACGAAATGTTTTTTCATTGATTAATTATAGCCGGCTGGTTTTTCTGCTTATTGCGTTAACAGGACTATCAGGATGTGACCGGAAATCTAAACAGGAAAGATTAATAATATGTAAGGAGGGATATTTTGAAATGCCCGGCCTCAATGTACTGGTTTATAATAATTCCTTTTCCGAAGGCCATCAGGGAGGAGTGGAAATTATACAGCATGATAACCGGGTAGCTACTAACGGGAATTTGCGTCTGTGTCCGTCACCCGGACAGTGGCAGCCGGTACCTCAACTGGGTGAAGGTTTTGAAAAGATAGGATGCAGCCCTCAGCAGATTGGCCTGATAAGCAAAATTGTTGACACTCTGAATAATGAGATTAGTATGCCATGCCGTTATCCTGACGAAGGAAGATCGCGAAAGGGATTTAATCCTATCATATATCCTGATTTGGAACTAAACTATAATGTCAGGGTTAAAGCTGAGGGCCAGTCATTTACAATAACTGTGGATTTGGAACAACCTGTCCCTGAAAAATGGATAGGGCGGGTTGGTTATAATATTGAATTGTTTCCGGGAAATCTATATGGAAAAACTTATTTTATGGACAGTGTTGCCGGAACTTTTCCTCGTCAGGCTAACGGACCTACTTATTTTAATGAGGATAACGAAGCAGAAGCACTGCCTCTGGCAGAAGGAAATAAGCTCATTGTAGCTCCTGAAAGCGAGCTGTTCAGAATGAGTATTGAAAGCTTAAACAGTAAATTAGTATTGCTGGACGGCAGTCTTAAACACAACAACGGATGGTTTGTAGTCCGCTCGTTAGTTCCTGCCGGAGCTACAACAGGAGCTATACAGTGGAAGATTAATCCTCATGTAATCCCTGGCTGGAAAATGGAACCTGTAGTGCATATTACACAGGTCGGATATCATCCGAAACAGGAAAAAAGAGCTTATATAGAGTTGGATAAGAGAGAAAAGAATATTAATAAAGCAACTCTCCTTAGACTCGAAAAGACAGGTGAATTAAGTGTTGTGAAAGAACAAAAGCCTGAATTGTGGGGACAATACCTGAGGTATAAATATGTGAATTTTGATTTTTCGGAAGTAAAAAAGACAGGAATTTATTTGGTCAGGTACGGGGATACTGGCAGTAATCCGTTCAGCATTGATCCTGGCGTATATAAAAGACATGTATGGCAGCCAACACTGGAATACTTCCTGCCTGTTCAGATGTGCCACATGCGGGTAAACCAGAAATACCGAGTCTGGCATGGGGCATGTCACCTAGACGATGCTCTTATGGCCCCTCTCAATATAGCACATTTTGATGGTTATAACAATACTGCAGAGACTTCTACATTATCACCATTTAAGCCACTGGAGCATGTACCCGGATTGACCGCCGGAGGCTGGCATGATGCAGGAGATTATGACCTGAGAATTGAATCACAGGCATGGACAGTTATTGTTCTTGCACATGCCTATGAAGAGTTTGGTGTTAATTATGATGAAACATATGTTGATCAGCAGAATCGTCATGTTGAAATTCATCAGCCGGATGGAAAACCTGACCTTCTTCAGCAGGTGGAACATGGGGTTCTTGCTATCCTGGGAGGTTACTACCAGCTGGGCAGATTGTACAGAGGTATAATTGTTCCTACACTCAGACAATATGTGCATTTGGGTGATGCCGCTACCCAGACTGATAATAAAATCTTTACTGATGCTTCCATGTTATCAGAAGCTAATAATGTTGATGAGCTCTGGTACAAAAAGGTAGCCAACAGGTATTCAAACATTTTTGATCCTGAATTAAACCTGGACCAGGTAGAAGTTTATATCCCCGAGCTTGATGACCGGCTGGTTTTCACTGACACGAAGCCGGCCAGACAATTGTTGGGAGCAGCAAGCCTGGCGATTGCATCAAGGGTTCTGAAGGGATATAATGATCAATTGTCTGAAGAGTGTCTGATAGTAGCAGAAGAGCTATGGCATAAAAACAGACATGGTGAGGGTAAATGGGTGGAAACACAGAAAATTCATACCCTTGCGGAATTGATTATTACCACAAATAAGGACGAATATAAAACGGAACTTTGCGGGTTGAAATCAGTAGTTAAAGAAAATTTTGCCTGGGCAGGATGGTCAGTTGGCAGGGTTTTAGACCTTATTGATTGTCCTGAATTTGAGGATGCTTTAACAGAAGCAGCTATGGCTTACAAACCTGAACTGGATAGTATAATGTCTACTACTCCATTTGGCGCGCCACTGGAGAATGCTGAAATATTAGGATTTAGACAATACTTTTTAAATAAAGCATGGCCTCAGATATTTAGTTCAAAGCATTTATTTGCCACAGTCAATTACATATTAGGCTGCCGACCCGGTAATACTACCAATAGTCTGGTCTCAGGCGTTGGAGTGAAATCTCCGACTGTGGCCTATGGTACTAACAGGGCTGACTGGAGTTATATACCAGGAGGTACATTTTGGAACGCAGTAAATTTAGTAAGTCCGGATTTCGCGGAAGATAAAGTATGGCCATATTTATGGCAGGAAAGGGAATACATTATTACTTCACCTTGTTTTTTTATGTTTTCAGTTTTAGCTGCAGATAGACTATTGGAAGAAATGTAAAAGAGAGGGGACAGCGCCCGGGAGAGTTGAAACAACACCCTGCGGGAGCTTTCCTTGAACCCTGTACCCGTTTCATCATTGTCCTACCAGTACAAAAGGGGCCCAGTAATAAGGATATTTATATTTTTTAATCATTTCGCGCTGCGCAAGTGCCAGCGCTTCAGCAGCAGCCATGGTTTTCAGATGCTTGTGAAACTGAATCATCAGCTGTGCCGCAGGCTCGTCAGCCAGACTCCAGAGGCTAACAATAATAGACGGTGTCCCTGCATAGATAAATGCCCGGCTCAGTCCTACCAGCTCATCCCCACGGCTAATATCACCCAGTCCGGTCTGGCAGGCACTAAGGACAACCAGGCGTGCTTTTAAATCCAGTCCGAATACTTCATGCACGGTGAGTTGTCCGTCATTGCTCTCTGTAGGATGCATTAATAAATACGAGAACAGGGGCTGTTCCTTATTAAAATGACCGTGCGTAGCCAGATGTATTATATTGAAGTTTTCTGCTTCCTGTTTGAAAAAATCTTCAGTGATATTTTCCTTTTTTTTAATGGTTTTTTCAGGATAAAAAGCGGATATAGCATCCACCTCCCTGCTTGTTCCCGGTAAACCAAAGAAGGAGCCTATCATAATATCTCCCAGGGCCATTCCAAGAAAATTTTCTCCCATGGCAGGTGTTTTTTCTTTGCACTGAAGATAAACGTTGGAAGAAGGAGCATAAAACATCTGTTTTTTCTCAATAAGAAATTTACCCTCTTTATCTTTCAGCGCCTGAAATGGCAGAAAATGAAGCGGTCCATGGGGTATAATTCCTATGGATGTAAAATCATTAAGCACGGATTCAGCAGGTTGGATAATTGCCTCGTACAGTCTGGTTAAGCTTTCATTTTCTTTATCTTTTTGGCTGGCAATGACCTCCCTGCATTTCCGAATGATATCTATCATTTGTCCTGATGTGAGATTGATCGAAAAAATACTTACCTTTTTTTTCGTCACAATCCATAAAAACGTCCCTTCTTTACCGACCCAATACTCAAGTAAAGCAGTTGATTCATCAAGTGAAGACTGTATCTTTTCAAGTGGCGCCGGTTCGATGCTTATCAGTGAAGGGTAGGAGGAGTTCATAAGTTTGAGTTGCAGGATGACTTCGTTATATTCTTCCCGGGTTCGCTCAAGCTCCTCATTGAGTGACGATTGCAAAGTACGCATTGTCGCATCTCCGTAAAAGTCAAACAGGCTTTTTTGAATTTGCTTTTTCAGCTGCTGCATCTTAAAGCTTAGCAACTGTTCTTTTTCTATATAATCTTTGTCAGCTCCTTCGTGTATATCCGGCTTTTTGTTGGCCAGCATATCCAGGAATGCCCGGGCACGTGCCCTTTCTGAATAATAAAAAGCTTCCCTTTCCCTGTTCTGCTTGATTAATAACTGAATGAGCCTGTCGTATACATCAATTTTATTATCCAGGTAGATACTTTTAAATTCTTCGATGGTGAATTTTTCCCTTATGGACTCAATGGTTTCTATAGCCTTTTTATAGGAAACAATAGCTGAGTCTGTTTGCCCTTTTTTCTCATGAATCCTTCCCTTATGATACCATACCTGCCACAATAATTCCGGATTAGCAGTCAGTTTTAATACCCTGCTTAAGCCTGCATCAGCATCTTTTAATTTATTTAAGTCCACCAGGAGATGTGACATTCTGAGGGCAGCATTAGCTATACCCTCCTTAATGTGTGCCTGCTGAAAATAGTATTCAGCTTCCTTATTACAGATCAGGGCACTATCAATATCATGTTCCATAGCTTTTGCTTCAGCCAGCCTCAGGAAAGCAAGACCCGATCCGATGAATGCTCCTGCAGCAGTAAAATATGATTTGGCAGCCAGAAAATTATCCAGCCGCATGTCCAGTGATGCCTCAATGCTTTGTGATTGTATGTCCTGAGTTTCCCTCAGCTCCAGTGCTTTTTTATAGTACTCAGTGGCGCGCTCTGTATCGCCTATTTTTTTATAGGCATCTCCCACACCAACAGTGGCCCATAATATCTGTGGAAGGATGTTTGCCTTTTTTGCCTCTTCAAGGGCTGTCAGCTTGTGCTTGAGTGCTGTTTCATATTCTCCCCTGTACTCAAAAGCTTCACCCAGCACCTGGTGTTGCCTGGATGTATGCAGCAGGCTCTCTTCAGCGAGTCTGACAGAATAATTCAACAGGTTTTCCGCATGATGAAGATCTCCCATATCAGTGTAAATGCTTCCCAGGAAAAGGTTGGCTTCAATCTGGCCTTCCCTGGAGTCTATATCTTTGTATAATGTCATTGCTATCTGGCTGTTTTCAAGACTTTGACTATACATGCCAAGTGTAAGGCAGGCTTTAGCCAGCACCATTCGATTATCTGCCACAATTTTCTTAGGGAAGGTTTTTAAACTGGATGTTTCCATCCCTTCACTCATATCGAGGCAACGGTTGAGCTGACTGATGCCCTTTTTAATCTCTCCCATCATGATATATGACTTCCCTGATTCCCGGTAATCTTCTATTAACTGCAGCTGATGGTTATTAGAGGAATCAATTTCCATAGCATTGTTAATATAGATTAAAGCCTCTTTGAAATTTCCAAGAGCCTCGTGTGCATGTGCTATTTTTCTGCATAACTGGCTTTCCATTAACGGATTACGGTACATTCCCAGTCTGGCACTTGCCTCCAGGCTTTTCTTATAATGAATTATGGCCTGTTCATAATTATTCTGGTTGTTGTAATAATCGCCTTGCTGTTGTTCTCGTGTGACCAGTACAGACGGTGTGGAACAACCCAGTAGAATTAAGATTATCACAGCATAATATATAAATACTTTATTCATATACCCGGAGTAAATCCATTTTATTAGATATCTATACATTAAAATTGATATTGAAGTATAAGAATATATTGAGGATCAGCAGTATACGCACAACCCTTAAGAGGTATCTCAACAGACTGTACCAGGCGAAACCTTTTTATCTGAAAATACAGATAGGGATGGTAGATAAATGCCCATCTTTCAGAAACTGTGGTTTCTCCGTCAACTTCATCTCCACCGCCATAGAAATACATAACGTCATTCACAAGGGCTATCCATTCGTTAACGTGAAAATTGGCACTGCCCATAAAAGCTACTATATTTCCTGTTCTGAAGGATAGTTCATCTTCTCCAGGATTAATTACCTTGTTGCCACCAAAATAGTAGAAATACTCTGTTGTAAATGTAAAGGAATATGGATACTTCACTTTTCTAAGCCTTACATCTATGGCAAGAAGAGGTTCTCCTGTTCCCGGTGGAGCATCATAATTCTCCTCATCCCGTATGTTGGTTATATTTTTTTCGCCGGTATTAAAGCGAAAAGTTGTGCGTAAGGTTACGGATGGCCTTTTTGGTTTTTCAGTGAGCACCTGATAATACACTCCTAATTCCATATCACCAAGACCTTTGGCATCCCGTTGCCATTTATCCGATACGATAGAATCTACTCCCGGCCATTCCCGGATACTGGATGCACTCATTTTATTGCTTATATAAGGAACATACAGGTTTAACTGAAGCCTGTCGGTAAGCCCGTAATGAGCACCCAGAGCGATCGATTTGGTTTCTGCTGAGGCACTTTCGGTTGGGCTAATCCTTTTATTGCTTTCATTAAAAATCTTATCAGCAAATGTATGTGATAAAATTATGCCTGTCCTGAAAAATCCTTTTTGTAAAGTAGCCGGTTCAGTAATGATTGTTTGCTCCTTTATTTCTGTCGGAAGAAGATACTTTTCTGTCTGACCATATGCGATGCCATGACAAATTCCGATAACTAAAGTTATAAGTAATGTTCTTTTTCTGTATAGAAGGCCCTTTTTCATATATTAAAACTCTTTAATTGGGAAAAGGTTATAATTGATCCCTGTTTGAAAACTGAAAGGTGCCAGAGTACTTTTGCCTGATATAGACTGTCCAACTTTCTGATATAACCTGATATGGGGTGTGGCCTGTATTTCAAATCCTATAAAGAGAGAATTCAGGCTTATTTCATAATTACTTATTCTGGGACCATACTGCTCGCTCCACCCTCCGAAGGTATTCTCCGAAGAGAATCCACCAAAAATATCAAACCACGCAAAAGCCTGATAATCAATATGTATAGCCAGACTAAACATGTCATCAACCATGTAATTGTATTCATTGGACTGGTATTGGAATTCATTATTTTCTATTCTGTACTGCCAGTAAATATTTGTGGTTTCTTTATTTGACATCCAGTAATCCGAACGTAAGTTAACAGCCATTTTGCTGGTTCTGAATTTCCCCTGTATACCAATCAGAAATGCAGGTACTCCCTTTCCCGGGGGATTGATATTATGGTAATTGAAAATAAATGAATTGGTAAAACCTGCAACAGATTCTATTTGGTGTTCAGGATGTTCAGACCTGTATTTTGCGGTTGGGAGAGTGATTCCAAGAGAAATGCCTATGTCAAAAAAGGTTAGATTCAAAGGCAATCTGAGGAGTGAACCAATAAATAAATCTTCAAAGCCTTTAATTTCAGTGATTTCACTTTCATGGATGGCATTTTCAGAAATAAAAAGATATTTGACATTACTGCGTTGACTGGTTGAGATGTAATTCATTCCAACTGTAAGCTGGATATGTTCCAGAATTCCGTAACTGATATTAAACAGGTAACCATGCATAGCTGAAGCGATACCCTGATCCCTTAAATCACTTCTGGAGGAGTTATGATCGTACGATTTGGTGAAAAAGTCAAATGTGTAAAATGCATTGGTTTGAAGCTGGCCTTTATGCAGGGAGACAGGCCGGTCAACCACCCTTTCATTCAGAAGAATATCAATAGCATCCTGCCCGCTTGAATTTACCTGGGCATGAAAGGAAATTACGGGTAACAATAAAACCTGTATAGGCAGAATCCGTATGAACATGTTAAATTTTTTGTTCATTTTGGAAAGAATTTGTTAATACCACCTTCATGGGTACCCAGCCACATAAAACCCTTTGTATCCTTAATCATAGATAATACTGAATTATCACTCAGACCCTGTGTTTCAAGAATAGAATGCATAGATGCTCCATTGTACACAATTGCCCCATTTGCAATTGTCCCGAACCAGATATCACCTGTATTATCCTCTGTAATGGCAAATGTTGCATTCACCGTCATATCATTGAAAGGATCTATGCTATGAAATCTTCCCCCGTGATATTTGATAATATATTTACTGTCGCCTGTTCCCAGCCAGATATCTCCCCAGCTATCCTCAAAGATAGATTTAATATTATTGCTGACCAGTCCGTCAGTAATATTATAAGTAGTATATCTCCAGCCATCAAATTTAACAGCGCCACCCAGTGTGCCAAACCAGATATCCCCGTTTTTTGTTTCTGCAATTGCCTGTATATAGTTACAGTCCTCACATGACATATCAAATTGTTGAGTGAGGCTTTGTCCGTCAAATTTAAGTATACCCATATTATCTGTGCCAATCCATACATTTCCTTGCCTGTCAGAATGTAATGCCAGGGCAGAATATTCGTATCCATCCATGGTCGGGTAATTGAGCCAGGTACTACCATTAAATATAGAAATACCTCCAAAGGTGCCAAACCAGATATTGCCTTCAATATCTTCTGTAATAGTGAGTACTGTAATATCAATTAGTCCATCGTCCATGTCAAAGGTTATCCATCTGTTTCCATCGAATTTGCATACTCCTTGAGAAAATGTACCTGCCCAGATATTTCCCCGGCTGTCTTCAAACAATGATAATATATAATTCTCCGATAACCCGTTACTTGTGTTATAGTATGTCCATGTATTCAGTGTTTCAGGATCAATGGCATCAGGGTCTTTCTGGCAGGAGGCTACCAGGAATAGAATGATGGCCAGGGAAATTCCAATTTCTTTCATTATAGCAACTGAATGAAACAATATATCAAATCTAGTGAAAAATAGATGTTAAATCAAATCAAAAAGGGGACAGCGCATTGGGGATGGCGCCCTTAATTTATCTGTTGATTTATTAATTATGAAGGGAGCTGTTCCAAACTTATGCTTTACAAACATAGGGGCTTTTTAAGGAATTATTTTTGAAGTATCAATTTTTTTATTTCTGAATATTCACCTGCCTGCAGCCTGTAAAAATAAACACCACCTGTCAGGTTTGCTGCATTGAATCGAACCTCATAAGTGCCAGCCTTTTTATAATCATTTTCAAGAACACTTATTTCCTCTCCCATAATATTAAATATTTTAAGACTGATAAAACAAGGCTTATTCAATTTATAAGTGATCTTTGTACACGTTTTAAAAGGATTAGGGTAGCATTGAGAAACCACTGAATTAGCCGGATGATAATATGTTTCTTTTATACCTGTAAATTCAGGAATTCCAAGGATATTTTCCATGGCACCAATATCAGGAGTAGTACCTGACGGATTTGGCCTGGGATTACCTTCAATATCGGATGAGGGTGCGTGGTACCATGTGCCTTCAAATTCAACAGAGTCAACTCCTGCACCGATACACGGGGAATAATCGGTAATATGGAAGTCAGCATTGCCATCATCCGCAAAGCGGGGATTACCCTCGATATTATTCAGGTATGTTCCGGAAAAACTGGCACCTGAAAATCCATTCTGCCCGCCTTCAATGAGACAATTAATAAAATCAAGTCCGGATGTCGCCTCAAGACTGACCTGGGCTGGTTTGTTTCCGTATATAATATTATTGATTAATAAAGGCGCTACTCCATTATTCGTAAATACCGCACCTCCCTGCCCGGAACAGCTATTATTCACAATGGTATTATTGATAAGAACAGCCAGCCCGCTACCGTTACTAAAATGAATGATACCGTGGAAATTTGTGCTATTGTTTACAATTATATTATTGATGAATACAGGAGAGGTATTATTACCACTCCAGCTACCAATATTAATTGTACCATGCCCCTGGTTATGGTGAAAATAATTATTGCGAATCACCGGATTTAAACCACTACCCCATATTACCATCGCACCTCCAAATACTCCCGAGTTTTCACTGAACTCACAAAATTCAATGATCGGATTTCCAATTATAGCGATTGCCCCGCCTCCACTTTGAATAATATCACTGTGATAGCACATATTATTCCGGAACAGGCAATGAGAGATCCTTAATTTATCAACCTTTGCATAGACAGCTCCTCCACATAGGTTTACATCTCCTGTGCCTGTATTTGCTTTGCCGTATTCGAACAGGCAAAATTTGAAAATTGTACTGTCGTTTGAGTCGGGAGTTTCATTTAATCTTATGCCATGCCA
>Ga0315545_1000348_pt1 | contig 49701 bp, 28 predicted proteins | sample SalMarSW160210MG_FD_203096 | JGI IMG/M metagenome (GOLD analysis project Ga0315545, IMG submission 203096) | Salt marsh sediment microbial communities from the Plum Island Ecosystem LTER, Massachusetts, United States - Salt Marsh Sediment SW1602-10 ...
CTGGGCGGCTGTATGTATAATGAAGAGCCGATGCCCGAGATTACACACGACTATCAGAGTGCCGAATCCGTCAAACCGAAACTTTCAATACCTACCCCAACTCGGCCGGTTCCACCTGGTGAAAGTTTTTTGCAAGGCTGGTTACCGCCTTCGTCGGTGGAGAAGAGCTGGACTGCTATCGTGATACATCATTCAGGAACGAAAAACGGCAATGCCGCCATATTCGACAAGTGGCACCGGGAAGGCAACCACTGGGAAGGTGTTGGATATGATTTTGTTATTGGCAACGGAAGTAACAGCGGCGACGGCCAGGTCGAGGTAACTTTCCGCTGGCAAAAGCAGGTTACCGGGGCACATTGCGGCGGCACGCCGGGCAACTGGGCCAATGAGGATGGGATAGGAATTTGCTTAGTGGGCAACTTCAATCAGACTCAGCCGACCAAAGCGCAAATGCAGTCGCTGGTTAGACTCGTTCGCTTTTTGCAAAGCCGATACAAGATACCGAAAAGCCGTATCTACGGCCACAAATCTACGCCGGGAGCGGGTACGGTGACGGATTGTCCCGGCAGGAACTTCCCGATGTGGTGGTTTAAATCACTAATCCTGCCGTAATCGCCTTGTAAAACTGCACTCATATCACCTGTAAAAAGTAGCTTGCCGGTCGTCTCGATACCTTTTCCATACCCGTAATACTACGGGATTTTTGCCTAATATCTAATGTTAGTTTTTTTTCTTGCTTTCCAGCACCAAATAAAGTACGATTTTATCTCTCCAATTTTGAGGAAATTTTGAAAGGAAGGAAAATGAGAAAATCAATCTGTTCAGTGCTTATACCCGCTGTATTCTTTGCTGGCTGTGCCGGCAGGCAGGCTAATCCTATGCCTGTTTATCTTCCGGGAGATGAGAACCGCAGTTGTGAAGGGCTTAAGGCGGAGATTGCTCAACTTCAAGTAGATATGGCACGAATACTCCCGAAGACTGACAAAGGTCTGACAAACGCTTTATGGGCCGGCGCGGGTGTGTTTACTCTCGGTATTGGATTTATCTTTATGGACCTTAAAGACGCGGAAAAAATTGAGTTCGATGCAATGAGACAGCGACATAACCGCCTGCTCATTTATGCGGCAGAAAAAGATTGTGATATGGTCGGTGTGAGAGCTGAAGAAATACCAAGTCTAAAACAACAAAAGAAAAAAGCTGAAAAAATCCTTAAGCAACAAAAGCAAGAAACCAAAAACAAGTAAGCAGACATAAAGTAAATATCAAGATATAAATGTTTATTAACTGCTCGGTCTCGGTGCGGGGATGTTGAGTTGGAAACGCGGTTAAACACTCAATCAAAATGGCGTAAGCAATGCGGCGAAAGCCGTCCCCAAGCGGACCTAAGGTAGCGCAGGCCGCAGCGCCAGCTTGCCCTGTGGGCGAAGGTCCTTGTAGTGAAACGAAAATCCTCGATATTTGCTCCTTTAGTCTTCTGTCGGGGATCCATTCGTCGTAAAAGAAAGAATACCTAAGTATCTTAGGTATTGCCTTTGGCAGACTCCCACAACCTTTTTCCGCACTCCTTTTTAGGCGAGATACACTTCACGCTTCGCGAGATACGAAAAATCAATCAAAAATGGGGGTACCTGCTGAGTAAAAACATATTTTTTCAAAATTTTATAATTCCTTTTCTTACAACGACTTATAAGATTTTCACTCTCGAAAAATCCTCGATTTTTCGAATCAAACACGCGGGTACCTTCTATTGTAGAAGGAGGTCAAATGAGACCTTTTAGATAAATAATTATCAACTTAGTAAATCTCGTTTTTAGCGTTTGAAAATTTGAATTTCGAATTTGTTTAGGATTTAGATATTCGGATTTCGAATTTCTCGCTTTCCGTAGTAGCGTCAGCGAAGACGGAAGCGCAGGTCGTCTGCGCAGAAGGAAATTTCAATCAAAATGAACAAAAAATGCAAAACGAACCCAAAACAAACCCAATGTCAAAATACAGTAGGCACACTTGCTCGGTTTGGGGGTAAGACGGACCCTGATCGTAAAAAAAGTCCGGCCTCATCAGAAGCCGGACTTGGTAGTATTTATGATTCGTATCTTTACACTTCCGCTCGTCAAGACAACAAGGAATTACATCCGTCCTGCGTTCGATTAAACAGCGGTGAATGTTTCGTTTTGTTTGTAAATTTCAGCAGTTTGCTATTCGCCGCCGCGAGCTCTGCTCTTTCTTGATTCCCGTAATGCGCTATGGCCGCATTTGGGGCATTGATCTGCGATCTCACCGGGAACAGAACCTCTCTCGAATATGAAACCGCACTTTTCACATTTTTCAGCTCGATAACCGCTGTCCTCGCCACATTCAGGGCAAACAACCGCTGGTACTGTCATCCCTATCCGGTTTTCCTCTACATATTCTAAATAATCTTTCATATCCATTTGCCATGTGTGTGCACAGTCCGGATTGCGGCACTTTAACCACGTCAACTCACCGCGTTCAAAGCTCTCGAGGCTGCCGGAGTTCCCGGTGCTGGTCTTATAAGTTATTATGCCGGCTGCAATCAAACACGCCACAATAACTACGACCATAATTACTTTTTTCTTACCTGCTTCCATATCAAAATCTCCAAATAATAGACAGCAATACGGTTAACGATTTACGATAATAAACTATTACTTATTGCGTTATTTGTCAAATGCTTATTTTCTTATTATTTAAGGGCCGGCCGAATATTCGTCGGTTCGGGCTGTGCCATTTTGAGGATTCTGCCAAGCTCTTCCGGCATAGCCGTGCGGGCCGAAAGATAGGCAGCTTCAACGACGGCCATATCGTTCAGGTTCTCTCTGGCACTGCTGTAAAGCTTGTTTTTATCAGGCAATAGTATGCTTAAAGCAAAGTTTTTCAGTAGGGCCGTATGCTGGATAAGCTCGTCATCATCGTATTCTGATTCCTCGCTGACTTGTCCAAAACCATCGCTGACAATGAATCGAGCGTTGCTGACTGTCAGGATTTTATCTCTGCCGTAGACCTTCAGAGTTTCCTGTTGCGGGCCAAAGACCTTGCTCGCTATCAGATTGCCAAATAAAGTGTCGTTAAATTTCATCGTTACCACGGCGGTATCCTCTGTTAAATAGGACCGCTGTTGTCTGTCGCCGGCTGTGCTGGTATTTAGAGAATAGACCTGCTGCGGTGCAGAGAGGTTGCTAACTATCTGGTCGATAATCTGGTAACAATTGTGCAAGAGCACTCCTCCGCCGGCCAGTTTCGGGTCGGTTTGCCATTTGGCGATGCATTCACTGCCAACGGTACAAAAGGCGATTATCAAAAAGATTTGCTCAATGCGCCCTTGCTGTAAGAACTCTCGTAAGGCAAGAAAGCTTCGGGCAAAACGCATAGGATTTGCGATGGCAAATTTTATATTTTCACCCTCGGCAAGACGGACAAATTCCGCAGCTTCCTGAAAATTTCTGGCCGGCGGGGCGAGCTTGAGTATGTTGGTTTTCCTTTTCATTGCCATTTTGATGTATTCATCGCAACTGTGTATTGCAGCGGCAACTAACAAACAATCGAACTGATTTTGCATTATGAGCTGGCGGTAATCGTCATAAGCAGCGCAGCTATATCTTAGAGCCAGCTTTTCGGTGAGTTTGGTATCTTTGTCGGCGACGGCCTGAATCTGAAAGAGGTCGATTTGTGACGCCGCTTCGAGCAGAAGCCGGCCTCTACCGTCCAATCCAAGCACCGCGGTTTTTAGTTTGCCTTCACTCATCTTCGGCTCTATTTTACATCCCTATTGTAAAGAAAGAAACTATTAAACCACTGATTAGTGAATGATGAGACAGCAGAAAAGCGAAGTACACAAGTCATAGGTCAAGTTTTGTCATCCGGTCAAGAACATCAAGACATAATGCCGACCAAGTCTCCATAGTATCGCGAAGCTGCTGTAGTTCAACGAGTGTCATAAAAGCCATCTGGGTAATCATCTGCTCTCGCTTATCAACCTTTGGAGCATCCAGAAGCCAGCAGTGGACTATGCCGAGGTGGACGCTTCCGACCTCGGTGGAATCATCGTTGAGCAGGGCAACAATGCGGTCGGTGTGGTTCGCTTCAACAAATACTTCTTCGGCAATTTCACGTTCAACGGCAATTTCGTACATCTTCTGAAAATCCCTGTCAAACAAAGGCACTTCATTATCAACAGGATTGATGTGGCCGCCGATTCCTATAGAACGCTTTGCGACAAGTCGGGTTTCGCCTGCACGTTTGCCGCGGACGTAGGTGAGGTATCTGCCGTCACAGGCCATAATCACATAGGGAATCAACTGCTTATAAGAAGGGTCTTTTTCGGCCTGCGAACGAGGCAGGAAAACTGGGACGCCGGGAGCAAAGATTCTGTCGAGGTAACGGTCCACATCGAATGCAAGACCGTTAAATAATCCAGGCTGTTCAAGAACCTTTCTCTCTACGGCCAGCACCTGTTCTTCCTTGGCCATATCGTTGCTCCTTAAACTTTAGAACAGCCAGGGTGTCAGGAAATCTGAGGGTCGCGGATTTCCCGGATTATCTCTATTCGGAATAATAAAATGCTCCGGCACCGGGAATTGCGAAGACATAAGCAAAACCTCTTTTCCAACTTCTTCGATTACAGCTTCGTTGTCGATATTTTCCACGACTTTGTTTATAAATCCGGCAATCTGGCGCATTTGCTCTTCTTTCATTCCGCGAGTAGTAACTGAGGGTGTACCCATACGCAAACCACTCGGGTTGGCGGGATGGTCAGGTGCCATGGGCGTAGTGTTATAATTGGTAACGATTTTTGCCCTGTCGAGGGCCTTGGCGAGCTTTTTGCCCGGGACGTTTTTATTTCTCAAATCGATCAGTATCAAATGGTTGTCAGTTCCACCTGATGAGAGGTTAAAGCCGTGTTCGAGGAGCTTTTCCGCAAGAGCTTTAGCGTTTTTAACAATCTGCTTTGCATAGGCGACGAATTCAGGCGTATCGGCTTCAGCCAATGCTACGGCAATAGCAGCGATGGTATTCATATGGGGACCGCCCTGCATGCCCGGGAAGACGGATTTGTCCATTTTTGCAGCGTGCTCGGCTTTACAAAGTAACATTCCGCCTCGCGGGCCTCTCAAGGTTTTATGGGTTGTGGTGGATATGATGTCAGTGTAGGGAACTGGACTTTTATGTATGCCGGCGACAACAAGGCCAGCAATGTGTGCTATATCACTGACGTGGTAGGCACCAACTTTTTTTGCGATTTGGCCGAATATTTCAAAATCAATCTCTCTTGGATATGCAGTTGCACCAGAGATGATGATTCTCGGTTTGTACTTTTTTGCAAGGTCTTCAATCTGGTTGTAGTCGAATCTACCTGTATTTGGGTCAACAGTATATCTGACGGAATTAAAAACCCTGCTTGTAACAGAGACTTTCCAGCCGTGCGTGAGGTGTCCACCGTGCGGCAGAGACAAACCCATAATGGTATCGCCAGGCTCGATTAAGGCGAGGTACGCAGAGAGGTTTGCAACAGAGCCGGAGTAAGGCTGAACGTTAGCGTGGTCTGCTTTGAACACTTTTTTTGCACGTTCCCGAGCTATTGTTTCGATAAGGTCAGTTACCTGCTGGCCTTCGTAGTATCGTTTGCCGGGATAACCTTCGGAATATTTATTGGTAAGGCAGCTTCCACTGGCCTCCATAACGGCCCTGGAAACATAGTTTTCAGAAGGGATAAGACGAACACAGGCACTCTGGCGAGCCTTTTCCTGTCTTATAAGCTCAAAAATCTGAGGGTCATAACGTTCAAGAGCTGTTGCCATAATTTAGTATCTCCTGTTTAAGCTGTTTTTAGAAGTAAAGTTATCATTTTGCACCATATTTATAAAAGAGAAGTGCTTTTTATAGCATAACCATACTTTTTATACAAGTATTTATTTATTGACAAATTTAAGCCGAAAGTTACTATAAATGTTTTAAGAACGCGTCGAAAAAAGGGAGTCGGTTAAAATTTATGCCGGAAAAAGATATTAGTCAGGTATTGGCAAAGGCCAAGAATTTCTTTGAAAGAGCCTGGGCAGCATCAGAGAAAGACGATTTTGAGCTTGCTATCGAAATGTATCTTGAGGGTCTTCGATGCGTGCCGGATGCGGTGCAGGATGGTCATATAAGGCTCCGTGAATTGGCACTTTATCGCGAGAGAAAAGGCGGGGCAAAACCGTCAGCGACAGAAGTAGAGGAACGATTGAACGGTAAAACAGCTCTTGAACAGATGCTCGGTGCCGAATATCTGCTTGCAAAAAATCCCGGTCATCTGCCGTATGCGGAGGTGATATTGAAAGCTGCGGTAGCAGGCGGTTATAAGGAAACAGCTAAGTGGATTGCCGACTTGATGTTCCTGGCAAATAATAATGCCAAAAAACCATCCCTACAAATATATCTTCTGTTAAAAGATTCATACTCAGCAATCGGTCAATTTGATAGAGCAGCTGCTGCTTGCCGAAATGCTCTTAAGCTTAAACCCAGAGACAAAGATTTGAAAGATGAATTAGAAAACCTTTCTGCCAAGTTTAGAATCACGCGTGACACTGGCGGCGAAGGCAATGCTACGAAGGTGCCTGAGGACCAACCCCCGGTAACCAAAGAAACAGAGCAAGTAAATCAGTTAGAACACATATCGGAAGAAGATAATGGTCAGTTATCTGATAAGGCCAAGGCTTTTTTTGAAAGAGCAACAGAAGCGGCAGAATCGGACAATTTTGATTACGCTATCGATATGTACCTCGAGGGTCTGCATTATGAGCCGGATGCGCTTCAAGAGGGGCATATACCACTTTGTGAGATGGCCCTTCACCGGCAGGGAAAAGGCGGCAAAAAGCCCTCGATTATGGAAAAAGTAAAGCGTCTGCGAGGCAAGACGGCCCTTGAGCAAATGCTTAACGCCGAATATCTTTTCGCCAAAGAGCCCGACCATTTGCCATATGCCGAGGCGATACTGAAAGCAGCGGTGGCAGGGGGGTATAGTAAGACGGCAAGCTGGATTGCTAATTTTGCGTTCCAGACAAATAATGCTGCGGAAAAACCATCTCTACAAACATACGTGCTGTTAAAGGATTCATACGAGGCCCTTGGTGAGCTCGATAAGGCGGTTGCTGCAAGCCAGCGTGCCTGCAAACTTAAGCCCGAAGACGGAGAATTAGCAGATGAGTATAAGCGCCTCTCAGCGGAACTAACTGTCTCCAGAGGCAAATACGACCAAGAGGGCGATTTCAGGCAATCTATAAAAGACCGCGAAATCCAGGAAAAACTTCAAGCCCAGGAAAGCATTGTCAAAACGGAGGATTACCGCCTCTCAGCGGTCAAGCAAGCCAGGAAAGCAATGGCACAGGACCCAAATCTACCGAGGAACATATTTAATTTGGCTGAGGCTTTATCGGATTTGCGAAACGATAAAAATGAGAATGAAGCAATAAAGCTGCTGGAAAATACGTATAGAACAAAGAAGGATTTCAGCTTTAAACAGCGAGCAGGCGAGCTAAAGATAAAACAATTCAAACGTAAGCTAAGAGAAGCAGAAACCGCCCTTGAGACTAAATCCGGCAAAGCACAAGCCAGGTCGAAGGTAACAGAATTGTCGGCGCAGCTAAATGAGACTGAACTGGAACATTACCGTCTCTGCGTGGAAAATTATCCAACCGACCTGCGGGCCAAGTACGAATACGGTGTTCGTCTGGTCCGTGATAAAAAATACGACGAGGCGATACCCTTCTTCCAGGAGGCCCAGCGGGACCCACGACATAAGATTGCAGCGATGAACAAAACAGGATTTTGCTTTTTTATGAAGGGCTGGTTTACAGACGCAATCGAGGTTTTTACGCGGGCGATGGAGAACTACGAAATAAAAGATGACAGCATCGCCAAGGAATTGCGGTATAATCTTGCCCGCTCCCACCAGGAGCAAGGCAATGGTGAGAAGGCTCTGGAAATTTATCGCAAGATTGCTCAGCACGATTTTGCATACAAAGATATTCGCCAGCAGATAGATAAACTAAGAGGCAAGAAGACAGATACAAACTCTGAGTGAATAAGAGCTTATAAATAAAGTGATAGTGATTCTCAGGAGATTACCGTGGCACATTCGTTATCAGCAAAGAAAAGAGTGAGACAGAACACTAAAAAAAGGGCGATTAATCGCTCGCGTAAAAGCCAGATAAAGACGCAAATTAAGCATTTAGAGTCGGCTCTGGCCGGAGGTGATGTACAGGCTGCGAGTGAACAATACAAACTCATCGTTAAAAAATTAGATAAAACCGCCGCCGCAAGCACAATGCACAAAAGAACCGCTGCACGAAAGAAATCGCGTCTCGCCAGGAAACTTAACAATCTTAAGGCGAAAGCAGGATAACGCCCGATTGCCAGCATAATATGCAGCGGAGATGGAACTGTAGTAAGCTCGTAAGAGACGTTACGACGCGGCAGAGTCTTTGGTTTGATTTCAGATAAACATATCACCCAGTCGATATTAAAATTGACTGGGCGATTTTTTAATAAGCTGATAAAATGCCTGATATTTTCAAAGAACGAATAATTAAATTTTTGAAGCAAGCTAATAAGCCTATTGTCGTAGTCATATAAAATTAATTATGTAATAAGGTCCCTTTATCTAAGAAAAAGGGATAAAGCAGAATAAAGTTAAGCCTTGTTTTCCTATCAACGATACTTAGAATATGTGCTTTAGTCAGATAGTGTAAACTGGCGTAAGTTCTATACTAACTGGCAGACAATTCACAAAGGTGAATGAAACCAAAATGACCGTAAACTTAAGTTTCGCACTTTTTTAGGAGAAATCTTTACAAAATAAGGGTTTATGCAAAATTTTAAATCTTATTCATATACGATAAACATTTCGTATATTATAAAAATAATCATGTTGTCACAAAATGGCTGATAGGCTTAAAATTACCAAAATCAACCTTTTTCAAAAACTGCGAATGTTAACTGTAAGATTTGACACACGCAGTTTTTTTATTCTGTTTTATCTGTATCTCTGGCTCGATACTGACTTGCGTCTTATCTATCACGGCGGCGGGATGTCTCTGGATTTTCCCGTCTTCTATCGAGGATGGTCTTTTTTCAGGGAGACTGTTTTTTATCCTGGAGGTCTGGTCGAGTATGTGAGTACCTTTCTGGCGCAATTCTTCTGTATTCGGTGGGTAGGCCCCCTATTTGTAACCGTACAGGCATGGTTGATTTGGCTATTCTGCAGCTCAATTTTGAAGGTAGCAAGCGAACGACGCCTAAAGTGGGTCTGTTTTGTGCCGCCTATTGTTCTACTTGGCTCCTACACACGATATTCATATCCGTTTGGTGTTGCAATGGTATTTCTGGTTGCGTTGGCATTTGTGCGTTTGTATATGATGTTGACATCAAAGAAAAGACCGACGGATATACTGGTGTTTTTGTGTTTGTTGATTATTCTCTACGCAATTGGAGACGAAGGATACCTATTGTTTGCGGTAGTCTGTGGAATTTACGAAATGCTTTTCAGGCGACGACCATTATTAGGCCTTGTACTTTTATTGGTGTCTCCGATGTCTGTACATATTGAGGGAGTTGTTGTTTTCGACTTTGGGATTATCCACGCTTTCGACCACTTTATTCTGCGTTCTTATAAAGGCAACAAAGATGTGCTGATTGTATTCTATTTACTTTATTCGCTATTACCGGTAACGCTGTTCATCTTATGGATTGGTGAACTGTTGCTGAAGGGCAAAGGAACAGGACGGCTCGGACAATTCCTGTTATCGTGTGGGGGCAAGGCCGGAGGGAGGCTGTCACCATTACTCGGTATCGTTGCGGGTGTTGTGGTTGCGTACTTTTGCCACAGCGCCAGGACAAAAGCGCAGATAGCAGTGAGCTATTATTCGTGTAACAAGATGTGGCGAGAGGTACTTGAGGTCTCTGCCCGTTACCCACATGACGAACTAATGAACCACGCAGCTAACCGTGCCTTATATCACACAGGCCGTCTGACACAGGATATGTTTGTATATGGGCAACATTCGAGTGGGCTGATGCTGTCCAGTGAGAGGAAATATCGTTATACCATCTGGTGGAGAGTGTTCGACACTTATATCGACCTTGGGCATATAAACCTGGCGGAATCCATGCTTGTTTATTCCATGGACACATTCGGAGAGCGGCCTCTATTTCTGAAGCGGCTGGCTTTGGTAAACATGGTCAAGGGGGATACCGGTGCGGCACGAGTTTATCTTGGAGCACTGAGCAAAACGCTATTTGACAGTGACTGGGCAGGAAGCTATCTGGAGAAAATCGAAACTGACCCGAACCTGTCAACGGACAAACAGGTTCAACACCTGCGCAGTATAATGCCGGAGATAGACAGGGCCCTTATACACGCAACCCCTGATAGCATATTCCTGGATTTGCTCGACAAAAACAAAAGAAATCGGATGGCTTTTGAGTATTTGGCGGCGTATTATTTATTGACGGATCAGCTCGACAAGTTCACTGGAATTATGGGTCGACTGAATGATTTTAATTACATTAGGATTCCGCGAGTTTATGAGGAAGCGATACTGCTTTACAGATTTTCTGGGAAGAAAGTTGAACTTGGCGGTCGCGTAATAAGCAGGGAGTCACAAGAGCGATTTAATCATTTTTGCACTGTCTACTTTGGCCAGTATGGTGAAGACAAGAAGGCAGCGTTTGGTAAGCTGGCGAGCGATTACGGCGACAGCTTTCTTTTCTATTCTCTCTATGGTCGTTCAGGAATGAAAAAATGAGAAAACACATAGCAGCTTTTGGATTTGTTTTGTTTGCGGTATTGTTGGCCGTTGCATTGGTCTGCAATCTGTGTCTACGTGTTGCGACGGTAGCTGATTATAGAACTATTGACCGGCCGGCAAAGATTTATCCCGACTATAGTTCGACGGTTATTCCGCCCAACATCGTGCCTCTTAATTTTATGGTGCAGGAGAAGGGCTCGTATTACTGTGCCAGGATTTATTCGGAAAGAGGCGAGCCGATTGAAATTTTCAGTCGGTCACCGAAAATTCTGATTCCAATAGATTCCTGGCACGAGCTTCTTGACAAAAATAAGGGAAAGGAACTGCACTTTGATATTTTTGTGAGAATGGACAGCCAGGATTGGGTACGATTTGAGACGATTACTAACAGAATTGCCAATGAGGACATTGACGGTTATCTTGTATACAGGAGGATGCATCCTACTCATACTCATATAAAGGGGCGAATAGGCATTTATCAACGCGACTTGAGTAACTTCGATGAGTTAGTTGTGTTTGATAACAGGGATTATAGGACAAGGTGTGTGAACTGTCATACATTTTGCCAAAACCGACCCGACAAAGTACTATTGGGTGTTCGCAACGATATAGAGGGCCCCAAGACACTGCTGATAAATCGCAAGGTGGTCAGTAAGATTGGAACTAAGTTCGGCTATACTACGTGGCACCCGAGCGGGAAAGTGGCGGTATATTCCATCAATAATCTGCCTATGTTTTATCATACTGCGAGAAATGAGATTCGTGACACATTTGACCTGAATTCGGCACTGGCTTATTTTGTTGTTGATTCACAAACGATAAAAACGGCACCGGAGATTTCGAAAGAGAGTCAACTGGAGACCTGGCCAGTGTGGTCTGCTGACGGTCGATATCTGTACTTCTGCAGAACACCGATGATATGGCCGGTGAAAGGTAAGTTTCCTCCGGAGGGATATGACAAAGTAAAGTATGACCTTGTTCGAATAAGCTATGATATTGGTCGTGATAAGTGGGGCGAGCTGGAGATGGTGCTTTCGGCTCAGGACACGGATTTGAGCATTGCGATGCCCCGATTAAGTCCCGATGGACGCTGGCTGTCGTTTTGCATGTGTGATTATGGATACTTTCCACCCTGGCAGCAGAGCAGCGATTTGTACATAGTGGACCTGAAAACGGCTCAGGAAACCGGCCATTACGAATACCATCGTCTGGATGTAAACAGCGACCAAAGTGAAGCATGGCACAGTTGGTCCAGTAATAGCCGGTGGGTAGTTTTCAGCAGCAAGAGAGAGCACGGGGTATTTACAAGGAGCTACCTTAGCTATATTGATGAAACAGGCAGAGCGTACAAACCATTGATACTTCCCCAGAAAGACCCTACATTCTATGGCCATTGTTTGGAGACTTTTAATACTCCCGAATTTGTTATTGAGCCCATTATGACTACAGGGGAGAGGTTATTTCGGATTTTCCACGACTCTACTGAGGTCTTTGTAGATATGCCTATAACAATGGCCACTCCCAAAGCCGGGGCGGAGCGAGAATAGCACCCTAAAAAGCCCATTACCACAGTCCTATAACATTACGCAATACGGTTCCTTTCTTTCTGAAAAAAGGATGAAAACTGAATTAAAGTTAAGCTTGCTTCTTCTATCAACGATACTTAGCATATATGCTTTAGTCAGCTTGTGTAAAAACCAGCGTAAGTTTTGGAGGAGCTGGCAGATAATTCACAAAAGTGGACAAAACCGAAATGACCGTAAACTTTGATACACGCAGCGTTGAATCCTCCGAGGCAACTGAAATCTATATTTCAGCTACTCCTGAAGGCGATGCGCCACCGCAGAGGCAGGCACCTGAAATCTTTTCCGGTATCCGGGAGATACTGCACACAAAAGCAGCTTACATACTCCAGGAGCGGGTCTTCGCTACCGGCAGCGTGATGGAAATTATCTCGGGCGTACGGTCGAAAGAGTATGGCGATATCGACGATGGAGTTGCTCCGAGCCTTCTGGTCGGCAATGAAGGGGTGTGTGGGCCGATTTCCGGGGTCCAGATTCACGCAGTGAGCGGTGATAACAAGCCGGAAGCAGTCATTTTGGAACAAAATCCGTGCGGACGAATTTTTCGTGTACCGGGCCGGGCGTATCTTACGCTTTCAAATGTATCTGCCCAGCAGGCCACACAAGCCGGCAAACAGGCACAAGCTATGTTAGAAAAGGCCGAAGCAGCGCTGAAGCAGTCAGGGGCTGATTTCCTTTCGGTGCCACGTACATGGATGTGGCTGACTGATATTCTCTCATGGTATGGTGAATTCAATCATGTCAGAAACAAGTTTTTCACGGAGCGAGGGCTCGTAGGCGAGGGAAACCGACAATCGATGCCCGCCAGCACGGGGATTGGACTTAGTCCGGCTACCGGGGGAAGTTGTGCGATGGACTTGACAGCGGTGCTTGAGCCACCCGATTCAATCCAGTTCCTCGAAGCTGTTGGAAAACAGCAGTGTGCATTTGAGTATGGTTCTGCCTTTTCGCGAGCTTCGAGAGCGATTACGCCGGCAGGAGAGACGGTATTTGTTTCAGGAACCGCCTCCATCGATGCTGACGGCGCCACAACAAATATCGGCGATACAGCAGGACAGATAAATACAACCATAGAAAATGTTCGTGCTGTTCTCAGAGATATGCAGTGTCCGGATGAGGATGTGGTGCAGGTAACGGCTTACTGCAAGACGACTGAGGTTGAAAAGACGTTCTTTGAATTGAAAAATAATCTGTCGTGGCCATGGATAACGGTGATTTGCGACATTTGCAGGGATGACCTGCTGTTTGAAATTGAAGCCACTGCTATGTTCCGCAAGTAAAACGCAGCGAAGGCAGCATTTCTGTATATAATTTCAAATCAAATCACAGGTACATTCAAAACACATCTATTTGATTTGAAAAGCGTAAATCACTATTGCAGATTTTTCCTATCGTCATTATAATCCGAAAAAAATGCCTGATATATTCAAAGAACGAATAATTAAATTTTTAAAGCACCGGGATTATACGCCGTTGAAAGTGGCGCCGTTAGCCAGGGCGCTCGGCGTAAGCTCTGAAGATTACCCGCAGTTTAAATTAGCTTTTGAAGAGCTTCGCCGGGCAGGGCGTGTGGTGATAGGCGCCGGAAACCTGGTCAGTCTGCCGTCGTCATCCGGCCAAATCATAGGAACATTCAGAGCAAATCCCAAAGGATTCGGTTTTGTAACACCACTCGAGCCCAATTCACAGGGTGATTTATTTATACCACCAAGCGCAACGTCTGAGGCGATGAACGGTGATATCGTTGCTGCCAAGGTCGTCAAAAAAGGCAAACGGGCCGGACAAATGCGATACAGCGGCAGGGTGGTCGAGATTCTCGAACGAACGCAAAATAAGGTCGTCGGAACCCTCGTAAAACGGCCTGAGGGGTGGTTGCTCGAACCGGATGGGAAAGGATTTATCGAGCCAATCAGTGTTGACGACGTTACCGCGAAAAATGCGAGGCAGAAGGACAAGGTAGTCGTCGAAATACTCACATGGCCAACGGAGAAATATCTCGCACGAGGTGTGATTATAGAAGTACTCGGCAGGGCGGGGCGATATGAAAGTGAAATAAAATCGATAATCCACCAATATCATTTACCGAGTGAATTCGATGACGACTGTATCGAGCAGGCCCGTGAAGCTGCTGCCGGATTTAACGCAGAGAAGCCCTCCAAACGATATGATATAACAGACAAAGTGGTCATTACAATTGACCCGCCGGACGCGAAGGATTTTGACGATGCGATAAGCCTGGGAAAAAATTCCGAAGGTAACTGGGTGCTGGGCGTTCATATCGCCGATGTGAGTCATTTCGTGGGGGCTGGTTCGCCGCTGGATACCGAAGCAGGAATTCGCGGAAATAGTGTTTACCTGCCGGGCAAAACCATTGCGATGCTGCCGGAGATTTTAAGTAATGGTATATGCAGTTTGCAGCCCGGCCAAAAACGATTCGTCAAGAGTGTATATTTGACTTATGACCAGGAAGGTAATGTACTGGCTCGAAGTTTTGCGAACAGCATTATTGATTCGGCTCAGCGTTTGACCTATGAACAAGCGGATAAGGCTTTGAAAGGTCGCACTAAAGGAATTAAACCAGAAGTTGTTAAGCTATTGGGGGATATGGAGGCGCTCAGCCGAGCCATTGAGAAACGACGAGAAAAAAGAGGAATGATACATTTAGATTTACCGGAGATCGAATTAGTGATGGATAAATCAGGGCGGGTCGTGGATGCTCACCCAGCCGATGACAGCTATCCGCACACGATAATCGAGATGTTTATGGTCGAGGCCAACGATGCTGTCGCCTCGCTTCTTGACCGATACAATATATCTTTTATGCGGCGGATCCATCCGGAGCCGGATGTTCTGGGAATGAAAAACCTGTCGCAACTCGTCAGGGCATTCGGAGTTAGTGTGCCACGGGTGCCGGACCGTACCGCCATACAGGAGCTGTTGGCTGCAGTTAAGGGAAGTGATTGCTCTCTGGCGGTGAATCTGGCGGTTTTGCGAAGTTTTGAAAAAGCTCAATATGCACCACTGCATATTGGGCACTTTGCATTGGCATCGACCCATTATTGTCACTTTACCAGCCCGATACGCCGATACGCGGACTTGCTTGTGCACCGCGTTTTGGAATTTTATTTGCAAAACCGTCTCGATTTGGCAAAACAAATCTCCACAGAACTGGACTTAACTGAAATCGGAAAGCATATCACCTTTACTGAGCAGCGGGCAGAGGATGCGGAAAATGAACTGAAAACCGTTTTGATATTGCAGATGTTAAGCAAACGGACAGCTGAGGAACTTGACTGCGTGGTGACCGGCCTGACAAATTTCGGCGTATTTGTGCGGTCGCGGAAGTTCGGCATAGAAGGGCTCATCCAAATGGGTAATTTGGGCAACGATGCCTGGAAGTTCAACCAGAAGGTCCAATGCATTGCCGGGCAATGGTCCGGATGTATCATCCGTATGGGACAGGCCCTTAAAGTACGAATTATTACAGTCAATGTCCCCTCCCGACAGTTAAATGTTACTCCAGCTGAACCGCTTGTTAAAATCAGCAGCAAGCGAAGGAAGGCCAAACCAACCATAAGAGACAAGAAAAATCGCACACGCAAGATGATGAAGAGGAAAAGGTAACAGCAATTCAAGCAGATGCTGCTTAGCTACTTACATTTAGAATTTCCTTGATATTATTTTGTTATAATGTATAAGTGTTATTTCAAGTTTCACGTTATATACGGTTTTTTGCGTAATAAATCGAGCATTGAAAAGACTCTTGGATTAAATGTTTGGAGAATATAATGAAGGTTTTTATCACAGTTTGTATAGTAACGCTGACCCTTGCTGCTAAGGCATATGCCGTCATTGAATGTCAAGCATGTTACTCAATCCCTGCTACTAAAAGCTTCGCCTATATAGATCCCGGGATGGGTAGTATGTTCTTTCAGATATTAATTGCAGGCTTGGTTACGTTCGGTTTTATTATCAAAATATTCTGGGGCAAAATCAAAAACCTCGTTAAGAAGTTATTTTCCAAGGGAGACAAAACAGCAAAAAATGAAGACTAACGGAAATCTGCCAGCTTCATTTCGAGATCCAAGCGGTTTTCTCTTTTATCGAGATGGCCTGATTTATCGCCAAATAAACACAGCGTACAAGGAAAATTATAACCACTTAATGGACTCTAGTCTTTATGATACCCTGGTAAAATCCGGATTGCTGATTCCTCATAAGGAAGTCGATATTACTCCCGAAGAATCCTCCGACGCGTATAAGGTAATCAAGCCACAGCCAATAGCGTTTGTATCATATCCATACGAATGGAGTTTTAGCCAGTTAAAAAAGGCTGCTTTGACCACGCTTGAAATTCAGAAAAAAGCTTTTGACTTTGGAATGTCACTTAAAGACTGCAGCGCCTATAACATACAGTTCATGCACGGCAAACCTCTCCTGATTGACACACTTTCTTTTGAGAAGTATATCGAGGGTCAGCCCTGGGTTGCTTACCGGCAGTTCTGCCAACACTTTCTCGCTCCTCTGGCACTAATGAGCTATAAAGATATTCGTCTGAATCAGCTATTCCGAATTTATATAGATGGTGTTCCGCTTGACCTGGCGACTCGCCTGGCTCCTCTTCGAACATGGTTTAAGATTCCAATATTAATGCATATTCACCTTCATGCCAAGAGCCAGCAGAAATATGCCAACAAAGGTATAAGGGCTGATAACAGCAGGATGAGCCGCCTGGCTTTTGCCGGCCTTATTGATAGCCTCGAGACCACCATCAAAAAACTCAGATGGGAACCAAAAGGAACTGAATGGGCCGATTATTATGAGGATATAAATTACTCTGACAATGCACTTGAGCACAAAAAGAACCTCGTTGCAGAATTCCTGGACCAAATTAACCCCAAAAGTGTCTGGGACCTCGGTGCAAACGACGGAATGTTCAGTCGCATCGCCAGTGATAGAGGAATAACAACCATTTCTTTTGACATCGACCCAGCCGCTGTTGAGAAAAATTATCTCAAATGTATCGAAAAAAATGAAAGCAACCTCCTTCCTTTATTGCTTGATTTAACCAACCCAAGCCCCGGTATCGGCTGGCAAAACGCAGAAAGAATGTCCTTTACGTCTCGTGGTCCTGCCGATACGGTACTTGCCCTTGCTTTAATTCACCATTTAGCCATCTCTAATAATTTGCCCTTTGACCGAATTGCTGATTTCTTCGACAAGATAGGCAATTCGTTGATCATCGAATTTGTCCCAAAGAGTGACTCGCAAATTCAGCGGCTACTATCAACCCGAGAAGACATTTTCACAAATTACAACCAATATATGTTTGAGAAAGCGTTTCGCAGGTACTTTAATTTGCAAAGCGTAGTCAATATTCATGACTCTGAAAGAACCCTGTACCTGATGACTAAGCGAGAGGATAAATCATGAGCAAGATGGAAAACAACAGGAAAAAGATGAGTTTGGTTCTTCACCCTGTTTTTTTTGCGGCATATCCTGTCTTGTTACTTTACCTGCACAACATACAGGAAGCTCCTCTTTTCGACGTAATTCTGTCGATAGCCGTCGTAGTAGGCGTGACGCTGCTCTTGCTCTTGTTGGGTACCTTCCTATTTAAGAGTATCAGGAAAACAGGGGTGGTTTTGTCGGTTTCACTACTGCTTTGTTTTTTATTTCGGCAAGTACAGATGTTCACGAAAAATTTGCTGGCCATAGGTACCGGGAAAACAATAATCTCCATTTGGTTTTTCCTGTTTGTCGTCGTTTTGTATTTCGTTGTAAAGACACGCAAGCAGCTAAATAATCTGACGAAGGTTCTGAATTTCATGAGCGGAGTACTAATAGTTCTTGTTCTTGTAAGTATCTTTTTTCAAGGGGCTTGGGGAGTCGAAGCACGTTCCAGTATGTCAGAACCGAATTTAGTGAACACAAGGTCAGTCCCTATGGACGCTGCGGAGCATCCCGACATCTACTACATTATTTTTGACAGATATGCCTGTCTGAGCACCTTAAAGGATTATTATAATTTCGACAATAGTGAGTTTATTAATTATTTGAAGACAAAAGGGTTCTATGTTGCTTCTGAGAGTAACGCCAACTATCTTACGACTGCTCATTCACTGACCTCAACCCTTGATATGGGCTATCATAATTTTTCCAATGACGAAGCAGAAAAGCTAGGAGGAAGCTGGTTACCGCTTTACAAGGCGTTGCAGGATCATAAGGTTGGACAGCTTTTAAAGGCCAGAGGATATAAATACATACATTTTGGTTCTTGGTGGTACCCAACAAGGAAAAACAAATATGCGGATATGAACGTTTGTTACGAATGGTTGCCGGAATTCCCATGGGCGCTTTATAAATCGACTGCATTCTATCCGATACTGGGAATATTGTTTAACTGGGAAGAGTATAAGGTAAAGTATGATAGGATTTTATACCAGTTTGAAAAACTGGCCGAAATCCCGAAGATGCAAGAACCAACTTTTGTTTTTGCGCACTTTATAACTCCACATCCACCATACGTATTTGACAAGAATGGCAATTTTGTATCACGAATAAAGGAAGCACGAAAAGATACCAAGACCGCTTATACAGAACAGTTGGCTTTCATAAACCAGAAAATAAAACTGCTCATTGAGAGTTTGTTGGCTGATTCGGAAAGGCCTCCAATTATTATTTTGCAATCAGATGAAGGCCCCTGGCCGAGAAGGTTTTTTAAAAATAAACTAAACTTCAATTGGAAAGAAGCAACGACAGCAGAGTTAAAGCAGAAGATGGGGATTCTAAATGCGTATTATCTGCCAAATGTTGATAAGAACATATTGTATCCCTCGATAACTCCGGTCAATTCATTTCGGTTGATTTTCAATCTGTACTTCAACGGACAGTATGAGCTTTTGCCGGATAAAAGTTACATTTTTGAAGACTACTATCATTTATACCGTTTCTTTGATGTGACCGAAAAGCTCCAAAGAAAGCAGGAAAGAGAATAGCAAGCTGTAAGAAACAAGCTACTGAAATTCCGCTCTGTTCCAGCAGATACATTTTATATTTGGCTATGAAGGTTCGCGAAATCTCAGTCAATGTTCCTTCGCAGCAGCTAAATCTGATTCCTGTCAAGCTATTGGCAGAGGCCGCCGCGGAGAAAAGGAAAGGCATAAGAGCAAAAAAACCCGGAAAGATAAATCGCAGAAAAAAACACAAATGAAGCCAATCCTGAAACAAGTTCTAAAGAAAACCATCGGAGTTATACTGATTATCGTGGGTCTTGCAGCTTTACTTACCCCGCTCACTCCCGGCTCGTGGCTTGCACTGATAGGACTTGAACTTCTGGGATTCGGTTTTTTATTGGAGAACAGAATCGGCCGTTTCCTGAAAAACAAGTTTAAGAAATTAAAAAGAAAGTCTTCGAAAAACCCGCACAGAACATAGAATCCCGGCTTTCTTGACATCATATTAAGATTCTGTAATACTTACTTCGATGATAGATAAAATAAGCAAAACCCTCGTCAAGGTTTTCGGCTCTCGCAATGAGCGATTAGTAAAGGCATACTCCGCAGTTGCCGAACAGGCAGGCGACTTTGAGGAGCAAATACAAAAGCTCGATGATGCGCAGCTGCAGGCAAAAACGGCTGAGTTTAAGGACAATTTAAAAGCCGGCACAAAAGCTGAGGATATTCTGCCCGAGGTCTTCGCGGTTGTCCGTGAGGCAGCAAGGCGAAACGTAGAGATGCGGCATTTTGACGTTCAGCTTATCGGCGGCAATGTCCTCTATGAAGGCAAAATCGCGGAAATGGTTACCGGCGAAGGCAAAACTCTCGTAGCAACTCTGGCAGCATACCTTGTTCACCTGACCGGCAGAAAGGTCCATATAGTTACCGTCAACGATTACTTAGCAAAGCGCGACGCGGAGTGGATGGGACCGATTTATAAGGCCCTGGGATTAACCGTAGGGGCGATTCAGGCGGATATGGATACGGCCGGTGACGAACGGAAAGGTCAGTATGGTTGTGATATAACATACGGGACAAACAACGAGTTCGGCTTCGATTATCTTCGAGATAATATGAAGCTGTCACTCGAACAAATGGTGCAGGGGCCGCTTGAATATGCCATAGTCGACGAGGTTGATTCAATTCTAATCGATGAAGCAAGAACGCCTTTGATTATATCGGGGCCTGCTTTTGATGATGTCACCAGATACAAAAAAGCAGATGAAGTGACAAGAAAACTAATTTCTCTTCAAAGCAGTTACGACCGTATAAAGAAACAAATCGATTCTTCCGAGCGGACACAAGCCAGTGCTGAAGGCGAACTGGCCGAAGCTAAAAAGGACAAAGACAATAAACGAATCGAAAATGCCCAGAAAGCGATTGAAAAAGCCGAGGCGGAGTTCGAGGCTGCACAATCCAAATTAACGCACGCTACACAGTATTACGAAGTTGAATACGACAGGAAAGCAGTTCACCTGACTCATGAAGGTATAGGGGCGGCGCAGGAAATAGCAGCAGTAGGCTCATTTTTCACCGGCTCAAATATGGACTGGCCGCATCTTCTCGAACAGAGCCTGCGGGGGCATGTAGCATTTGAAAGAGAAAAAGATTACGTCGTTATGGACGGCAAGGTCATCATCGTCGATGAATTTACGGGACGGTTGATGCACGGCCGACAGTGGTCCGACGGGCTGCATCAGGCGGTGGAGGCAAAAGAGAATGTCTCGGTAAAAGAAGAGACCCAAACGCTGGCAACTATCACACTGCAGAATTTTTTCAAACTCTACGAGCAAATAGCAGGGATGACCGGCACTGCTGCCACCGAAGCGGAAGAATTTATGAATATCTACAACCTCGAGGTCGTCGTAATACCAACCAATGAACCCTGCATCAGAGAAGACCAGGACGATGTAATCTATAAAACAATACGCGAAAAATTTAATGCGATAGCGGAAGAAATAAACAACATAAGCGTTTCCGGCAGACCTGTGCTTGTTGGAACTGTGAGTATTGAAAAGAACGAAGCACTGTCCGGTGCCCTTAAGCAGCGATACGGAAAAGAGTACCCGCACGAGATACTAAATGCCAAAAACCACGCAAGAGAAGCTGAAATTGTAGCTAAAGCCGGCCAGCAACACGCCAGCCGTGACGGCCAAATGCAAGGCAATATCACGATTGCAACTAATATGGCAGGACGAGGCACGGATATTAAGCTCGGGCCGGGCATAGCTGAAATTGGCGGCCTGCACGTGCTGGGCACAGAGCGGCACGAGGCCAGGAGAATCGATAACCAGCTTCGAGGCCGATGCGGCAGGCAGGGGGACGCGGGCTCAAGCCAGTTCTTTCTGAGCTTCGATGATGACCTGATGCGAGTTTTCGCCCCGGACTGGACAGTCAAAGCACTTTCTTGGATTGGATGGGAGCAAGGACAACCAATCTATCACAAGCGAATAAGCAAGGGAATTGAAAAGGCACAAAAGAAGGTTGAAGAGCGAAACTTCGAGGTGCGAAAGAGCCTGCTCGAATACGATGAGGTAATGGACTACCAGCGAAAAATTTTCTATTCCCGCAGACGCAAAATCTTAACAGGTAAAGGCCTCAAAAATATTATTGACGAAATGATAGATCGCTCTATCGCAAATAATTGCGATACTATCCTTGCCGGCGATTACCCTCAAAAGTGCATCATCGAATGGACCAGGACCAACTTCGGCGTTGATTTAAAACCTGCCGACATCGTCAGCATCGAAGCAGCAGAGATCGAAAAGCTGATTAAGGACCAGGCGAAAAACAGCACTGCCAACGAGATATCACTTTCCTTGGGGGAGTATCTGGAAGACTATTCGGACCGGCAAAGCTGGGACATCGCTGGTTTGTGCAAGTGGGCTATGAGCGCGTTCAAAGTCAATTTAAGCCCCGCTAAAGTCAAAAATCAGGAGCCGGAGGAGATTGAAGAACAGCTGATTAGTGCTTCCGCCGAGCAAATTGACAAAAAAGATTGTTCACAACTGGTTGAATTTCTGAAAGATGACTTCGCCGTTCATACATTCGCCGAGTGGGCACGAGCCAAATTCGACATCAAACTGGGGACTTCCGAGATAGCAAACCTGAACGCATCTCAAATCCGCAAATTCCTCGGTGAAAAGGCAGCAGCCAAATATAAACAAAGAGAGATTGAATATCCTGTTGAATTCGCGATGAATATGGTTTACGGCCCACAAGGCACCAACGTATACGCATTCGAATCGTTGGCCAAATGGGCAAAGAAAAAATATAACGCTGATTTTTCAATCGAGCAGATACAGAACACCAAGCCCAGGGTTTTACATAAACAGCTGCTCGAATTAAGTGAAAGCTTTAATAACGGCCAATTAGAACAGGAGCTCGATAACAATATCGCCCGGTTAAACACCGCCGAATTAGCAAGCTGGGCCAACCAAAGATTCGAAGCTTCTTTGAGCGAAGACGACCTCGCTGGCGAAGCGCAGCGCAAAGACAAGCTGTCCGAAGCGGCAAAAGAATTTTTGCGCGCAGAGTTAAGCGAGCTTGAAAAATATGTATTGCTCCAGATTTACGACAGCTGCTGGAAGGACCATCTCTATTCGATGGACCACCTGAAAAGTAATGTATGGATGCGCTCTTTCGCAGAAAAAGACCCCAAGACCGAATATAAACGCGAAGGTTTCCGAATGTTCAACGAGATGCTCGAAACTATCGAGGACCGGGTCACGGATATCATATTCAAGGTCCACCTGGAAGCCGGCGCCAGAGCCAGAAGCATCTGGAGGGTAAGCCAAACAGCCCACGACGAAGTAGGCCACTTCGCAATGGCTGAGCAGCAGCGTGCCGCCGCACAGGCGCCACAGGGTGAGCAAAAAGTAAAACAAATCCGACTGGAGCAACCGAAAGTCGGCCGAAATGACCCCTGCCCCTGCGGAAGCGGCAAAAAATATAAAAAATGCTGCGGAAAAAACACGTAAATGTAACTCACTACCGAGACCACAGAGAATTTTTGGCCGCTAAAATGCACAAAAGGATACAAAAACAAAAGATAACCACCGGTCCTGGTTACTTAGGCACACCTTGGGGGTTTTCCGGGTTGGCTGTGTAGTTAATCAAGCCATGCCTGGCAAATGATAGCAAGGTCATCGTAGTCAACGATGCCGTCGCCTCCCGGCGGAGCAATATCTGCTGATGGTATACCGGGCGCCTGCAGCCACTGCGATGCTAAGATGGCAAAGTCTTCGAAATCAACGAAACGATCTTTATTTAGATCAGCGATACTGTATGCGATTATCGTAAGCTTAATTGACCTGCGATATTCTATACTACTTGTAAGGTTAGTAATAGTTAACGTGTCGTTGTAAGTACCTTCATCAAGCAAACTTGCGTCCGAGTTAATACTTATTTGGATGGTATTGACATCTTTGGGTTCCAATGTTCCGCTGGTTACACTTACATCAAGCCAGCTCTGTGTAACCGAAGCTGTCCAATCGACTGTATTAGGCCTGATATTTTTAAGTGTGTAGGAGATTGATTCAGGTGTGAATGGTCCTGCCTCATAGCCTTCTGATTCGAGTCCATCAAATGGTCTAACCGCTAAGTCATCTATCAAATTCTGAATCGCGATACCTGAGGGCATGCCCAAATTCGTGACTAAGTTTTCGGCATTGCTGCCATCGAGATTGACTCGCTGAATCTTTCCAGCGTCGCGATCTGTCCAGTACATCTTACCTGCGAAGATGTGCAAAGAAATACCATAGGGATAGTTGAGTCCTGTGATTAGGTCTTCGACGTTACTGCCGTCCAGATTTGCCCGCTGAATCTTTTTAGTGCCGCGATCTGTCCAGTACATCTTGCCGGAGACAGAATCCAGATCAATTCTTTCTGCATTGGAAAGTCCTGTAACCAACGTCTCGATGTTTCCGACTGTAAAGTTCAGGGCACCGTTGAGATACGGAGGGTCGCCGCTTTCGGTATGAAGAACAGATGTATTCCGTTTTGCCGTTCCATCGTTTCCGCTGCCGGAACTGTCCTCAACCGTCGTGTTGAGTTCGTTGTCATTCATCTTCCAGTGACCAACACAGTGAGACAAGAGGTCAAAACCATTCCCATCAGGGATAATCTCTGTACCATCACCAAAATTATACAATAGTTCTATTTCCTCTTGCGACAGCTCTTTGTCAAATATCATCATATTGTCAATTGAACCTTTGAAGTAATCACAATTAGCCCAAGTATTTCCGCCAATCAGGGATTTTTCCAGAACAGTGTCCAAGGTCCGTTCAGTTGTATCTGTTAAAACTGCATCGGGATAGGCCTTGATGTTTGTCCCATCGTATGTCATTACCAGGTGTGTCCATTGTCCGATTGTAATATCAATACCTGTGTCGTAGTTATAAGTCGCTCCATCCCGGTAACTGTTCCAGCAGTATAAATTTGCAGGATTTTGTTTATCCAGAAAAGCTCCAAAGACCTTGAATCCCTCAGCATCATCTCCATATCCAAAGATTACCTGATAATTCAAGGTCTGGCCGCCCCATTTTATCCAGACTGAAGCAGACCTCGGAGCAGCTCCTGATGGGAAATTAGTCATACCTGTTGTGATGAAACAATTAGTAATTACTTCTATGTTGGCCCGGAAAATTTTGTGCGCGTCGTTCCAATACATCTTACCTGTGAAGGTGTCAAGGGCAATGTCTCCGAGCCAATCGTAGCTTTCGAACAGGGTTTCGATATTAGTTCCGTCTAAATTTGCCCACATGATTCTATAATTGTGATTATCGTAGTCTGTCCAAAACATCTTTCCTTCGAGCGCATCAACAGCAATGCCGCGCGGATGGTATGCTCCTGCGATGAGTTCTTCTATATTGGTCCCGTCTAAATTTACCCGGTTGATGTTACCGTAACCATTTGTCCAGTATATCTTTGAGTTATAATAATCTATATCAATATTTGCAAAGTATCTCAAGTCGATAGTAATTAAGTCTTCAACATTCTGCCCAAGCAAATCAGCGCACTGGATTTTATCGGTTTGTTCATCTATCCAATAGATTTTATTGGGTATCAAAACAGCTAAGTCGATGTCACGTACATATGTATTCCCGTTTGTAAGGTCAGTGATAGTTAACGTGTCATTATAAGCACCATAATTCAGTTCATTTGCGTCCGAGTTGATGCTTATTTGGACGGTATTGACATCATTGGGGCCTAATGTTCCACTCGAAAGACTTACATCGAGCCAGCTTTGCGTCACCGAAGCCGTCCAATCGATACTGTTTGGCCCGGCATTTCTCAGTGTGTAAGAGATTGATAAAGGTGTGAACGGTCCTCCCCCATATCCTTGCGATTTAAGCCCATCTAAAGGTGTAACACATAAATCACCCACCTCCATTTCGATAGCAAGCGCAATACTATAGCAATTCGAACTTATACTGAAGTATTCGACATTGCTACCATCGAGATTGGCCCGCTGAATTGTGCTACCCGCTATCCAATACATCTTACCGCTGGACAGGTCCAGCCCAATTCCCCACGCGCCCGACCCTTCCACGAGGGTCTCTATATTGTTGCCGTCTAAGTCAGCCCGCCTAACATTACCATAGGGCGAATCGGACCATTCAGTCCAGTACATCTTTCCGGAATCAATATCCAGAGCAATAGAGGATATAAGCCAGCCCCACCAATCTACTTCAACTATGTCCTCAATATCGCTACCGTCAAGATTGGCCCGATGAATTATGTAATTATTGATGGGGGAATCTGCCCAGTAAATTTTACCGCCTGGAATATCCAGGGCAAAGTTGTACCAAGCGTTAATTCCCGCACTCAAGTCTTCGATATCGGTTCCGTCTAAATTTGCCCTACGAACCCTGCGATTAGTACCATAATGGTCAGCCCAGTACATTTTACCTGTGAAGATGTCAAGAGCAATAGCACCGGGATCGTTGAGTCCTGTGATTAGGTCTTCAACGTTACTGCCGTCCAGGTTTGCCCGCTGAATCTTTCCAGTGCCGCGATCTGTCCAGTACATCTTTCCAAGGAATACACTCAAAGCCATCCACCGTGGCTCCCCTAATCCTGTTACAACATCCTCCATTTCACTTCCGTCAAGATTTACCCGCTGAATCTTGCCCTCGCCACCTATAACTGAAAGGTATATCTTTCTGATTAAACCTGCCGATGCATGTTGAGTAAAAAACACAACTACAGAAGTGATAATTAGTGCAGAAATTAGCCTTTTCATCCTAAAACCTCCTTTTTTGCCTGTCTATCATTCTTCTTCCAGATGTTCAATCTACTACATCAAATGTAGAAAGTCAATGAAATTTCTCTATCTGATATTTCCCATTTAAGAAGTGAAAAAACATAATTTCCTCCGCAAAGAATCAACAATTTTGCAAAATCACCTTGAACTATCAAGGAAGCTATCTTCCGAGGTGTTTTTTGGCACAAGTGTAAAAAAAAGAAAACATCGAGCAAATCCAGCTACCCGATGTTTTCCGGAGGGGAGAAAAATTCTTTTTTACTTCTCTATTATCGGCAACAGTATAATACCCACTTTAACTGAAAAAAAACGCAATTTTGCCTCTTCTTATAACGTTTTACGCTATCAATACATAAAGGTTCCGTATTTTTCCGCGAAATGTGGATTTGCCTGTCCGCACAGATAAATGCGTTTTTGAGACCCTGCCTTGGCCGTAAAGGTAGCTTAGGCCGCTAATAAAGACTCATCGGCTCATATTCCCTGCTGCGCCGCCGATAAATCGTAATTCCCTTACATCCAAGATGATATGCCAATTTATAGGCCTTATCAACCGCCGCAACGGTAGCATTTTGAGGGAAATTTATTGTCTTGCTGACCGCTGCATCGCAGTGCCTCTGAAAAGCAGCCTGCATTTGAATATGCCACTGGGGCGTAATATCGTAGGCACATTTGAAGATTTTGCGTATTTTTGCTGGGATTCGAGGTATTTTCTGAATGCTACCGGTTTTGGCAATCTGTTGTTCCAGTTTTTTACTGTAAAAACCGCCTTTTTCAGCTATTTGTCCGAAAATCGGGTTTATTTGCAGCATTTCTGAGCCATTCAATATCCGGCGAACAAACACCGGTGAGTAGGCCGGCTCAATTCCACAAGTACAATCCGCAATAATACTTATAGTACCGGTGGGAGCTACGCAGGTAATAGAGGCATTGCGAACCTTTCTGTTTTTATCGGTCCGCCAGGTGCTGCTGTTCCAGTTTGGAAACGGACCACGCAAATCGGCAAGAGTGTTACTGGCCTGGCGTGCATTTTCGTTGATAAATTTCATCACCGTTTCGCCGAATTTTATACCCTGTTGCGAATCGTAAGCAATGCCAAGTATAAACAAGCAATCAGCAAAACCCATAACACCGAGACCTATTTTGCGATTGGACTGAGCGATATGAGTGGTATTTCTTACTGGATAATCGCAGACGTCGATAATATTGTCCAGAAATCGCACTGCCAATTTAACGGTTTCCGCCAGTGCCGGCCAATTCATTTCCGCTTCCTGCTGGTCTGTGAGCACAAACTTTGTAAGGTTAATACTGCCGAGAGTGCAGGCTTCGTAAGGCAGCAGCGGCTGTTCGCCACAGGGATTGGTCGCTTCTATCCGGCCTAACGACGGAGTCGGATTGTCACGGTTGATTCGGTCGATAAAAGCAACTCCCGGCTCACCGGTCTTGTGAGCACATTTGACTATCATTTTCCAGATGTCACCGATGGTGTAGAATCGACCTGTGCGCCCGCTGGGCTGTTGTGATTCGCCGGTCAGCTTATACAAATCGTCTATTGTGTAGTTTGCGATATCAATTCGGCGCGGCAGTAAATACCGCTGTTGCGTGCGCGGGTTTTTCACAATATGGAGAGAATCTGCCGAGGTGGCGAGTTTTTTCATCCAATTATCGGTGATTTTGACAGAGATATTAAAGTTAGTAAAGGCCTTCAGGTTCTGTTTGGCGTGGAGGAATTTTAGTATGTCCGGATGCCCGATGCTCATCATACCCATATTTGCGCCTCGGCGAAAAGCGCCCTGTTGAATTGCATCAGTGGTCTCGGAAAAGACCCGCCAAAAACTTATCGGCCCCGAGGTCGTTCCCCCGCTCGATGCGACACGGTCACCAGTTGGCCTTAGTTTATCAAGTGAAAATCCGGTGCCGCCGCCCGCCTTTTGAATCAGAGCGGTCTGCTTAATCGTCTCGAATATCCCTTCTATGCTATCTTCAATCGGCAGCACAAAGCAGGCGCTGAGCATTCCCCGCCGGCCTGCGTTCATCAGGGTAGGTGAGTTAGGCAAAAACAGAAGATTCGCCATTAAATCATAATACTTCCTGTGCCAGCTTTTGACTTCACTTTCTGTGGCACCGTATCTGGCTTCAGCCCCGGCTACCAGCGACGCTACACGGCTGAAAAGCTCAGCCGGCGTCTCGGTACATTTACCCTGCTGGTCCTTGATTAGGTATCTGCTTTGTAACACAGCCAAAGCATTTTCACTAAGCACAGGAGCTTCGCCAGACGGTGGAAAATTCTCATATTTCGTATCTCGCATCTTGTATCTCGTATTTGGCCTGTTGCCGGGAAGTTAAAATCTTTTAAGCCATCTGAATCTGAAAACCTGACGAATCTTTTCGGTAAACCGGACTCCAAGATGCTGTGTGCTGGTTTTGAAGTCCATTTGCCTGAGAGCATGTGTATTATGTTTAGCCGGCTCTCTGCCGAATATCGACAGCAATCCGCCGGCAAACAAACCAAGAAACGAATTTACTTTGGAGCGAACAGACATATTCGTAACCAGTCGCTCGTGACCTGTGATTTGTTTAGGGTCACGGCTTACTAAATTATTTATTACCTTTGAACAGCTACTTTTACCGAGGCCAGCAGCTCTTCACCATTGCGACTGCGGTATTCGGATTCACCGAATAACTGATGCCTTTCCAGTATTTCCGGTTTTGCGTCGTAATATTGCTGCACTGCTTCCAAGCCGGCATCGGCAGCACCCGTCGTTTTGTAGCTGCCGTTCAAAAGCCAGGCGCTAATTTCATCATCGTATTCTGCTGGATAAATTAAAGCCGTCACAAATTTATTATCACTGTATTTGGCTAAATGCACCTTGGCCCTGCAGGGAGGTGTAATCTTAACAGCTAAATTAACCAGGCCCTTGAAATCTTTCCTACCGCCTTCGAGAGCACCCGAGTAGAAGAACATCCCCGCCTCAAGCTGGAAAATCTCCGCCAGCACACCTTTAAGCTCGAGTTTTCCGTCTGGATAAGCTCTGTGTATTTTATAGGCCTTACAGTTTTTGTATTTTTCGCTTTCAAAAAGCTCGGCGACCTCCTCGGCGGTAAAGCCGACACCGCAATGGTCTCCGAAATCAAAAATATACAGGCCGACATACTTATCCGGTTTTTCTAATTGTGGCAGTTTCATGTTTAATTTCTGGTTTTGATTTTTGCGAATTTTCTTTTTCCGACCTGGACAATCATACCATCTTTTGGCGAAATTTCTGCATTAGGGTCATTGATTCTTTTGCCGTCGATACTCACAGCAGACTGCTTTATCATCCTTTTTGCCTCACTACTCGATGGCACAAGGTTTAATATAACCAGCAGTTTGCTTGCCATAACCAGCTCAGCGGATATTTTGATTTCTGGTATATCATCAGGCAGTTGTCCCTGGGCGAAGACCTTGTCAAATTCAGCGGCGGCGGCGCCCGCAATCTTTTTGTTATAGAATTGGATTAGAATTGTTTTAGCCAGCAAAACTTTTGCCTCTTTCGGATGGGTTTTGTCGGGATTGACAAGCTCGGTTATCCTTTCGGCTGACAGGTCGGTCAACAGCGTAAAATAATTTTCCATCATCTCATCGGAGATACTCATAACCTTGCCGAACATATCTTTCGGCTCATCAGTTACGCCGATGTAATTGCCTTTTGATTTGCTCATTTTCTCTTTGCCGTCCAGACCGACAAGTATTGGCATTATGATTACAACCTGTGGTTTTTGGCCGTATGCTCGCTGGATGTCTCGACCGATGAGATTGTTGAATGTCTGGTCGTTACCACCTAACTCGACGTCACTTTTTACTACTACTGAATCGTAACCCTGCATAAGGGGATAGAGAAATTCGTGCATATAGACGTCCTCATCTGTTTGCAGGCGTTTTTTGAAGCTATCTCGCTGGAGCATCTGCGCTACCGTCTTTTTGGCGACGAGTTGAATAATCTCCATTGCGGTCAGCTTTTCAAGCCATTCGCTGTTATATCTGATTTCCAGTTTATCATCCGAAGTGTCTAAGATTTTACCTGCTTGCTGAAAATAAGTTTTTGCATTCTCTTCGATTTGCTGCGGTGAGAGCATTGGCCTGGTTGTATCCTGGCCCGAAGGGTCGCCGATTTGTGCAGTGTAGTCGCCGATTATCAGGACTGCTTTATGACCAAGGTCCTGGAACTGGCGCATCTTTCGAAGCACTACCGTATGACCGAGGTGGATATCGGGGCTGGTCGGGTCCAGACCAAGCTTGATTCGAAGCTGTCTGCCAGTTTTAGCTGCATCGGTTAGCTTCTCGGTCAGTTCCTGTTCACGAAAAACTTCCACAGTACCACGCTTGAGAAGTTTAATCTGTTCTGCAATCGTCTCTGCCATAGATTTATCCTGCCTATACGATATTTTCAGTAAGTAATTATAAGGCCCAGGTGGGAAATAAGCAAGAGTCAGGCAATATTGTATAAGGTCATCAGAGTATCAGGTTAATTATGTTTGTTCCTGATTTTTTGATTTCCTTCTGGTGTAAGAGACCGCAATAATCGCATATAAGATAAGGGCGGCAAAAAAAGAAGCAACACATACAGCTTTTACCTGTCCCTGGCTTATCATTCGCAATAATGGTTTAGCCTTGCTCGGCCAGAACATATGGACATCGCAGTGATAAATCGCATCAATAACTACGTGAAACCAGACGCCAAGAACGCCGGATACAGCCATTTTCCAAAAACCGGTTTCGTATGGTATGCGGATTATCTGCATTATCTTCTTGAAGAAACGCCGAAACGGATACGCCGCAACACCCCAAACGAGCCCAACTACCGCACCAATCAAAAGGGTATGACAATATCTGTGCGGCGGCCAGCCGAGCTTGAGTAGCCTTACGACCAGCACTTCAATATCAACAACAACGTTAGCAAGGACGAATACGGGGATGTCGAGCCACTTTTTGAGAATAAGCCCGACAAATCCACTCGGCCCAAAATGATACGCTGTAAACGGTATTTTTATCCCTATTCAAAAAATAACAATGGCTATACGCCGATTAAGTACTTATTGTTCTGCAGATAATTTTGGACATAGTCTTTTATCGCATCTTCGAGGGAAGTTATTTGCTTTTTATAGCCGGCTCTGCAGAGTCTGGTTATCTCGGCCTGTGTGAAATATTGGTACTGATTGCGAATCGATTCCGGCATATCAATATATTCGATATTCGGTACTTTACCCATAGCGGCGAAAACGGCTTTTACAAGGTCGTTCCAGGTGCGTGCCTTGCCGGCGCCGATATTAAACAGGCCATTTATTTTTGTGTTGTCATAAAAAAAGAGCGTCATATCGACGGCGTCCTTTATGTAAAGAAAATCGCGCATCTGCTGGCCGTCTTTGAATTCCGGTTTATATGATTTGAAGAGGCGGACTTTGCCGGTAGCATTTATCTGCTCAAAGGCCTTGACTACGAAGCTCCGCATCTCGCCCTTGTGGTATTCATTCGGGCCGAAGACATTAAAGTATTTTAATCCAACAATATTTTTCAACATTCCTTCTATTTTCGCCCACAGGTCGAACTGCTGCTTTGAGCGTCCGTACAAATTCAGGGGTTTAAAGCTATCTATTTTCTCTTCATCATCATCAAAACCGGCTGAGCCGTCGCCATACGTGGCTGCACTCGAAGCATAGATAAAGCGAACACCCGCACCGGTTGCCCATTGGGCTAAGTGCTTACTATATCCATAGTTGTTTTTTCTAAGGTATTTAGCGTCCGTCTCGGTTGTATCAGAACAGGCGCCCATATGAAAAACTGATTCGACGTCCGTGCTTATTTTTTTTTCATTGACCGTTCTCAGAAAGTCGTTTTTCTCCACATAGTCAGCGAAGGACAAATTCTCAAGATTTTTACACTTATCTCTACCGCGTTCGTCAACAACTAAAATATCGGTAATACCTCGTTTATTCAATGCAGCGATTAGTGCTGAGCCGATGAAGCCGGCTCCGCCGGTAACTATTATCATTTACAAATTCCTTTCCACGTAGCACGGGCTTCCAGCCCGTGATGCTGCGGGCAAGATGTCCGCCATTTAGTTTTCGTAAGCTTAATTTGGCGTTTTGGTTATGTCAATGTTTAATGGATTTGAAGCGCATAAAAAAAACCGCCCTGTCCTGGGCGGTTAAAAAAGTGAAAAGGTTTGAATTATTTCTAACACATAGCAATATAACTTGCAATTGCAAGAATTAGAATACGTTTCTTTGTGAAAGTAAACGGAAGCCAGAATTCATAGTAAAACTTTTTCATCACTACCCCCGGAAAACAACGCCGTCAAATTAATATTCCATTACGACGTTATTATACCCTAAAAGGGTAGTGCAATGCAAGAAAATTACCTTACAATAAACGTAAGTTCTTATTAATAAAGTGGTTGCGACTAACAAACTCGCAAGTTTTTAGGCGATGCGTATACAGGTTCTAAGGAAAAACCTGCCGCTTAAGACTAACTGAGGGTCTTTATTTGAAATACCGGTCAGGCCAGTTTGCTGACTGCCTCGGCGATAAGTTTACCTATGGGCATATGCTGGGGACAGCGAGCTTCGGCAAGGCTGTAATCGGTACTGAGCAGTCTGTTTCTTACATTACTGGGAATCTGAGCAAAAAGCCCTCTTGCTTGTTCTCTTTCACCGTAGCTGTTGTAGTACATCAAATACCGCATAATCTCACTGGTATATGGCGTGGTGGGCAAGGCAGCGTCACAAATGTATGCACAGCCGGTGCAATAACCACTACAAGACGCTGCGGCGTATTTTCTTAAGACATCGGCATCTGTCCGGGTAAGTTTGGTTTTATCAAGCACAGCAGCTACGTTCGAACGTAGCAAAGTAACATTTTCCATTCTTATACAGGCGGCGGTGATGCGTTTATCCTCAAGGACGGCTTTTATCAGGGCCTGTTCACGTGTGTAGCCTTTATCGAGAAAGTGAGTGACCATTTTATCTTCGGCCTCAGCTTGTCTCTTTTGGACTCCGAGCAGCACCTTCATTGCGATAAGGCCAATGCCGGCTTCGTGACACGCCTGGACGGCTTCCTGCATTTCCTGCTTTTGCATTAAAGCGACATTATAGCTTGTCATTATCGCATCAATCCAATTGAGTTTGGACGCAGCCATCAAGCATTTTTCCATATTTCTATGTGTGCTGAACCCGAAAAAGCGTATGAGTTTGCGTTTCTTTGCGTCCTCGGCCCATTTTTGCATCTGCTCTGAGAGCTGAGAATCCGGGTCATTGCAGCCGTGAACACCATAGTACAGGTCAATATAATCGATGCTCATTCTTCTTAATGACTCTTGCAGACGTCCTTCAAGCTGTTCTGCCAAGTTGACTTGTCCACTTCTTACTCCGGACGCCTTGGTAACGATGAAAAGTTTCTGTCGGACTTCCGGGTTTTTCCTGAGAAATGTTCCTATGCCGATTTCACTGTTTCCGCCGGCATAATTGTAGGCGGTGTCCCAGTAGGTGGCATTATACTGGAGATTGGCCCTTAAGATAATTTGGTTCCCGGTGATGTCGAACATCAGTCCATTGGACAGAACCGGGATTTCGATACCGGTTTTACCGAGTTTTCGCCGTGGAAGCTCGGGGAATTTTGGCTCTTCCGTTTTCTGTACCGTGTTCGGCTCATTTGGGCCGGCTTTTACATGGGCTGAAACAAAAACGGAACCTAATCCCGCAGCTCCTATTGTTTTTAAGAAATTTCTTCTGTCGATTTTACCGTGTTTCTTTTTCATTTCATTACACTCCAAAAATTATTAGCGTTCAAGTAACAGCTTTCTATCAGCGCTTCTTGTCTCACCTTCAGCTGAAATCCTTATAGCTTTTTTACCGCTTACAGGGCATTCGTGTTCGCAGACTCCGCAGCCGATACATCTTTCAATATCAACGTAAGGCCTTTGCAGTCTCACCTGAACCTCAATTTTACTACCCTCAGCGGGGATTTTTTCGAACTGCTCGTCCGGAGAAATTTTAATTAAATTTTCTGTATTTGACACGATTTTCCTGCGTTGACCACCCTCGACAGCACAATAGTAATCACCTGTAGCAAATTTATCAGGCAAAAGTTTATTTTCGATAGTTTCTATAGTATTACCCGTTGCCTTCTTTACTGATAAGATACCGTCTCTTATTGTATTGAAAAATTCCTGCGTATAAATTGCTTTTGGACTGACGGGGCAGTTTTCTTCGCATACGATACACGGCTTATTCATCGCCCACGGCAGACACCTGCCGCGGTCGAGAAAAGCTGTCCCCAATTTAATTGGCCCTGCCTCGGCGAACTCACCTGTCCCTAATTTCTCAGAAAGTGTAATCGGCCTGATAGCCGAGGTCGGACAAATCTGCCCGCAGGCGACGCAGTTCAGCTGACAGCCGCTCGAACCGATTCGGTTATTCAGCACAGGCGTCCAGAGATTCTCCAGTCCGCCCTCGAAACCGCCGGGCTGAATAACATTTGTAGGGCAGACCCGCATACATTGGCCGCACTTGATACATCTTTTTAGGAATTCTTCCTCAGCCAATGCTCCGGGCGGCCGGATAACTTTATGATACCAGTTGCCGCGCAATTTGCCGCTGAGCCGTACCGCAGGTATCACTAAAACGCCGCTCACCAGCGAGAGTATAAAACCCCTTCGAGAAATATCCGGATTTGTGATTTCACCCGCCAGCGAAGGTCGCGTCTGGTAACTGATTATCTCATGTCCGCAGTCGTCTAAGCAGTTAAAGCAAAGCACACATTCACTTATTCTTATCTTGCCTCCGGGTTCACAACCGCCTTCGCAGGATTTCTCGCATAATTTGCAGTTGATACATTCGCTTTTGTTTTTGCCGATTCGCCAAATCGAAAACCGGTTTATAATTCCCAAAAACGCACCGAGGGGGCAGATAAACCGGCAGTAAAATCTCGGTATAACAAGATTCAGCAGGACCGCTGTTGCAAATACTGCAAATATCAGCCAGCCATATTCGTAATAGCGAACATTGACCGAGGTCAAATACGTCCCCCTGTCAAAAATGGGAAGCAGCACAAGTTGAAATGAACGGGTTACCAGCGGGATGGGGTCGAGCAGGCCCGTTTGCAAACTGGCCGATATCGACGGAAACGCTGCCATAACAAGGAACAACACGAGTATGTAGTATTTTATGCTCTGGGCATTTCGGTATTTATTAAGACGTATTTTTTGCGCCGCTGTCTTTTTTCGATTGCCCCAGAAGCCCACAAACTGGTGTAGTGACCCGAAAGGGCAAACCCAGCCACAGAAAAACCGCCCGAAGATTATCGTTATGACGACTGTCCCCAGCGCACAATGTAAAGGCCAGTAAAATTTGCCTGTCGATAGTATCGTGCCGAGAGCAACGAGGGGGTCCAGATGTAAAATCCAGTTAATAGGCCAATTCCGGATTTGCCAGAACTTGTCCCCGACTGTGGAGACGATGCAAAACCACACAAACAAGACAAAAATGAACAACTGATGTATTCGTCGAACTGTCGTGATTCTCATATTATTTTCAAGTTACCTCTGCTCCTAACGGCTTTAATGATTCGTAATCTGTTGTCCCCGCGCCTGCTTTCTCGGCCTTTGCAAGGTAGGGTAAATCCGAGACCTTTAGATTCAGCAAAGTGCAGCCGTATGAATCAGCCGCCACGCAGTCAGTGCTTGCAATTAAAGTATTTGCACGCCTTAAATCTGAAATCGAGCCGCCGGTTGGGCCGTTGGTCATCATAACTTCTGTGCCGTCGAGTATAACCAGTGTCGGCCTTACCATCATAGCTAACTCAGCGATAATGGTGTTAATATCCTGATGAAAAATATTCCGCCGTCCCCCCAAAAGCCCATACCAGTTTTTCATTGTCATCGAAGCGCCAGCCCTGTGATGGTCTTTAACGGGGGCAATACCAATCAATTTGTCAACCTTTGCGAACGGCTCGAAGAAGATAGGCCAATTTTTGATAAGCAGTCCTCCTGCCAGTGTGGTATTTCTGAACAGGTAGTCTTTCGGCAATACAACTTCCGCCCCTGCGGCACTTACCGCTTTGCCTATACCGCTCAGCGTAAAGCAGCTTGCAGGGTCGTTAATCGGATTATCGGTAACGATAACTTTTTTCGCTTTACCTCTGCTGTAGCACAGCCGAACCACCTCAGCCACCAATTCAGGATTAGCCGTAGCACATAACATCGCCGGCGACGCAAACGCTACGTTTGGTTTTATTGCGACTGTTTCACCGGGCTTGATAAATCTTTCTATCCCGCCGAGCAGCTCTATCGCTTTATCGATGGTTTTCACCCTGTCCGAACCTTTTACGATGCTCATCGTCCTGCCGGGTTGCTCCTTTACCGAAAAGTTTCGCAGTGTAACTTCCTTTTCTTCAGGATGTGCTGTAGGTCCTTTTTGGTCGTAGAGAAGGTATGAAACAGCCCCTGCAGCGGCGATTGAAACCCCTGCCTTGCCTGCCCGTGCCAGTAACTGTCTTCTGCTTAATTTTTTGCTTTTTTGTTCATTCATTATCTAATGAATTTAGTTTTTTAATAAACATCTCTGCTATTCTTTCTGCCGTCTGCTGGTTTTCCGCCTCGTGGACCCCGGCAACGAAAGGCCCTGTTGTAAAAACAATTTCAGTCGTGCCGAATAAATCCATAACCTTGCCTTCGAGTAGTTTATTTTCTGTGTTTTTTACTACTGCGCCGTTTTCAATAAGAAAGCTACGATAGTTTTCTGCGATTGCCTCTGCATCTTTCGGATTGGCCCGTTGGCTCAGAAAAGCGGTATTAGTTTCATCGCCGAATTTATATCTCGCGGTAAAAGTATCGGTCAATCCCTCGAAGCCGAAGGCATTTACCAGGTAGAGCTTGATACTGTCCGAGACCAGGTTCTCCTGAGGAAAAAATGCAAGCTCAGCTATCCCGATTTCATTATCAACCACCAAATTCGCCTGAACCTTCTGTGCTGCTTCTTCTATTGCCTTGAACAACTCATTTGATTCAGCCGAGCTGATTATTTCTACATAATATTTGCCGTGCACAAAATACAAGGCGTTGGCGGTCTTGTAAGCGAACTTAACAGAGGCAAACGCCTCTGAATCTGCCCTTTTCTGCACACTATAAACGCCGAAAGCGTTTTTAATATTGCCCATATCGTAAATATAAAGCTCCATCCACTGACTTTGGTCGTTTATATTGAAAAATCGCTGGGTGGATAATTCTTCAAAGCCGGATTCGAGATAGAGCGGTGCCTTGCCGTTAATCTTCTCATAGAGATTCTCTGACGTGTAAAATTCAGCCTTCGAAAGCGTTTCAAAACCGCCGGGGACAATATTGCCGAACTCCGAAGCAGTTTCGGGCCTCGGCAGGCCGGTTGCATCTATGCCGAATCTGCTCATATCATAGTCAGATTGTTTTACAAATACGCCGACCCCGGTGAGAATAAGAACCACTAACAAGCAGATGCTTATAACAGATTCGAGACGTCTTGCTCTGCCGGGTACCGAACCCATAAAAAACTCCGGTAATCTGATAGCTCACATAAATAATTTTATGCTCAGCTACGCTGCTGAACTTGTTCTCTAATAGAATATCAAATCCACATGAAAATTCAATTATCTATGAAATAATAACAACTAAAACTGGTACAAACACATTACCTCATAAATCTTTTATTGTTTACATTTTGTCTATTTGCTGCTATACTTATCGTAGCGGATGCAGCCTGTTTTTCCCGCGTCATGAACCGTATAGTCATTTTTTATGCTCATGGCCAAGTATTAATCGGAGTACAAGTGAAACTGCAAAACTACAGCTGGTTCACAACAACATCCCTAATAACCTGCTTAATTATCAACTCTCTTGTTTTTGCAGAAGTTGGAGAAATTGAGAAACGTCTTTTTCAGGATGGGGCCAAGTGGCGCGGCGAAGACTATGTGAGAACTCGGCAGTCCCTGGTTGAGAAAGGCAAGGCAATCATCCCCTTCCTAGAGCAAAAGACTAAATCGCCAGATAGCAGAGAAAAGCTGTTTGCGAAGATTCTAATATCACGAATCAACAATCCCGAGATGGTCCAGACTTGGCATAAGAACCTTATGTCCCCTATTTACAATCAATACGACATCTCCAAAACAGTCAGAACATACAATAGAAAAATAGACTGGCATAGACTTCCTAAGGAAGCTGTGGATGTCCCTGCCAGCCACCTCGTTGACGTTCTCTGGGAGTATGATAAGCCAGACTCTACCGATCATAAAGAAGCAACCGCCGTGACGCTGCAGTTCTATCTGGCGCCCGATATGGAAGCCCTCGATGCCGTCATAGAAATTATCCCCTCCGAATACAAATTGGTATATCTGACCGGCAATGCAGTCGTGAAACTCGGCAGTCCCGCAGTACCCCGTATGCGGCAAGTTCTCGTCAGGACAGTGAAAATGCGGCCCTCTGCCCCTCAGTATTCTCAAAAACTCACGAAACAACAACGAAAAGAATGGGACAAGTACAGGCGTCAGAAATACAGAGCATGTATCGCTGCATATGTCCTTTCTCGGCTCAATGACAGAGAGTCTATTCCGCTGATAGCGAAATGCCTTGCGGACGAAACCACCGATTACACATACAGTGAAGAGCTCTCGGCCGACCTCGCTCATATGAAAGCAGTCGAGGCTGTTGATTCCATGCTGGATATCACTATCACAGCGGCGGTCAATCGACACGAGGGAAGCGATGTTAGGCCGGGCTATTTCAGTTTGCGAAGTCATGTAAAAAGCCTCGGCCCAGAAATCCTGCCCGCGCTGCGGAATCGTCTCAACGCCGCCCAGGAAGAAGCTGAGAAAATCGTCCTTAACAGCTTGATTACGGAGCTTTCCAGCACCATTGGCAAGGACAAAGAAGTGGCTCAACTCCGTGAGTCCTTCTGGTTTAATAGGACTACCGAGGCCCTCTTAAAGCTGCATAAACTAACCGGAGAAGATATTTTCCCCGAGCTCAGCCGGTTGATGCTCGGCCATCGCAAGCGCCCAGAAAAATCCGTAGATGAAATGGAAAGAACAGCAGCGTGCCTCGCCTTCGGAACACTCAAGGAAACCCGCGCAATTCCGCTGCTTACCGAGGGAATCCGCAATCAGCACGAGTTTCTGGAACTGAACCTAAATAAACGCCAGGCCCATAAGGACGCCGCACCTTTTGATCCGCAAAAAGCGCGTGAAGCCGGTTACACGTTCGGACAAGAAAAGGAAATAGCGAAAATTCTGGCCTGGGGAGATACTTGTCTTCTGGCTCTGCGCAGAATCGGGGGAAATGAGGCGAAGCAAGCGATAGCCACTGCATCCCAATACCCGGAATATAAAACGCGGGGCGAGATTTCCCTACTCCTAATGGAAGGCAAGACCGACGAAATACTAAAACATCTTCAAAGTGAAAACCGTGCATTTCGGGAAGAGGCGGCACTCGCCCTTTTAGAACTTCAGGACAAACGTGCCACATATGAACTTCTGTGTGCAGCTGCACGCAGGCAGGGGCCCAGCTACGAAAAGTGGAAAAATTATGCACGTTCTTCCCGCAAGGACATAAGTCCCGTCATGAATGAGTTAGCCAAGAGTACAAATGTGCGCGAGCAGGTACTGGCCGAAGCTATGCTCATTGAGCAGCAATCTTCAGAAAAGGCAGAGAAATGTAGGCGTCTGCTGCAGGAGGCGGCGAGACGGGCGGCGCGAAAGCGTGTCATAAGCATTGGAGACGTGATTAGCGCAGGACGAGAAGTGGCAACGAAGATAGAGGAGAGTTTCATTCCGCTGGTGGAAGAAGTATGTGTCTTTGGACATGGTGTGTTCCAACGAGGCGTAGCGGCCTTTGCGCTTGCAGAGTTCAAGAAAACAAGGTCTATGTATGTCTTAGCAGAGTCCTTCAACATGGGTTCGGTAGGGGGAGGCAACCCCGCGGCGCTGGCACTGGCAGAATACGGCGATAAAGGCGCAGAACTCGCGGCAAAAGCACCGCCGCCCACACCCGGACAATACAACACGGGCCGGCGAATGACACGGCATCGGGCTGCTGTCCAGCTACTCGCAGAACAGGAGGATATCCGCGGTGTCGACGAAATCCTCAAAGGCCTCGATACACTCAAAAAAGACAAATCCCTCGACATGTGGGACCATAGAATGAGGATTTATCTAAGTGCTGCTGAAAAATTCCATGACCAGCGGCTTGTAGAACCATTGCTTCATATCCTTACTACAGACGAAATGCTGGAGCACCACCCAAAAGTCATCCATCTGCTGTCAGCATACGACGATGACCGCCTCGTCCCATTATTCATGGAAAAACTGGCAACTCCCGAACTAAAATTGTACAAACCGAACCGGACAGAACAGATAGAAAAAGACCCCCGAGGGGGCCGAATCTATAAAGAGGCCCTCACAGCACTGACACGACGCCTCGGCCAGAACACCCCCGAGTACCTCATTGAGCAGTTCAATGAATCAAAGAATGATAAGATCAGGGCTGCTGCGTTACTTGCCCTGGGAGATCTTTCCTTGCCCTTCAATCCGAACGAAAGTTGGTCAGTTAAATGCTTCAATGATAAAAAGGATAGGGAAAAGGCTGCAGCAAAGGTACGCAAGCTGGCATATCCCGTCTTAGTTGAAGCGTTGAAGGACTCCTCCGCCGACGTCAACCACATGGCGGCTTTGGGATTGGCCATCCTGGCAACAGGAAATCTATACGCTTCGATTGCGCCGGACCTTCGGGCAGTCGAACCGCTCACCGAGTGGTGCAGAAGAGAAAACAGATGCTTCTACATTGCAGCCGACTACCTCGGTAACCACGGTAACAAGCAAACAGGTCAGGTCCTGCTTGCAATACTGAAGTCTCAGCCTCCTACAAAAGGAAATTCACAGATAGTATATGCACTTGAGAAATTAAAACCCAAAGGAACCGTTCCAATCCTGCTTCGCAATGTAGAGGCTATAGCTCCAACGTTCAAACTAGGATACGATAGATTACCTGAACTGCAGGCTCTGGCAAAGTTCGGACCTGAAGGCGCAAAAGCACTGCTCACCATCTTCAACTCCACCGATAAATTGCCCGTTAAAATAGAATCAGCCCGTCTCTTGGGCCAAGTTCGCAGCAAGCAGGCTGTGGATGCAATCGCTGCGTTTCTGCTAAACCTAATTGCAGAAGGCCCCGAAAACCCAAAGCTCATCCCACGCGGAAATGAGGACAGCAAAGACGCCTACATACGGTCGTGTGGTATTGTCCTGGAGGCCCTGTTTAGACTTGACCGCCAGCAGGCAGAGACACATGCTGAGAATATATTATTAAACGGGCCAGAAGACCTCAAACATATTGCTTTGAAGATCTGGAGTGATATCAAACAGGGTAAGTAATTGCCCCATAGTTTTTTAGGTTCTACAAGAGCATAAAAACGCTTTCTACCGGATGTTGCTATCACACTGCCCGTATCTAAGGTACATTTATCTTTTGTGCAATCTGTGTCAAAAAGAATCTGCTCATCAGCATAATCAGTGATTAAAAAATCAATCAAAAATGGGGGTACCTGTTGAGAAAATTAGAATTTTTTCAAAATTTTTTAATTCCTTTCCTAATAATGACTTACAAGATTTTTGCCCTCGAATAATCCTCGATTTTTCGAATCAAACGCGCGGGTACCTCCTATTATAGAAGGGCTGTACTTCTGCCCCTAATCGCCCAGCAGGGCAAGGTTTCAGGTCCAGTTTACCTCGCCAGCTTTATGATGGCGGGTAGGTCAGGGTCAATAACCAGTAAACTATTTAACTTATATAAAGGAGTAGTTTATTATGACGACAGAAGCTCAATTAATCGCAAACCGTCTTAACTCACAAAAATCAACCGGCCCCCGAACTATCGAGGGCAAAAACGCCGTCTCGCAAAACGCCGTTAAGCATGGCCTATTGGCTGAACGCGATGTAATCGCCTCTGAATCCGAGGCCGACTTCGACCTCTATCGTCAACAGTTGCTCGATGACCTAAGCCCCATCAGCCCTATGGAATCTATGCTTGCTGAACGCATCGTTACCCTCTCTTGGCGTTTGAAACGCGCCGGACGCTTACAGAACAGTCCTGAATTCGAATATCACCTCCGACCCGTTGAAAAAGCTCACCCAATCCCTGTATTTCAGTATCGCTGGCAAATCGCTAAGCGATTCGAATGTCTCTAACGGCGAATTGGCTCTCGGCCGTTTGGTCGTAAAAGACTTTGCAAACGAACATGTCCTCGACCGCCTTTTAATGTATGAACGCCGAATTGAGCACAGTCTCTACAAAACCATCCTCGAATTTCAGCGTCTCAATATCGCCAGGAGACTAAAGGAGGAGGGATTATAAAATTTACTAATTTGATGTTTTGAATTTTGATACGTAGGATTTAGGAATTGTTTATGATTTAGAAATTAGGATTTAGAATTTTTCGCGTTTGTCTGTAGTCCGTTGTCTGGCGTCTTGAGTCTGTCGTCTGGTGTCTGCTGGTAGTCTGCGCAGAAGGGGAAATCAATCACAATGAACAAAATATATGAAACAAAGCCAATTTTCAAAAAAGCCAAAAATGCTTATAACGCCAGTGGTGACAATAACTAATAACAAAAAATGATGAACAGCCAACTTCTAAAACAAAGCCAAAACGAACCCAATCGAACCCAATTTTTATTGCCAATATGAGAGATTATTGCCAATTGACAAAGCAATTTACACAGCGTTATAATACTTCTGATAGGAAAATGGCTAAGCCATGCCATAAGCAAGGAGACCGAAATGACTGAATACACACAATATTTGGGGTTTTGGACGCCGGGACCTCTTGAAATTATTGTTATTCTTGTTGTTGCTCTGCTTATATTCGGCAAACGACTCCCCGACATTGCTCGAAGCATGGGTAAGAGCTTGACCGCATTCAAGAAAGGCATTCATGAGGCTGAAGAAACAAAGGACGAAATAGTCAACGAAGTCGATAAAATCAGCAATGACATAGTAAGCGAGACCAGGGACGCCGCCGCCCCGAAGGACTCCGACAAAAGCGACTAACTATATAGGTTTAGCTTTTTCAAACTCAACCTTACCTTTTAAAAATGGGCGATGCCGATAAGAAACATAATCCCCTTAATTCCACTATGACTCTGGGAGACCACCTTGAGGAGTTGCGCATGCGTTTGCTCCTTGCACTGGCCGGTCTGATAGTCTGCTCGGTTATTTGTCTCTTCTTCGGTCCGAAGATAATTGCCTTCATACAACAGCCTTACAATAATTTAATGCCTGACCATCCCCTCGTTGCCCTCGCACCGGCTGACGCCTTTATCGGATATATGAAAATATCGCTGATTTCAGGTCTAATCCTCTCATCTCCCTGGATTTTCTACCAGCTATGGATGTTCGTCGCCGCAGGTCTTTACCTGAATGAAAAACGCTATGTCCGTATAGCAGTTCCTTTTTGTGCATCTTTGTTTATCGCAGGAGCCTTGTTTTTTCTTTACATTGTGGCGCCGATTTCACTCGCTTTCTTCCTGAAGTTCGGTGACATCATCAATGTAACGCCCAACTGGACCTTTCAGAAATACATATCTTTTATCTCTATTCTTACGTTGATTTTTGGCGTTGCTTTTCAAACTCCAATTGCCATTTTCTTTCTGAATAAAACCGGCCTGGTTTCACTCAAGGCGCTGCGCAGTTCGAGGAAATATGTTCTGCTTGGTGTTTTTGTGATAGCAGCCATTGCTACTCCCCCTGATGTGATTTCTCAGATAACTTTGGCTGTGCCGTTGTATCTGCTGTTTGAATTGGGCATACTGCTAAGCCGCTTTGCAAATCGAAGAAAAAGATTACAAAATAACCGGTGATAAGCCTGATAATCCACTTTTTTTGAACCGGGGCAGAGCAGGCAAGGCTGATGGCAAAATACAGCCGAAACCGGCATTTTGGGCCCAAGTTTCCAAGGTATCATCGCCGGTTTTACAATAGAGCGATAAAATCCCCTTTTTCGCTCAAAATAATAAGATTTGTTTCCTAAAACACAAAAAGTTTTTTCACCGCTTAAGCTTAAAAAAAGCTAATTGCGGGTAATAATTTTCTTGACTTTATCGCCGGGGACTGATAAATTAAAAAGAAGCATCTTGAATTTTGCGGCGGTGATATAAGCTATTGCATTATTTAGGCTTAGAGGAAGGGTGGTGCGAAGAGTGTATAGAGTTTTGTTTCTGACTTTCCCGCTTATCAAGGGAAAAGATGAAGACTCTGTCTCTTATAAGAGGGAGCCGGAGTTCTTGAGTTACATTTCGTACGTCCTTCATTAACAAGGCAAGCAAAAACCAAAGTCGAGGATGGCTTTGGTTTTTTTGCTTTGCACTCACAGATGAAAAGGTAGGGCAGATAGAGCAGTAAAGTTCAGCCTATCTGTACCCCAGGCAAGTATATAGAGGCTGGGTATGCGCATCGGGCGCGACCGGCTAAAAATGAAATATTTCTTTATCCAAAATTTGTGGAGGTAGGAGTGATGAAACGGTTATTAACAGTCTCGACAATAATCTTCTTGGTAACTTGCTCGGCATTTGCAGATGATATAGTTTTGGGTCGGCCTACTGACGACTCTATCACCTTGAATCTTATTCCGGTCCAGGATGGTAATGTCTATTTTGAGTATGGTACCACATCAGGTGTTTATACCGACCAGACAGGCATATTAACGGCCATAGCCGATGAGCCTGTCGAAGTAGTCATCGACCAACTTGCGCCCAACACCAGGTACTATTATAGAACGCAATTCCGAGCAACAGGCGAGACCGAGTGGACTGCAGACCAAGAGCATTCATTTCATACACAGAGGCCCCCGGGCAGCACATTTACGTTCGACATAATTGCCGATTCACACTTGGACCACTTAGGCGATAAGGTGCGGTACGAGCATGCCATGGAAAATGTCAACGATGATAATCCAGATTTCCTCGTAGACCTTGGAGATGCCTTCGTGTTAAATAATTTGAATAACCAAAGTGATGTCAATCAACAATATCTTGACCAGCGCCCGTATTATAATTTGGTCTGCCATTCGGCTCCGCTTTTGCTAATGCCGGGAAATCACGAGAACGAAGAGGGCTGGAATTTTGATGATACTCCTTTTAGTCAAGCTATTGCAAGCATAAATGCGCGAAAAATATATTACCCCACGCCAATCACGGATGGTTTCTACACTGGAAACACAGACACCCTGGCAGCAATTGACGGTGATAATCTCCGTGAAGACTATTATTCCTGGGAGTGGGGCAATGTGCTGTTCGTTGTCCTGGACCCTTTCCAATACACGATGAATCTACCTTATCAACCAGGTATGGCAGGAGAGGGCGATGATGATGTTATGGATGGGGACCAATGGAGTTGGACCCTTGGGCAGCAACAATACAATTGGTTCAAGCAGGTTCTTGAAAACAGTAACGCCAAATTCAAATTAGTCTTTTCCCATCACGTAACTGGAGGACAATTGGATGTAGGATCAGGAGCTGGAGGGCCAGGATATGTACGCGGCGGTGCCAATGCTGTGCCATATTTCGAGTGGGGGGGGAAAAACGCAGACGGTACGTGGGGGTTCGATACAAAACGTCCCGGATGGGGAAATACTCCGATTCACCAGTTGATGATTGATAATGGTGTCAACGCTTTCTTCCACGGCCATGACCACGAGTATGCCTATGAGAAGATTGATGGTATCGTCTACCAGTTATGCCCGGCACCAGGTATGACCGGCTACGGATTCGACCTATATAGCGAAAGTGATCCGTATACGATCAAAGAATTGCCTAACTCGGGCCATCTTCGCGTTACGGTTTCCCCTTATGAGGTTACGGTTGATTATGTCCGCTCTGATAGTGCTGTCCCCGGCATCAACGGAGAGGTTACCTACTCATATACTATCGAAGACGCTAACAATACCCCGCCGGATGCGGTTGACGACTCTGCCCTAACGCATAAGAATATCCTGGTCAACATCGATGTACTTGAAAATGATATTGATGCCGAAGGCGATCCGCTGAATGTAACCGGTGTCTCCAATCCACCTCACGGCACAGCAATAATTCAAACCAATGATACAATCAACTATACCCCCGACACGGGTTATACCGGTGTGGACAGCTTCACTTATGACATTGGCGATGGCAATGGTGGCACGGATACGGCCACGGTCACAGTTTACATAACAGCCACCATATCTCACGTAGGCGATATAGGCACAGCAACAATTGATGATGATACAGAACCAAATCTAGTAGTTACAACTACCTCGGACGTAAATGCGGGGGATGCCATTATAATCGCATACGCCCATGACGCAACTCAAGACGTCATAATTACCATCACCGATGATGCGGGTAACACCTACAAGCAAGCAGGAATGGGTATTAATCAAGGCGATTTACGCGCTTACGTCTACGCTGCATATAATGTTAACGCTTTATCCAGTGGAAGCAACATCACTATCCATCAGACCGTCGTTAGTTCAACAGCGGTCGCAGCCAGAGCGGCTGTTGTCAGTGCCTTCCATGGACTAGCACCGATAGGTGCACATGAACAGACCAGCACTGATTCCGGCACTGATACTACACCATCTTCCGGAGCAGCCACTACCGTGCAACCTTACCAACTGCTCATCGGCGTGGTCGGCACGGAAGGCCCAGTGGAGGATACTGCCGGGACCTGGGGTGGCTCGTTCACTGAAGCACAACGTGCCGGAACAAGCGGAAGCGGTGATACGGAAATTACTGTATCAATGGCTTGGCAGATTGTTCCAACCGCAGGAGACTACACCGCCTCGAAAAGCGGTATCACATCCCGCGACTGGACATGTCTTATTAGTACTTTCAAAACTACTGATGATGGAATCTCCTATATTGGAGATATTGGCGCCAATCAGAGTAAAACGACCGGTACAAGCTTATCAGTTACAACTAATGCAACCGTTACTGCCGGGGATGATATCATTGTTGCTTTTGCAACGGACCCAAGCGCCACTGTTAGCAGCATTAGCGATTCGGCAGGCAACACGTATAACCAAGTGGCAGATGTTACTAATACAAACAATGTAAGAACTTACATTTTTGCTGCATACGATGTTGACGCTTTATCCAGCGGCAGTACCATCACCATCGACCATAGCTCGGTTACATCTCGGACGGCAGTAGTCAGCATTTTCCGCGGCCTGGCAGAAATCAGTGTACTTGACCAGACCCAAACAGGCACCGGCAGCGGCACTGAACCCTCCTCCGGAGCCACAGGCACTACCACAGATGCAAACGAACTGTTGATTGGCGCTATCGGAATTGAACGCCCGCACGTCGATGCTGTCGGTACGTGGGTAAACACTTTCAACACAGGACCACGCCACGGCACCAGCTTCGGCTCTGACAGCGGTGATGACACCGACATTACTGTTACATTGGGCTGGCGGATTGTTGGAGCCACAGGCGCTTACGCAGCAGAAAAAATCGAAATTGGTACCGGAGACTGGGCAGCTGCAATCGCCACCTTCAAGATGGGCGAGCCCACTGGGGTTGAAATTTCCGGCTTCATTTTGGATCCTAACGCAGTGCCAATCGTAGATGTATCGGTTGACGCAAATAACGGCGGCAACTCCGATATGACCGATGTTAACGGCTACTATGCAATCTCCGCACCCAACAATTGGTCCGGCACGGTCACGCCGACAAAAACCGACTATACATTTGACCCTATTTTCAGATCGTACACTAATGTTACCGCCGATATAACAGATCAAAATTATACCGGCACCTATACGCCGGACCTTACTCCGCCGGACCCTGACCCGATGGCGTGGTCTTCAGTGCCGACGGCGACAGGGCCATATTCAATCACGATGACCGCCAGTACTGCTACCGATGCTACTTCTCCGCCTGTTCAGTATTACTTCGAATGTACTACCGACGGCAATGCAAACAGTAATTGGCAAACAAGCACAAACTATATAGCTCAAGGTCTCAATCCTTCGACCTTATATACATTTAGGGTTAAGGCACGCGATAGCGCCCCTAGCCAGAACGAAACGGGCTGGTCCACCGCTGAATCAGCCACAACGCTTTCGGGGCCGATCGAATCGGAAGATTTCGAGGTTGATTTTGGTAATTGGGTCAATGTTACGGGAGATACAGATGATTGGTATCGAGACCAGGACGGCACTCCTTCCAACAACACCGGCCCAGACCACGACAACACTATCGGGACCGGCTGGTATATATTCATGGAAACCTCATCAGGCTATTGTAATACATCGGGAGATGATGCCATTTTAGAAGGCCCCGATCTTGATGCAGACACCTATAGCTTAGAGCTGAGCTTTTATTACCACATGTATGGCTCAGATATGGGAACGCTTAATGTTGATGTTTATGATGGGACCACCTGGAACAACGGCGTCTGGAGCATATCTGGCCAGCAGCACACATCTTCAGGAGCTGCTTATACCCAAGCCACAGTCGATCTCGATGCGTACACAGGAACCATTAAAGTAAGGTTCAGAGGTGTCGCGGATGGCGGCTACTTGGGCGACATGGCCATTGATGATATTGAGATTATGGGAGTGCCAAGAGTTATCACGCGTACGCTGACCACTTCGTCGACCACAGGTGGTGACGTAAATACCCCAGGCGAGGGTGCATTCCAATATGACCACGGTACTGTGGTTGACCTCAACGCTGTGCCGGATACCGGCTATCATTTCGTTAACTGGACTGGAGACACCGGTACCATTGCTAACGTAAATGCCGCGGTTACTACAATCACGATGAATGGCGACTACACAATACAGGCGAACTTTGCAGGTAACCAATATACAATCTCAGGTAATACCGATACAAACGGTGTTACGATGAACGGCCTGCCGAGCGCTCCTGTAAGCGACGCCAGCGGCAACTACTCTGATACGGTCGGTTACGGCTGGTCCGGCACGGTAACGCCCACGAAGACAGGCTATACATTTGATCCTAC
>Ga0315545_1000350_pt1 | contig 49618 bp, 56 predicted proteins | sample SalMarSW160210MG_FD_203096 | JGI IMG/M metagenome (GOLD analysis project Ga0315545, IMG submission 203096) | Salt marsh sediment microbial communities from the Plum Island Ecosystem LTER, Massachusetts, United States - Salt Marsh Sediment SW1602-10 ...
AGCGTCCGGGTTACACGAGAAAGAGCAACCTTCATGAGAAGACTCCCGAAAAGGGGCATCTTGAGCAGCCCTTGATCGGTGGCTCTGCGTCCTTTGGGTGTCCGTCTGATATAGCGATAAAGGAACACAAGGCCAATAAGCCCCAGTAAGATAAACAAAATATACTTCTGGACAAACTGGCTAATGTTCAAAATCGCCAGAGTCAGAAAGGGAAGACTCGCTCCCAGTTCAAGAAAAACAGAGGCAAAAACGGGAATGACCTTCCACATCATGAAAAGGACTACTACGATGGCAAATGTCACCACAGCTACAGGATAAATCATTGCCTGTCGAACCTGAGACCTTATCTTGACGATTTTCTCCAAATACTCAGCCAGACGCCGGAGCATGATATCCAGAGATCCGCTCTGTTCGCCGGAAGCCACAAGATTGCAGAAAAGATCATCAAAAACCTTAGGGAATTTCCTCTTGGCCTGGTGTAAGGTGGAACCCGCTTCGACGTCATCCTTGATGCCGTTAATCACTCTTTTGAAATATCTGTTCTTCGTTTGTTCGGCCAGAATGTTCAAGCTTTGAATCAGGGGAAGCTCAGCATCGATCAGAACAGAAAGCTGCCTGCTGTAGACCGCCAATTCCTTCGACCTCACTTTTTCTCTTCTCAGGAAAGGGATTTTCAGCTCAATCCTTTTGGCGAAGATGTCGGAAACGGCTATCTGCTCCCTCTGGAGGGCCTGGGCGAGCTCTTCAGGGGAATGAGCAACTCGTTCTCCGCCGACCATATCCCCGTATCGATTCTTACCTTTCCATTTGTATGTAGGCATTTTTCTCTCCTATTTTCTGGTTTGTTGGGGAGTAAAACTCATGGATGTCACTCTTATTCCCTCTCTACGCTGAATGATATCCGTCAATTCTTCAGGCTTGGATGTCACTCCCATGGCTGTTTCAAGAGTGATGAGACCCTTGAAATAGAGATTAGCCAGTGACTGGTTAAAGGTCTGCATTCCAAACTTCTCCTGCCCCATCTGCATGGTGGCATAGATCTGGTGGATTTTGTTTTCCCTGATGAGATTTCTTATCGCTGAGTTGGGGATGAGGATTTCCATGGCCAAGGCCCTTCCCTTTCCATCCGACCGGGGTAACAGGGACTGAGTCATGATTCCTTCCAAGCACATGGAAAGCATGATTCGCACCTGAGCTTGGTATTGGGAGGGGAAAATATCGATAACTCTTGATATAGATTCAGCAGCAGAATTGGTGTGCAGCGTGGAGAAAGTCAAATGACCTGTCTCCGCAACCCTCAGGGTCGCTTCCACTGTTTCCAAATCTCTCATCTCTCCCACCAGAACAACGTCGGGATCCTCCCTCAGAACAGATCGCAGAGCATTGGGGTAGGTGAGGGTGTCGACATGAAGTTCCCGCTGGTTGATGATCGATTTTTTTGGGGTAAAGAAATACTCAATCGGGTCTTCTATGGTCACGACATGAACGCTTCTTTCCTTATTGATGTGATCGATCATACAGGCAAGAGTTGTGGATTTTCCGCACCCTGTCGGACCTGTCACCAAAACCAAACCCCGAGGAAGGAAGCAGAGCTGAGCCAGCCGCTGGGGGATGCCCAGCCTCGTGAAACTGAATTCGTGGGGCAGGAATCTCCGGAAGGCGGCAGCCACAGATCCCCTTTGCATGAAGATATTCCCCCGAAAACGTCCCAGAGTGTTAATCCCAAACGAAAAATCCAGCTCCATTTTTTCCTCGAACTGTTTCTTCTGTCGATCGGTCAATACGCTGTAGGCAAGAGCCTTGGTTTCTGCAGGTGTTAATAGCGGGTAATCCAACGAAACGAGAGTTCCATTAACTCTGATCCGGGGAGGAACGTAAGTGGTTATGTGCAAATCACTGGCATCCATTTCAACCGCTTTTTTTAATAATTCTTGAATAGTTATATCCATCCTTATACCTCCGCATCCTTTATTGTTTCCCTTAAAACTTCTTCCGCAGAAGTTATTCCTTCCTTTATTTTTATCAACCCGCTTCGGCGCAAGGTAGTCATACCTTGTTCAGTGGCCTTCTTCTTTATCTGATAGGACTGAGCTTTACTTAAAATCATATCCTTTATGTCATCCGTGATCTCTATCACTTCAAAAAGCCCTGTTCTTCCCTTATAGCCTGTGTTGTGACAAGCACTGCATCCTTCAGGCTTATAGACTGTGACACTCTTGGCTTCTTCCTCTGAAAATCCAATATCGACAAGGATTTCCTGAGGGATTTTATCTTCCACATGGCACTTCTTGCACAAGCGCCTCACTAATCTTTGGGCCACGATCATGATCACCGAATCGGCGATGAGATAAGGTTCTATATTCATGTTGACCAGCCTGGCGATTGAGCTGGCAGCATCGTTGGTGTGGAGTGTGGAAAAGACTAGATGTCCGGTGAGAGCCGCTTTGATGGCGATATCCACAGTCTCAAAATCTCTCATCTCTCCCACCAACATTATGTCTGGGTCTTGGCGGAGGAAGCTTCTCAAAGAAGTGGAGAAATTCAACCCGATTTCTTCTTTGATATTGACTTGACTTATGCCGGGAATGTGAAACTCCACAGGATCTTCAGCTGTGATGATGTTCTTTTCCAGAGAGTTTAATATGGAGATTGCAGAATAGAGAGTGTTTGTCTTTCCGCTTCCTGTTGGCCCCGTGACAAGGATAATTCCCCAGGGTTGAGCTATTCCCTTCTTGAAGATCTCAAGCGACTCTTTTTCAAACCCCAGCTTTGTCATGTCTAACTTCAACATCTCTCGATCGAGAATACGGGTCACCACTTTCTCGCCGAATATGGTAGGAATGCTGGAGACTCGCATATCCACTTCTTTCCGCTCACCATTTTCCAGCTTCACTCTCATTCTAATGCGGCCATCCTGGGGCAATCTTTTCTCGGCAATATCCATATTAGAGAGGATCTTCACCCTAGAGATGACTGGATTGATGAATTTGGGAGCAAGATTCATCATCTCATGAAGGGTGCCGTCCAAGCGGTATCTCACGCGAAGGGACTTTTCATAAGGTTCGAAGTGGACGTCGCTGCCTCCTTTTTTTATAGCATCGATGAATACGGTGTTGACTAGGGTGATGATCGGAGCTTCTTCTGTGGAGTGAACCAGCTCTTCGATATCATAGTCTTCTTCTTCCTCTTCGATGATGTTGACCGAAGTGTCCTCAGCTAGCTCAATCTCATCGAGTATCTTCTTTACCCGTAAAGAATCAGAGGCGCCATAATATTTGCTGATGGCATTCATGATCCCCGACTCAGATGTGATCACAGGCTGAATGCTCAGGCCGGTTCTGAATCTGATATCCTCTATGATATCCAAATCCGTGGGATCGACCATAGCCAAGGTCAGAAAGGAGCGAATCCGATGAATGGGCATGATCATGTTTTTTTTGGTGATCTCGACTGGTATCAGGTTTATGACTTCTGGATAAACCTCAAACTGGTTCAGATCGATGTAGGGATAACCCAACTGTCTGCTCAGGGCTTTAGCCATATCTTCTTCTGTGACGTAGCTGAGGCTAACCAATGCCGTGGTTAAAGCAGTGCCGTTTTTCTTTTGGTAATCCAGAGCATTCTTCAGCTGGTCGGATGTGAGGAGTTTTTCCCGCAGAAGAAGCTCACCAAGGTTTGAGGCCATTTTCCTTCCTTATTCCATGCTTATGAACTATGGAAAAATGACTGACAATAATTGCCCTTCATTTTCCTTCTATACAGAGAGGACGCTGTACCTTATCCTTTTTCTCTCCCCTCTAGATTCCGTTCAACAAAGAGTTCCTGCATTTTGTTTATAGAGGTTTTCTATAGTCGCAGAGATACCCTAATGCGTCAATCACCTGGAAAGAGGATTTTCCAGGTGAATTTAACAATTTTTGTCTCACCGAAAGTGATGAGAGATGTCATCGCTGCCGATGAGGGGATGAGAGAAGGATTATCCTTTTGCTATTTCTTTTCTATCAGATTTTCCAGTCTCTTGCGGAACCGAACGGCTGGAGGCCATCCTGGAGCCAGCCTGAGTACTGCGTCGTTGATCTTCAATGCTTTTTCCAAATCTCCCTTTTTGGCCATCAATATGGATTGGCTGTGAAGAGCTTCCTTGCTCTTCGGATTGATCCGCAGGGCTTGATTCAGATGAAACCCGGCTTTATCCAGAACTCCAAGGGCGATGTAGGCATTTCCAAGATTGAGTTGAACTCCCTCCGATTCCGGCTCAATAGACAAGGCTCTCTGGTACCACCGCAGAGCCTGAGGCCAGTCATTCCTTTGGGCCGCAAGGTTGCCCAGGTTGATGCAAGAGAGAAAATCGTTTGGATTGGAGGAGATCGCTTCCCTGTAATGATAGCCAGCTTTCTGGGTTTGATCGAGATTCTCGTAAATCAAAGCAAGGTTGTAGTGGACAAGGTCCATACGAGGGGAATATCCCACAAGATGAGGCAGGATCAAAGCGAAGATTAAGAACGCGGTCAAAGTTGTACCCTTTTTCCAATTTTTCCCCTGCCAAGCCTCATAAAGAGCAGCCACAGGAATGGCTGAAAAAAGCATCAGGGCTGGCACACAAGGCAAACGGTAACGGGAAAAGAGAAAAAAAATGACTGTGGAGATCATCCAGGCGAGGACAAATAACCAAGCAGGCGCAAACGTTGCCAGCCTTTTTCTATACATCCAAAGACCAATGACCGCCAGGATGAAGATGCCTCCAAACTCGAAGAGAGGAAGCTTAAGAACCGGTGATATTGTCTTGACATAATAATAGTCGACAGCATCCGGCCATTCATACCAACTCCAAAACATGAAGATCTTTTTGAACTGCAATCGAATGAACCCGAAAGGATCTTTTCTTATCCAGGAGAAAGATTTTTGGAACCAGTAACTGGAGACCTCCACAGGTGTGAGATCTCTTCCCAAATCTTGCTCTGCCAGACGAATCGGCTCGCTGCGCTCATAAGAAGGAATCTGTTTCCCCGGGACGATGGGCTGATAGGTCCCATTGGCATGCGGGTTATTGCCGATATAGAAGTTGACTCCGCCTTGGAAAGTGGTTGGCAAGAAGACTCCTCCCACAACCCGGTTCCGGATGGCAACGGGAGCAAGAACAAGAAAAACGCCCAGGAGCAGGGCACCATTTCTTGACAGGTGAAAGCTTAACCGTTGTCTGGGACGGAAAGGGAGAAACAGGAGAAACAAAACCACCAGCAACATATTCTCCCGCAACAAACTGAGCACTCCGCAAAGGATCCCAGCCAAAATCCACTGCCCGACCATCTGGCTTTCTCTGGCTTCTGCCAAGACCCAGAGGAGAAAACAGACTGTGGCCACCGCCAAGGACTCTTTGAGAATCTGGACATCATAGAAGATGAATACCCCGCAGATGGCTGCCAGAGCGGCCGCCGCAAGCCCCACATTCTCTCCGGCTATCCTTCTGCCGGCTCTGTAGAGGGCATAGCATCCGGCCACAGCAAGGAGAATCTGTATGATGTAAACCATATCCAGATTGTGGCCGAATATTTTATAGAGCACAGCAAGAAGGTAGGGATAAAGGGGGGCCTGAAAAAAAACCTCTGATCCCAGCCACGCTCCCCCGGCAATCTCCTGAGCCCAGCGGTCATACTCGTGGCTGTCCATGATGAGCTGAGCAAAGAAAGGTTGATGGTGAACAGCCAGCAAATGTCCCAGGCGCAAGAGGAGGGCAACGATAAGGATGGTCCAGAGGATGAGGTTTTTCTTTTTCGAAGAATGATTACCAAGAGAAGGACTCTTGTCTTGAGGATGGTTTTCTTGCATCAATCGCTTCTAAAGTTGACTTAATAATAATATCACTGATTTTAAACATCAAGACCTTTTGACTCCAATGGGATCAGGACTTGCCGTCTGAAAGAGTCTTTTTTCTTCCCTTTACCTGTGTTAGAGAAAATCCTGGGATATGGCCTGAGCAATGGGCTGAAGTCACCATAGAGTGAAGATGAGGCTTTCCATCAAAGCTGTCTGCAAGAGAAGAAGGGCACAGATGAAATAAAAAAATTTTCTGGGGAAATTCCGCACTTTGGTCAACTCTTCAGCCGCAGCGATGACCACAAATGCAGTGACAAAAAGCCAAATCCTTTCGGTTTCCATACGGTAAATTCCTGAAACCCCTATGATGAGGACAAACACGAAAGTTATCAGCAAGAATGAGACGGTAGTTTTTATATTTTTTAAACGCTCAGAAATATCTTTATAGACGCCTCGAAGCCAAATCCCCACAACCGGAAATCCGGTAAATATGGCGAAAGCGAGAAAATTTCCCCAGGTTGTGTACAGCCAAAGCCTAGAAGTCGATTTTCCATGGAGGCGAGCGGCCACATTGTTCATCAGCCGTGCTTCTAGCTCTCTTGCCTTGATGAAAGTCTCCAGGAAATTGAACCTGAAGGCAATCCATAGAAAAAGAGCCACGCAGGCAAACCCGGACAGAGTGAAGAAGGTAAGACGAACACCCTGCCAAATTTTTTCTCTCGCTCTGCTCATCTTGGAAAGGATCAGGAGAAACAGAAAAAGACCGAGAGCCAATCCTGAAAAACTCAAAAAAGTGCAAAGAGCCAGGAGGATTCCTGCCATGAATGGATTAAACAAACCCCCTTTGTTATTCATAGCCTTAACAAGAAACCAGACAGGCCAGAGAGCACAAGCGACAAAAAGAGCGTCCATGCTGACTGCTCCAAAAGTCACCGAGTTGGGGACGAGGATAAAAATCACACATGCAGCAAAAGCAACTCCTGAATCAAACAGCCTTCTGATGATCAAATAAAGAGGCACCACAGCCGTACATCCCAGGATAAGGATAAACCATCCGAAAAGTCCGATATGGGCTTTAATGCTGGACATCTCGGAATAGCCACCCAAAGAGGCTATGCCCTTCATCAGAAGTACATAGCCGGGGGGGAAATGGCTTCCATGGAGACTCAGGGATGGCATCTTCTCTGGATAGTCTCGCAAAAAATCAAGGGTGTTTCCGATTTTGGGGACGTCGAATATCACGTCCTCATTCTCGTAGACCAGAAATTCTGTCCCCATCTCTGTGAATCCGTGGCGCACCCAGGCGAATGAGGCTCTAATCAAGATGGAAAAAATGAGTAAAAAGATGAGTACCATCCATGTTTTTTGAACATGGGATGAACCACGTGATTTCTCAAAGAGAAAGAGAAATAACAAAACCAAAAAAACCGGCAAGATGATTTTGAAAGAAATTGCAGGGATAAAGAAAGAATAAAGCGGGCTTATAGGTGGGTGATTGTAGATAAGTCCTTCAGGCAGCGCAATCCAATTCTTTCTCTTCGGACCTAACAGCTCTAGCCTCCCTTTATCTTTGTCAAAACGGGCTAAGTTGCCTTTCTGATCGAGGGCATAGGCTTTGCCTGTTTTCAGATCCACACGGTAGGTTATCCCTGTTCTCTCATCCCTTGTCGGCTTTGAACAAGGATGAAACTCTTGATAAGGAGTGAGAATGGTGTCCTTTATGAAGAGGAGGTCGATGAGAAAAAGAAGGGCGATAATAAGGCCTGAGCAAATGATCCACCGGCATGAGCTTTTCTCGGTCCCGGATACATTCTTAAGGCTCATCCTTGAAAATTGTGACAACCGATTTTCGCAGTATCCCTCATCTCAGTTAATATTATCTTTAATGGATTTACCTCACTTTTGCAATCAAAAAGAAATGAGCGTTCTATCATATATCGAAGTTTTTTGATATGTTTGTGACAAAAGAACATGTCTTGGAAACAGCTTAAATTGTTAACAATTTTTAATCTAATGAATACTTACTTGACAATATTCATAAATTATTGTATATATTAATACAATTTAATGTATAAATTAATACAATCAATTGTATAATCATGATGATTAGAGTCGATAAGCCAACATTACTGAAAAATATATCCATTTGGGACAGGTATTTGAAAAAGAAAGTTCATATAATCGCTTGTGGAGGTACGGCATTAACGTTGCTAAATCTCAAAGAATCCACAAAAGACATTGATCTCCTTCTTCCAATCCCAGGAGAATATAAATATTTGGTCAAGATTTTGGCTATGAGAGGACAACAGGAACAGGATGGCACAGGGATCCAGGCTTTATATTCGATCTATTTGTCGGCAAGACTATATTTACAACCGAATTAATTGAATCTCCCCTTAAAACTGGAAATCACTTTCTTTTTAAAGAATTTTCATCAATCTATCTGGGCATTTTGAATTTTTATGACTTGATAATAACAAAGCTCTTCAGGTTTACTGCGGTAGATGTAAATGATTGTGTAACTTTATTAAGGGAGAAACATAAAGAAATCAATATGAAAAAGCTAAAGTCAAGATTTTATAAGACTTCATCTTATGATGTTTCTGACGAAAAGAACAAAAAGAACTTCGAGTATTTCTTGGATATTATAAAAAGGAAAAAGATTAAAAGATGAAAAGATCAACATTATTAAAAAAAGTGAAGGAATTGGGATATCCTCTATTTGAGACTGAGGAAACCATCAATGCCAGTGAAACATTGACAGAAGTCATAAAGAGCAATGAACTACGACTATGGGAAGGATTTCCTGTGATGCTAGCTACTAGCCTAGAAAAAAACCTCTTTGATTATCAAGATGTATTAAAGCATTTAGATAACACAAAAGAAAAAGAATGTTTTCAGGATTTAGTTATGATGTCTTTAGCTCTCTATAGTTATCTAGAGTTAGAATTTGCTTTTACCGATAGCATATTTGAATCTAATTATTTTGACAAAAATATCTATGATAGATACTTGAGAATTTTCAGGGAAAAGTGCGATCTCACTGGAATAAATAGAGAGCTGTCATCGGCAAGAATTATAAATACTTTCAAAAATTATTTCAGACGTTCAGAACTTGATTTTGAAGAATACATCAATATGAAAGATGATTTTGAGCTAGAATACGCCATGTCACAGATTTTCTCTAAAAAACAAAAAGAACTATTCCTGAAGAAGCTGAGAGGAGAAAAATTGAACAAGACAGAGCGCGAATACTATTCACGTTCTATTAAGAAAAAAGTATTGGCCCTTGCTAATTCTGACCTCCACAAGTTGGCAGAAAGACTGATTAAAGAATAAAGAATATAAAATCACAATGAAAAATAATTTCCCGTTTTAACTGATTTATATAACTTGTTTTTTTTATTAGTATTACGATATTAAAAAATTGACATAATGGTTAGGTACACGACACAATCAACATGCTAACTTTTTGGATACTTCCTCTCTTTTATCGTGCATTCAATGGATGTTACAGAGTAGGGACAACTTCTTTGTGCTTTAACATTTCTTTCTGAAAAAAGAGCAAGATTATAACCAGAAAAATTTAGCGCACTATCGTATATGATACCATCGAAACCTTCGTTCTTAATTCTCTCAGTTATGTACTGCGTAGGAAAATAAGCAGTATCATCTCTAGGATCAAATGGCCATGAAAACAAGGAAGAAATAAGTTTTCTCCAAGCGAACTCTGCGGCCGGATATTTATCATCCTCAGGCATCTTAGTAAAAAACTTATTTGAGAAATTTATAACCAATATTTTTTTTATGGCAATAAATTCAGCAACATTCAGATTACATCCAACCCAAGGCCTAACCTCAGCTACAGCTGTTTTTTTATCACTAGCTAAATATAAATACGGGATACCAACAGGATTGAGCCTTCCATGTAAAACCTTATCAACAGGAGGGGCATCCATTTCATGGATTGAATAATATTCTTTTTTCATTCCTAATTCATGTTTTCGGGCTCTAAAGAATCTTTCGTCCTTCTTGATCTCATGTGTTTTATATTTTTTCGCGTACTTTATTAGTCCATTAATAAATTTAGTAGACTTGGGTTTTAGGATAAATCTATTGTTAAATCTAAGTTCCCTGATGAAGCTCGATAAAGCATCGATATCGCTTAAAGAAGGTTTTTTGACTTTGATGACAACGTTTTTCTTTACGTCTGGGCTCATTTAAGTCTTACTATAGGAAATGCTTACTTTATTAAAAAATTTTACACCAATATTATATAAACATACCTTTGACGTCAACAATATATAGAAAACACTCTTCTCCTCCTGTGTCAGTGGTGTGTCATAAAAGGATTAAACTTGCCTATTATTATGCAATATAGATTTGTCATAGATTTGACGCTCGTTTGACATTTTAGGCCAAAAATCGCCCAAAATTACCTATTCTGGCTAAACTGTGCTTTTGAGGATAACTATTGAAAAATAAGGGGATAAGATGGCGCGCCTGGAGAGACTCGAACTCCCGACCCGCTGCTTAGAAGGCAGCTGCTCTATCCACCTGAGCTACAGGCGCGCACTTTATCTCAAACTCTCAACTAGAGTTCTAAGCCGCCATCCGAGATCCGAATCGGGGAGATCGGATTTGAACCGACGACCTCCTGCTCCCAAGGCAGGCGCGCTAACCAGGCTGCGCCACTCCCCGCTGTTTCTACCCATCAAGGAATTCCAGGTTTTAATGAAATCTACCCTGGTCTCGAAGCGCCACAATCTTAGCAAAACCTCAAAAAGTTGTCAATTTCAGCGCCGCTTCAGACCTTTTTCAATCTCCCGCCTTTCTATCCTAACTGTTATCGGTCGACCATGGGGACAGAGTGAGGGGTTGGGCGTTTGAAACAGCTCGTCGACTAAGTATTTCATCCTGTCCGGAGATAAAGGTTCTCCGACCTTTACAGCAGTCCTGCAGGCCAAGGTGGCCAGAAGCGCCTCTTCTCTTTTTTCTATCTTCTCCTCCTTTATCTCTTCAAGCAGAGAAAGGAAGACATCTTTCGCCTCTTCCTCCTGGAAAATATCGGGAACCTCCCTCAGAACATAGCTCTGCCCTCCCATAGCTTCCACTCTGAACCCCGCCTCCTCCAGCAAGGATTGATTCTCCTCCATGCTCAGAATTTGAGAAGGTGTAAGGTCCACAAGGAGGGGAAAGAGGACCATTTTTTGAGGCCACTTCTTTCCCTTATGGATCTCTTTATACTTTTCAAACAACACCCGTTCATGGGCATTGTGCTGATCGATGATGAGAATCTCCTCAGGAGTTTCAGCCACGATGTAACTGCGCAGATACTGGCCTAAGACTCTGGGAAATAATTCCTCTTTTTCGGGGAGAGAAGCAAAAAGCTCCTGTCCCATCTCATCTTCTTTCGCATCTGTCTCTATCTGTAAATGAGGAGGCCCTTCTTCTATCCTGAAGCCTTTTTTCTCTTTTTCCTGCGCAGCATAGATTTCTTTTATGCCTTGGTGGCGGAGCAATGCCTGTCTCATGCATTTAAACACAAAGCTAAAAACTGTATTCGAACTTCTGAACCTTACCTCAGCCTTTGTGGGATGGACGTTGACATCGACCTCAGAATGGGGACAGGAGAGAAAAAGGAAAGCTTCCGCAAAACGGCCTCTCTCCAAAAAACCATCATAGGCTTGGTTCAAGGCCGCTTGAAGGAGTTTGTCCTTAACCGGCCGTTTGTTGACAAAAAAGATTTGTCGTCTTCTGTCATAGCATCCGGAGGGAGGAGCGGAAACAAAGCCAAAAATCTTTATTTCGTCCTGTTGATAGTCAACTTCCATCAGATTTGCAATGGTCGATTTTCCATAGATTTGAAAAATTCTTTCTTTGAGGCTGCCCACTGCAGGGTAGTGAAAAATCTCTCTTTTGCCGTGAGTTAAAGAAAATCTGACACCTGGAAAGGCCAGACAAACCCCGGTCAGGTATTTGACGATGGAAGAAAGTTCAGACTTTTCGGATCGTAGAAATTTTCTTCGTGCAGGAAGGTTGAAGAACAAATCTTTGACTTCGACGCTTGTCCCCGGGGGGAAACCGATGTCTTGAATGAGAAGGACTCTCTCTCCTTCTCTTTCAATAAACGTTCCCTTCTCTCCTCTCTTCTCCGCAGTCTTCAAGCTCAGGCGAGAAACCGCAGAAATGCTGGGGAGGGCCTCTCCTCTAAAACCTAAAGTAGCGATGGCCTCAAGATCTTCCTCGCTTCTAATCTTACTGGTGGAATGCCTTTCAAAGCAGACGAGTGCATCTTCCCTGCCCATTCCCGACCCATCATCGGTTACCCGGATAAACCTCTTCCCTCCTGCCCAGATTTCGACATTGATCTCAGAAGCACCCGCATCCAAGGAGTTCTCCACAAGCTCCTTGACCGCAGAAGCGGGCCTTTCGATGACCTCTCCCGCAGCAATTTTCTGGGAGACCGCAGGCGAAAGGCGAATGATCCGGCTCATTTCATCTTATTTTAACCTCTTCCCTTCCGAAAGAAAAGGTGGTTTAAGGAATAGAGAAAGCCGTGGTTTAAGGAATTGAATTTCTCTGAGAGAGGATTTTTCCCTGGGTCCCCATCTCTTCTGCTTTTGTGATCCTGACCCTGATCTTCTCCCTTGCCTCTGGAGAGCAGGAAGAGACCGAAACTTTAATATAGTTGGAAGTTAAAACCCGGGCACCCTCTTCGTTTTTATTTATGACGATGGCTTCACATTTTTTTCCTACAAACTGCCGGCGGAAATCCCAATTCTTCTTCTGCCCTAGTCTGCGCAAAAGGGAGGCCCTCTCTTTCTTGACCTTCACCTCCACCTGAGGCCACGAAGCAGCCTCTGTCCATGGCCGGGGAGAATAGGAAAAGACGTGAAAGTAAGTCAAAGGGGATTTCTCCAAGAAGCGGTAAGTCTGTTCGAACTCCTTATTGCCTTCTCCTGGAAATCCAACGATAATATCCGCTCCCAAAGATGCCTGGGGCGAATGACGTCGCAAACAGGCGAGAATCTGTTCATAATCGGCGACAGCGGTTTTGCGTCCCATGAGCCGCAGGATTTTATCACTCCCAGCCTGGAGAGAGAGATGAAAATGAGGACAGATCTTTTCACTATGGGTTATGTGTTCCAATAATGAAAAGCTCAAAAAACGGGGATCGAGCGAACTCAGTCTTAAACGATCCAAACCCTCCAAGTTCTCGATTTCCTCTATCAATTCCAGAAGGGAGGATGGAGACTGAAAATCCTGCCCGTAGGAGCAGATATGGATTCCTGTAAGGCCGACCTCGCGAAAACCATGATCAATGAACTTTCTGATTTGAGCCAGGATCTTTTCTTTCTCGAGGCTTACACTCATGCCCCTCACCCTGGGAACAATGCAGAATGTGCAGCGGAAATTGCAGCCATCCTGAATCTTGACCAGTGCTCGAGAACGAAAAGGGAAAGCAGAAACAGCTCCCTGAGGACGGATGCAAGTAAGAAGATCTGGAATCAGTTCCTTTTTCTTCTGGTTAGTATATATTCTCCAGACCTGAGGGATGTTTTTGAATTCCTCGGGGGCCCTCTGGACATAACATCCTGTAACAATGATCCGTGCATCAGGCCTGCAGCCGGCAATCCTCCGGATAAACTTGCGCACATCGCTGTCGGCCTTGCGGGTGACCGTGCAGGTGTTCACCAGGACCAGGTCACTAAGAGATGGATCTTTCTCGTACCTCAGCCCCTTTTTCTGGAGTTCATCTGACCACAGAAAAGCCTCTGCTTGGTTGGCACGACAGCCAAAGGTTTGGATGGAGAATGATCTCACAACTCTTCCTTGATCTTCTCAGACTTCTTCTCCACTCGAGAAGCCATTTTTTTTCTGTAGTCTTTTATCTTCTCTTTCAGTCCTTCCTCTTTCTGAGACAGAATCTGAACGGCCAGCAGAGCTGCATTGGCCGCTCCACTCTCTCCCAGGCCCATGGTGGCCACCGGGATTCCTTTTGGCATCTGTACGGTGGAGAGAAGAGCATCAAGACCCCCCAATCCTTTGTTTTCCACAGGAACGCCTATGACAGGTCGGAGGGAATGGGAGGCCACAAAGCCCGCTAAATGGGCAGCCTTGCCTGCTATGGCAATGAACACCTCCACTCCTTTCTCCTCAAACTGTCGAATCAGGTTTAAAGTTCTTTCCGGAGAACGATGGGCAGATGTCACCTCCAAAGCATACGGCACTCCGAATTCCCGAAGCATCTCAACAGCCTCTTTTGCAACGTTATAATCTGAACCGCTTCCTAAAAAAATAGCTACTTTCATCTTCACACCTTCCTCTCGGCTCCGATATCCCGCCGAAAATGCATGGCCTCAAAATAGATTTTAAAAATGACCTTGTAGATTTTTTTCATGGTCTCAGTCAAGGTTTTTTCAGAGGCACAAACTCCCATCACCCTTCCCCCGTCTGTATAATATTCTCCATCCTTGAATTTGGTGCCAGCATGGAAAATGGTGATTCCCGGTATCTTGGAAGCTTCTTTGAGGCCTTCTATCCTCTTTCCTTTTTCGTATTTAATTGGGTATCCGCCCGAAGCTAAAATCACACATCCAGATGGCCTATTACTCCAGTCGAGTTCCTTTTCCAAGACGTTGCCCTCCACAGCCGCAAGAAGCACCTCTACAAGGTCACCCTGCATCCTCAACACTTGAGGTTGAGTCTCCGGGTCTCCAAACCTGCAATTGTATTCCAGAACCTTAGGCCCCTCATCCGTCAGCATCAATCCTACATAGAGGACTCCCTTAAACTTTCTTCCCTCTTCCAGCATTCGGGTTACCGTGGGAAAAACGATGGTCTCCATGATTTCTTTAAAAAGCTCTTGATCTATAAAAGGAGAAGGCGATATAGCGCCCATCCCGCCAGTGTTAGGGCCTATATCTCCATCATAGACTGGCTTGTGGTCCATAGTGGTCACAAGGGGAAGCATTTTGACGCCGTCTGAAATGACGATGAAAGAAGCCTCCTTCCCCCTCAAGAATTCCTCCACCACAACTTTATCCCCAGAATCACCAAATTGCTTGTCCACCATGATCAATCTCACCGCATCCTCTGCCATCTTGAGATTCTTGCAGATCAAAACACCTTTTCCTGCGGCAAGCCCATCTGCCTTCACCACCAGAGGGAAACCGAACTCTCCTGAATTAAAGATCTTCACAGCTTGATCAGGAGATTCCACTACCTTAAACTTCGCGGTGGGAATCTTATGCCGTTCCATGAACTGTTTAGCAAAAACCTTGCTTCCCTCAAGCTGGGCTGCGTTCTGGTCGGGCCCGAAGATTTTCAATCCTTTCTTTTCAAACTCATCTACGATTCCCATAGTCAAAGGAAGCTCAGGCCCGACCACGGTTAAATCGATCTTCTCTTGCTGGGCAAAATCAGCCAGCCCCTTAAGGTCGGTCACGCTGAGAGAAACGTTTTCAGCGATATCCATGGTGCCAGAATTTCCAGGCGCACAGTAAAGCTTTTTCACCTGGGGGCTTTGGGCAATCTTCCAAGCAAGAGCATGTTCTCTTCCACCAGAGCCAACCACCAATACTTTCATTTTCATCCTATCCTTTTTTTTGAATCATTCTGACAAAAAAATTTTCTGGTCAACAGAATGCAGAGGATACCTGACTCTGTTGCTGCTATTTCAATTTTTTTTCTAAATTTCCCAAGAACTTCTCAGCAAAATAGGAGTAGGGAAAAATGCTGGTTAGAATTTTCGAGGCATAGGAGATGGCTTTCTCCGCTGGCAGACAATACTTCATCTCAAGAAAATTCTGGCGATATTTCTTCACTTCTTCCTTGATACTGGCGTCCTTTTTGATCACATCCGCGATAAAACCTGCTAGTGTGTCGAAATCTATCTCCTCCATGCCGAAGCGAGTCATTTCCTGTACCCCCATCCGTATTCCACTCGGGTCCAGGAATGTCTCATCATCCGGAAGCGCCTGGTAATTGGTCAAAATATTGTTCTCTTCCAAATTTCGGGCAATCTTCTGTCCGTTTCCGTAAGCCCTGATCCTTATAAGAACCTGATGAGTCTGAGTAAAACCATCCTTCTCGTCTCCCTCCACGGGTACCCCTTTATCCTTCAAAGCCCGGGCAAAAGCTTTGGCATTGCTGCGAACCTTCGCTTGGTAAACCTCTTTAAACTCATTCATCTCATATGCAGCCATCAACAGGCCGAGAAGTGTTCCCAGATGGTGATTGCTCGTGGAACCAGGAAAGGCACGGCTTTTTATATCCAACCATAACTTCCGAACCTGGCTTCCTTTGGGAAAGTTGCCGGCCACAACTCCCCTTTGTGGGCCGAAGAATGTCTTATGGGTGCTTCCGGTGATGAGGTCGGCCCCTACTTCTAAAGGCTTCTGGAAAGCTCCATACAATCCCAAAACATGAGCCATATCATACATGATCACCGGAGGCGCCTCCCAGTCCTTGATCAAACCAGCGACAAACTCAACAGGTTCCTCGTAGATAAACATGCTTTTGCCAAAGACGATGAGTTCAGGTTTGGAGTGGCTCAGGATTTCAGCGAACTTCTCCAGGTCTGGCTGGTAAGGATTTTCTTCCATCACTGGGAAATTGATGACGTTTTCCTTCCCCGTCTCAGGGTTCTCCTGGACATAGTTGAAGAGAGCGCCCATGGGCTGAGAGCTAAGGTGACCACCCTTGGTCAAAGCGTTGTTTATAACCAAAGTCATCTTCCGCATCGGCTCTTTCTCAGGGCGGTCACGATTGATGAATCTCACCATAGCTTTAAACACCACTTCGTTGGCCATCTGGCCGCTGATGGGCCTCAATTCCACCTCCGTACAGCCGAAAAAGCGTCGCATTTCCTCACATAACTCTTCCTCGACTTCTCTGATGAAATCCGTTCCCTGATAAAAATAGACCTCCTCCCCCTTCATAGTCCGGTGTTCTGCATATCTTCCTGAGGGATCGGAAATCTCGCAAAGCTTCACCAATAAGGATGGGGTGGTTTCAGAAGGAATAAGGTTAAAGGACTCTTTCTGTCTCCAGATATTATTCTCTTCAATCCTCTCACACAAAGACAGGATTTTTTCATCAAACGATGACATATTTAACTCCTCTTCTTTTTATTTAAAATATTTTTCTTCTATCTTAAAAATTTTATCGATTCTTCCTTGATGCCGTCCTCCCTCAAATTCTGTATCCAGCCAGGTTTTGACGATGCTCAAAGCTTCATCCAAGGGAAGGACTCTTCCACCCAGAGTCAGGCAGTTTGAATCATTGTGCGCTCGACTCAACTCTGCCGAATCTTCATCCCAACAGCAGGTTGCTCTCACAGCCCTGTGCTTGTTGGCAACCATGGACATCCCCAGTCCTGTTCCACAAACAAGGATGGCCCGATCACAACCTCCCCCTAAGAGCTTCCCGACAGCCTTCTCAGCATAATCCACATAATCGACTCGCTCATCTGGACCGCAGCCAATGTCTTCATGATCGATTCCTCTTTGAGAAAGATAAGTCTTGATTCCTATCTTCAACTCATATCCACCATGGTCGGAGGCTAGAGCAATCTTCATCCAATTTCTCCTTTCTTTGCAGAACATTATACAGGATAACCAGGCCGTAAAAAAGTTGAAATCGGAAATCAATCGCCCTATAATGACTTCGAGGGTGCCGTCTCCTACCTTTGGAGAATATTTTCACCCCCTTCTATCTCCTTTAGACGGCGCCCTCTCTAAATAGTTTTTTTCGGAAAGTGATTCACCCCTACTGAAGATTACCTTAGGATAAGTACCTATCAAAGGCTCTAATCGGTGAGAAGCTTCTTAGCCTCAGGCAACACCTCGATGGCCTTGATGACAACAGGATCCGTTCTCCTGTAGACCTTTACTCCCTCTTCCATGCCCCACAGAGAGGAGAATATTTCTCTGGTCAGTTCTCTTCTTATTTCTTCTTTGGCCTTCTCAAACTCCTCTTTTTCGAACTCGATCTTGTTTTTTTCCAGAGATACCATAAAATCTCGTATGACCTGTTCATCGACAATGGTATGAGGCTTTAGAAGTGCCTGCTTCTCCGAAGGGAGTTCGAATCCTTTGGAGAGGGAGGTCTTCTGCTCCGCAAATTTTCTTCCATAGCGAAAGAAGGCTCCTTGGAAGAAAAGCCTGGAAGTGAGGGGTTGGATAGAAAACTTAACGGTGTAGTCAGGGGAAATGCCTCCCTGACCGAGAACTTTTCGACCTTTGGAGGTGTAACGGATCTCCCTGATTTCCTCTGAAACTTCTCTCTTCAACATATAATCCTCTAGGGAAGAATAGTCCCTCTGGATAGATCTTCCACTAGGAGTGAAATATTTGGCTGTAGTGAGGGCCAATCCAAGGTTGGAGGCCAAGGGAAAAACGGTTTGAACCACGCCTTTCCCCCATGAGTCCTCGCCTACAATTAAACCTCTGTCATTATCCTTTATGGCTCCGCTCAGGATTTCAGGAGCGCTGGCTGATCCACGGTCGATCAGGATGATCAAAGGAAGATTCTCGTACTGGTTGTTGCTGACAGCACTAAATCCTCTGTTGTAATATTTATTCCTGCCTTTAATAGAGACAACAGGAGCCCCTTTGGGCAGAAATTCATCGGAAATTTCTATAGACTGGAAGAAAGTTCCACCACCGTTTCCCCTCAAATCCAGAATAAGCTCTCTCATCCCTTGCTTGACCAGGGACTCCATCTTTTCTTCGAATTCTTTGGTGGTTGTGGAGGAGAAATTGCGGATAAAAATATATCCCACATCATCTTGAAGGATAAAAGCATAAGGCACGCTGTGGAGAGAGATCTCTTCTCGTACGATGGTCAAATCAAAGGGCTCCTCCAGGCCTTCTCTGACAATGGTGATGGTTACGTCTGTTGCCTTGGGTCCTCTTAATTTTTGCATGGCCTCGTAGCTGGATATGGGCTTGGTGCTTTCTCCCATGATGTGGGAGATAACATCTCCGGCCTGAATCCCTAACCTGAATGCTGGACCGCCTTCAATAGGAGAAATAACCACCAATCGGTCATCTTGCTTCTGGATGAGGATGCCCAACCCGTAATATTTACCTTCATGCTCCTCACGTAAGCGGGAAAAATGGCTGGGCTCAAGAAAGTAGGAATGGGGATCTAATGTCTGGATTATTCCTCTGACCGAGGAAAATATAAGCTCATCCTCATTGGGCTCCTGGTAATAATTCTCTTCGATGAGGTCAACTATGGAAGAGAGCTTTTTCAGCGAAAGATTCCATGCATCTTCCTCCTGCGCCGGGACAAGGATCAGAACGCAGAAGAGGAGCAAAAAAAACAGTATTTTCTTTTTCATTTTTAGAGACCTTTTATACTACCAAAGCCTCTGATGATTGTAAAGATCGTATTGACTTCTCATGCCTTAAGGGCTATATTTCCAAGTGCATTTTCTGGCTGGCAAAAATGTTTGGAAACATTGGATTCCCTGAACTCCTCATCATTTTGGCCGTCGCCCTTCTCATATTCGGCCCCAAAAAGCTTCCTGAAGTGGGTCGCTCCATAGGAAGAGCCCTCCGAGAATTCCGAAAAACCTCGGATGAAATCAAGGAAAAGATCGAGGAAGAAATCCAAGCTGAAGATTTCAAAGACATCAAACGAGAAATCGAAAGGGAAATCGAAGGGGATGAGGAAGACAAAAAAGTTTCCTGACGAGATGACCTTCCTCGAACATCTCGAGGACCTCAGAAAAAGAATCTTTTATTCCTTCATCGCTGTGATCGTGGTTGTGGTCCCAGCCTGGCTCTTCAGCAAGGACATCTATAACATTCTGTCCCGCCCGGTGACCAAATATCTTCCGGAGGGAACAAAGCTCGCTTACACACATCTAACCGCTCCCTTCATGCTCTACATCAAAGTCTCCTTTCTGACAGCCATCTTCTTCACTTCCCCCTTTATCTTTCTCCAATTATGGTACTTTGTTGCTCCCGGACTCTACAAGAAGGAAAAAAAATATGTTTATCCCTTTGTAATCTTCACCAGCTTTTTCTTTATCCTGGGAGCTTTGTTTGGTTATTTCGTCGCCTTTCCCTTTGCCTGCAATTTCTTTTTGAAAATGGGGAGTGAGTTTCAACCGGTGATAACAGTCGACCAGTATTTCAGTCTGGCTTTGAGGTTGCTTTTAGGAATTGCTCTGGTCTTTGAGATGCCCACCTTGGCCTTCTTCCTCTCTCGAATGGGTATCATCACCTCAAGGTGGATGATCAAGAATTTCAAATACGCGGTCCTCGCTGTGTTCATCATCGCCGCGGTGATCACTCCCAGCCCGGATATGATCAACCAGAGCATCCTGGCTGTACCCATGCTCTTCCTTTATGGACTCAGCCTGCTCATCGCCTTCATTTTCGAGAAGAAAAAAGCAAAGAGAAAATCGGAGGACAAACTTGTTGGGTAGGAAAAGGGAGAAGAAAAAACCAAGATTGATCGGGCTGACGGGAACAAACGGTGCAGGAAAAGGCGAGGCCGCGGCTTTTTTCCTAAAAAGCGGTTATGCCTATTTCTCCCTTTCTGATGTGATCCGTGAGGAACTGAAAAAAGAGGGAAGAGAACCCAGCCGCGACAACATGATTCAGATGGGAAACCTGTTGAGAGAAAGATTCGGTGCAGACATCCTGGCCCGTCGAGTTATGGAAAGGGTTAAGGCCAAAGCTGTGATCGACAGCATAAGGAATCCTCAGGAAGTGGCCTTTCTGCGGAAGCAAGAAGCCTTCATCTTGATATCCCTCGATGCTCCGGTTGAACTAAGGTACGAGAGGGTTAAAGGAAGGGGAAGAGAGGAATCAGCTTCCACTCTTAAAGAATTCATAGCTAAAGAAGCCGAAGAGATGACAAACAGCGAGAAAGGGCAACAACTAAAAAACTGTATGGCGCTTGCCGACTCCAGGATTTTAAATGACGCCGGCTTAGAAAGCCTCCATCAAAAGCTGGAGAAATTCCTATGAAAACGACGAAAATTCCCAAAGATGTATACTATCTCAATATTGCCAAAGAAGTGGCCAAACGGAGTACTTGCTTCCGTCGCTCTATCGGCGCCATCATCATCCGAGGCGACCAGATCATTTCCACAGGATACGCGGGAGCTCCCAGAAAAACCAAGGATAGCTTCGAACACGGTTTTTGCCTTCGAGATAAACTCAAAATCCCCCATGGCCAGCGCTATGAGCTCTGCCGTAGTGTCCATGCCGAACAAAACGCCATAATCAACGCTGCTCGAGCAGGAGTAAGCCTTTTTGGAGGCGATATGTATATCTTTGGCAGTGTCCATGGAAAAGATAAACCCATCAACGCCTTCCCTTGTTTTATCTGTAAAAAGATGATCATCAACGCTGGCCTCAACCGCGTCATCTGCTCCTCTGAAGATGGAGGAATGAATACCTTCCTGGTGAGCGACTGGATAAGAGACTGGCAGGAAAAGGATATTCTCGATGACAAACATCAATACGGCAAGAATTTCATCGACCCCAGCGATCCATAGGGATTTTGTCCCGCGTTACAACATGAAGAAAAAGGATGCACTCTTTATCCTCATCCTGATCATCATCCTTTTTGGCCTCTACTGGAAAACTTTCAGCTATGAATTGATTTGGGATACCAAGATATTAATCCAACAGAATCTTCTCTTCAAGGAGAATCCTCCGCTCTGGCCTGCGTTTAAATTTGGATATTCCGGGAACAGTGTGGGATGGGTAAGGTTGACTTTTATTACAGACCGCTGGTCACTGCTTCTTTTTTATTAGAAAATAAATTATGGGGACTTAAAAATACAACCCTCAGGTTGACCAACCTTCTCCTCTATCTTCTCTCATTGGTTGTTCTCTATCTATTCTTCAAAAACCAAAGCCAGAAGAACAATTTTCCTGAAATAGCCACCATACTTTTTGCTCTCTATCCTCTCAATGTCGACAACATCGTCTGGATTGTGAGCAGAGGGGATCTCTTCCTGCTCCTGTGGGGAAGCTTGACCCTTCTTTTCCTCGAGTTGCACATAAGGAAGGACAAACCTGTTTTTTTAATCTGTTCATCTCTGTTCTACTTACTGGGCATTTTTTCCAAAGAAGCATTCCTCTTTTTCTTCCCAATTCTCGTCTTGTATGAAAGGATCAAAAGAAAAAAGCTCTCTCTTCCCTATCACCTGGTCAATGTTTTGATCACCATTTTCTTCCTCATCCTTAAAAACGGGATACTGGGCATTAAAAATTTAAAACTTGTTTTCCTCCCGAGTTTTTGGGCCAACATAAAAGTCGTCCTCGCACTATGGGGTTCTATCTCAGATCTCTGGTTTTCCCCTTGTATTACGACACATTTCTTTCCCAAAAGAATTTAGTCAAATGGCCTTACATTATTCTGGGAATCATCTCCACTCTCGTTTTTCTCTATTTTATTCACGGATATAAGAAGAAAAAATGGATCATCCTTCCTTTGTCCTTCATTCTGGCCTTTATAGGCGGGCACGCCATTTTGGTATTTTCGTCTCTCTTCCCCTTCAAAGTCTACTCGCGCTACATGATGATTCCTGCCCTGGGCCTGGTCTGGATTCTAACTAAATATCTATGCCAGATAAAGGAAAAAATCAGGCTGTATACTGTCCTCATCCTTATCCTTCTTTTTATCCCTTCCATAATAATAAACGCTCAGTCTTATAAAAATGAGCAGCCATACTGGCCTATCTCCTCTATTCGGATATAGAATTCGCCAAGGCAGACTACCAGAGAGTCTTCACCTGGCTGGAACAGATAAAAGATTTCCAACAGGCCCCACATATCCAACTCGCTCCCTTTATTCGATACAGCATCAACCGCAAGGAAGCCCTGGTCAATATCTCTCTAGGAAATGTCGCACCAGCAGAGAAATTGCTCATCAAGAACATGGGAGAATATGGAAATCTTTATGAACCTTGTATAGAACTATACAACATGTATATCGGGTATAATTTATAGGATAAAGCAGAACAGCTAGAAGTCATCATGAAAGAAAAGTTTCCTTCCCTGTTCATCAACTTGAACACCAAGGAGATTAAGAAACGTTTCGACTCATTCACCCTAGACCAGAAAATAAGCTTTTACACACGCTTTAAAAACTTCCAGAACACCATAGATCTAATGAAGAATAAACCTCATCTCGATTTATCCAGCCGGCTTTTCCTTTCAAAACTCCTTTATAGGCAGGGAAAAGAGAAGGAAGGAGAAAAGCTCATCTTGGACATATTGGATGAAAATCCTCATGATTATCGCATCCTGAACGCCATCGGAGATCTTTATCTGAGAGAACTCTTCCGGGTTAAAAAAGCCTTAGTCTACTTTCAAGAATCTTTAGAAATGAATGAAAACCAGCCTGAAATTGCTGATCTTGTTAAAAATTTGGAAAGAAAAGCCAGATAGTCTCCTTAGTGACTACGGACGATCTCTTTAACCCGCATCAACTGCACCTGATAAGAACGTTCCATCTCTTCCAGCCTCCCCGAGATGTAACTTATAGTCTCTTTGATGTTCGGAATCAAAATATGCTCGAGGGCATTGACCCGGCGACGGGTAGTTTCGATCTCGTGAGAAAGAAGTTCTACAGCCTTCCACAGGCGAGCCAATTCCATTAAATCTGGAAGCAGCTCCCGGCCAATCTTTAACCCGATATCCAGCTCACTCTCTGTATTCAGAAAATCATAATCGGAAATTTTTAGCCTCTTGATTGTGAAACGAGGAATGGAGAGATTGAGTATTCGCTCCCTATGGATCTCCAATGTCAATTGTCCTTCGGGTAAGAGATCCATCAATTCCTTCTTGGCTGTCCGCGCGCGGACAAGGGCAAAAGAAAGAAAAATCTTTTCCAGTTTCGTTTGTATCTTCTCTTGAAGATCATAAAGCTCTCGAATGAGTTCCAAAAAACGCCGCATGACCTCTTCCAGCTTTTCCTTGAGAAGTGTGTGGCCTCTCTCAGCTAAAACAAGCCTGCGGCGGAGGCGCAAGAGCTCCATCCTGTTTGGATTGACTGCGATTCTCATCTCTCTTCAGGATAATACTTCTCTATGAATTCGGGACGAATCCTCTTCAGTTCCCCCCGAGGGATGATGTGCAGAAGCTTCCATCCCAGATCCAGCGTGTTCACAATAGAACGGGATTCAAACTCCCTCTGTCTGACAAACTCATCCTCAAATCGATCGCTGAATTGCAAATACAACTTGTCCAGCTCCGTCAAGGCTGCTTCACCTAGAATGAGTGCCAGTTCTCTCGCTTCCTTGCCTCGAGCATAGCAGGCAAAAAGCTGGTTGAGGACATCGGCATGGTCCTCGCGGGTCTTCTCTTTGCCGATCCCTTTATCCTTGAGGCGAGAGAGGCTGGGAAGGACGTCTATGGGAGGGTAGATCCCTTTGCGGTGGATCTCTCGGCTGAGCATGATTTGTCCTTCTGTAATATATCCGGTCAGGTCAGCAATGGGATGGGTTTTATCGTCTTCTGGCATGGTCAATATGGGAATCAAAGTGATAGATCCTTTCTTGCCCTTAATTTTCCCTGCTCTCTCGTATATGGTGGCTAGATCTGTATAAAGATAACCTGGATATCCCCTGCGTCCAGGAATTTCCTTTCGAGCAGCGGAGATTTCCCGCAGAGCTTCAGCATAGAATGTCATATCCACCAGAATGACCAACACATGCATCTCAAGATCAGAGGCCAAATACTCAGCACAGGTCAAAGCCAGACGCGGGGTGGCGAGGCGCTCGATAGGAGGCTCATTAGCCAAGTTGAGAAAAAGAACGGCTCTTTCCAATGCTCCTGTATTGCGGAAATCCTCTATGAAAAAATTCGCCTCTTCGAAAGTAATCCCCATGGCCCCAAACACAACCGCAAATTTTTCCTCCTTGCCCAAGACAGCCGATTGACGGGCGATCTGGGCTGCGATGCGGGCGTGGGGCAATCCACTGCCTGAAAACAAAGGCAGCTTCTGTCCCCTGACTAAAGGGTTCATGCCATCGATGGTGGATATTCCTGTCTGGATGAATTCAGAGGGATAATCACGGGCATCGGGGTTTATGGGGCTGCCGCTGATATCCAACGACTTCTCGGCGATGATCTGAGGACCTCTATCCTTAGGCCTCCCTGAACCATCAAATATGCGACCGACGATTTCATCTGAAACACCCAGCTGTTGTGATCGTCCTAAGAATCTCACTCGAGACTTATCAACATCCAACCCGATCGTGCCCTCGAAGACTTGGACGACGGCTTTTTCGGTGGAAATATCGAGGACAGTGCCCCGACGTAAGAATCCATCCGCGCTCTCAATCTCCACCAGTTCGCCATATTTGACGTCGCGGATCTTCTCTACGATTACCAGAGGCCCGACGATGTTGGAGACCGTCAAATACTCTTTATACATGTTCGCCTTTCTCCTCACTCTGTAACAGCTTCTTAAAGGCGTTATCGACTTCCAGATACACCTCAAGAATATCCGGATCCTTCTCAGGCAGGAATTTCATTTTGGCAACCTTCCCCCTGACTTCCAAACCTGTGATCTCTTCCAGACTGCGTCCTTCTTCCAAGGCTTTAGCTCCAAGATTATGAAAATGGAGGATGATGCGTAACATCAGATACTGTTTCCTAAAAGAGGTGTATGTATCCTGAGGATGGAAAGCATTCTGATGGAGAAAATCTTCTCGGATGGATCGGGCCGACTCGAGCACAAGCCTCTCTCTGGCGGAAAGGGATTCTACCCCTACCAAACGGGCGATTTCCTGAAGCTCAGATTCTTCCTCCAGAAGCTGCATGGCTTGGTTGCGAAGCTCGACAAACTCCTCGGCCACATGGGCATTCAAATAATCCCTGATGTTTTCTGTATAGAGAGAATAACTCAGGAGCCAGTTTATGGCAGGAAAATGTCGCATATTGGCCAGCCTGTCGTCGAGAGCCCAGAAGACCTTAACCACTTTCAAAGTAGCTTGAACAACAGGGTCAGAAAGATCACCTCCAGGAGGAGAGACCGCTCCGATGACGCTCAAAGCCCCTTGCCTTTTATCCTGCCCCAGACAGACAACTTTACCAGACCGTTCATAGAATTCGGCAATCCGGCTGGCTAAGTAGGCAGGATATCCCTCATCGCCTGGCATCTCTTCCATCCGGCCCGACATCTCCCGTAAAGCTTCAGCCCATCGGCTGGAAGAGTCGGCCATCAAGGCTACCGAATATCCCATATCTCTGAAATACTCGGCGATAGTCATCCCTGTGTAGATGGAAGCCTCTCTGGCGGCAACAGGCATGTTCGAAGTGTTGGCGATAATGACCGTCCTCTCCAAGAGGGGACGCCCGGTATGAGGGTCGGTCAACTCCGGGAAGCTGAGAAGGAGATCAGCCACCTCGTTGCCTCTTTCTCCACAAGCAACAAAGACGATAATTTGGGCATCTGACCATTTGGCCAGCTGATGCTGCACTACGGTCTTTCCGCTTCCAAAAGGGCCGGGAACACAAGCTGTTCCTCCTTTGGCCAGAGGAAAGAGGGTGTCCAGCACTCTCTGTCCAGTGATAAGGGGCTCATCCGGCATCAAGCGCTCATAGACCTCCCTGTTTTTTCGAATGGACCAGGTCTGGAACATCTTTATCTCTTTTACTTCGCCTTTTTTGGTCTGGATTCTGCTAACAACTTCTTCTATGGTGAACTTTCCTTTCTTGATTTCCATGACCTTCCCCGCTGCATCAGAGGGGACCATGATTCCATGCTTGACTAGAGGTGTTTCCTCCACTTCCCCTAGAAAATCTCCGGGAGAGACCTCTTGTCCCTTTTCGACCTGGGGAACAAATTCCCATTTCTTCTTACGATCTAGAGAAGGAAGTTCAATACCTCTAGTCACAAAATCTCCTTTTTGTCTTCTGATGATATCCAGAGGTCTTTGAATCCCATCGTAAATCGAGCTGATGAGACCCGGCCCTAGCTCCACACTCAGGGGTTTTCCTGTCAAAAAGACAGGTTCTTCTGGGCCGATGCCAGTTGTGTCTTCATAGACCTGGATGAACACTAGATCTTCTTTAAGTTCGATGATTTCTCCTATCAGACCAAGCTTCCCGATCTTCACCATGTCGTACATCCTTGCTCCTAGGCATCCTGAAGCCACAACCAAGGGGCCCGCGACACGGATAATTTTACCTTGTTTCATATTCTTCCCTTTTTTGCCACCAAAGAATCTGAACCTGTGGCTTTGATCGCCATTTCTTTCATCATATTCTCTAGATAATCTGTTATCTTCCGGTAATCAGAATACCCAACCACTACTGGACAAAATTTTTGAATCAGATCCTCCCTTTCCGCCTCCAGTGCTTCATAGAGATTTTCCTCTAAAAAGCAGAGGGCAACGCCCTCCTTTTCCAATTCTTTCAAGACTCCTCTTGCCTCCTCTAAATTCTGAGGAGAGTACACGCTGATACCCATGGCTCGAAAGGCAAAGGCAAGGTCTGCCTCACCCACGATGGCCACTTTTTCAAACATAGGTCTCACTTATTCTTTTTTTGATAAATTCGGGGGGGATCATAAGAAATTTACCCATCCCTACTAACCTCACTAGACTCAATTCCCTTTTCTTAGCCAAGGCATAAGAGAACACAGGCTCCGGTCCAAAGAAAATATACTTTGCTCTCTGCAGGTAAATCATCAGAAAATCCTCGATCCCTCGTTCCAAGAGAACAAACGTTTCATCCTCTTCAAGGTCCTCTATGGCTCTATTCCAAAGGTTGACATAAGTCGAAGGTCGAAGTCTCTCACCAATTTCCGAGAAAGTCTGATCGTAACTTTGGAGAAATATTTTCTCATCTAGGAAACCTCCCTTCAAAACCATATCGTGATATTTCTTCAAAGGAAGATTTGAATACTTTGCCCGAAGTAAAATTTTGAGGTTTCCTAGATCTATCCTGTATCGCAAGTAATCGCTGATAAATGCATAGCCAAGTTCCTCTGCCACGGCTAAAACCATCTGGGGCTGAGATTCTTTGGCGATAATGGTAAATATATCTTCTTCGAAGAGAAGTTCTCTCATCAATCGAAAGATTTTCTCTTCCTCTTTGGCAAGAAATTCATCCAACTCATAGGAGTTGCCGATGTTGATTATTTCCTCCTCAAAATTTCCCGCATCAAAAATGACTTTCATGGCAGAAGGAAAGTCCTTCTCTCCCGAAGCCTCTCTGAAGACAGAGCTCGAAACCAATCTTCTCTCCAGGGCCCGGATCCTGCCCACAGCATAAGCATAGGAGAGACGGGATGGACCTCTCATATCTTTAAAACCTTCGCAATGTAGCCTTCAAGGAGGGGACGAAGTTCATCCTTTAGTTTTTCCTCATCGAAGAACTCCTCGCGCTTCCCTTCTTTAAGGACAACCTCTTTTTTCATTCTTTTTTCTCGAAGGCCCTCACTTTGAAAAGCCCTTTCCAGCACTTCCTCTATCAGCTTTTTTTTGGAACTGAGCAAGTTGAGCTTCCCTTCCATACGGGCCTGAGTGATCAGACGACTGGCTTCAAGATTAGCCTTTCTTTCACTCATTTCTAAAAGAGAATAGGCAAGCTCGGAGGCTTCCTGGCGTGACTTTTCCTTTATCTCCTCTGCCTTCATCTTGTTCTCCTGTATGATCCTCTCTGCTTCAACCTGGGCATCATCCACAATTCTCTGCAGGATTTTCTCTAGGCTCATCTCTCGCTTATCCCAGTTTTATTCCATTGAGTAAAAGTATGGTGATGAGAAGCCCTAAAACCGCATAGGTTTCCACTAGGGCGGCCATGACTACGGGCTTCATAAGGTCTTTGGGCTGCTTGGCAACCATGTAGACGCCGCTGGCACAGACTTTCCCCTGATGAATCCCTGAAACAAGCCCAGCAAAAGCGACGGGCAGGCAGGCAATAAGAATCTGCCAACCCTGAGCACTGGTGACTGTAGCAACGGTTGCCGTTGTTAGACCTACTTTCAAGATGACTAAGAATGCGCTTAAGAACCCGTAAATACCTTGTGTTCCTGGAAGAGCGACTAAAAGAAGAAGGCTTCCAAATTTTTCCGGATCTTCACTCATCACCCCGCTTGATGCCTGGCCAGCAAGGCCGACACCTATGGCTGAACCGATACCGCCTAGAATAGCGGCAAGAGCTCCGCCCATTATGGCCATGGTCAAACCTAACGCCATCTTATTTACCTCCTTGTTTTCTTAAGACAAACATCTCAGATAAACTCTATGTACTTGCCCTCCAAGGCAAACGGTTTAAAAGATCTCCCTCCTGATTTGAAGAACTTACTGAAAAACTCGACAAACTGAAGCCGCATGGAATGGACAAACCCTCCTAAAAAGCTGATACCTAAATTGAACAGATGACCCCCCACAAAGATCAATGCCGCCAAAAACCATCCCAGCCATGGAATCCCGAGAGCAGTCTCCGAGAGAGTGTTGACCACCATAGCTATAACAGAAGTGGCCAAACCCAACGCCAGAAGGCGCGAATAGGAGAGGACATCAGCCAGATATCGGGATATATCATAAAGGCTGTATAGACCGCCGAAGAACCTCGACAGGGGATTTCGGCTGGGCTTTGAAAAGAAGACCACACCGGCTGCGCCCACAAGAGTAAGGATTCCCCATAATGAGTTCTTGATTAACAGATAGAGTACCAGAGAAGGGAGCAGCAGCAACCATCCACCTTGAACAGCAATAGCCTGAAGGTAATTCTTGTTTCTTATACCATCAATCATATTGAGAAGGGTCCCGAACCAAACCTGAATGAATCCCAGGATAAGAGATAGAATAAGGAAGGAAAGGGGATCCTTTAGGGGGTCCAAAATCATCAGTTTCCGAATAGGAAAGCCAAACCAGCCTCCGACCAGTGCACCCAGAAGGACCGTAGAAACGCCCAGAAGTGAAAGAAGCTTCAAGAAGATAAGAAAACCACCCTTGGGTTTTGCGAATTTAATGTAAAGAAAACTCACGAGCGCCACAAGAATCCCATAGCCAGCTTCGCTCACACAGAGTCCCACGAATATGAAAAAGAAAGGAGCTAGCCAGAGAGTCGGGTCCAAGGAATCACGCAAGGGGAGACCATAGAGTTTGGTGATCATCTCGAATGGCCGGACAGGTCTCGGATTCTCCAAGATGACCGGAGGATCCTCATCAGGAAGCGGAGATCGGGAGTAAATTTCGGTAAAATCAGCAAGAGGATTCAGTTTAGATTTGATCTTTTGAATATCAGATGACTGGGCCCATCCTTCCAGATAAAAAACTCGATCTGTTTCTCCAAGTAGCTGCAAGGATGAAATCTTCTTTCGTTCATTGAGGAGAACATCATGGATAAGCATTAACTTATCTCTGTGCTGAAAAAGATCCAGGCCCTGCTTGTCCAGGGCCACCAGTTTTCTTTTCCTCTTCTCAATTTCCTTTTTGATTTTTATGATTAGCTCTTCTACTCTGTCCTTCTCATCGGAAAGTTTCAGGATTGAGTCTGTGAAAAGGAAAGGTGTAAATCCTATTTCCTTGCCAGCCTGGAGGAGGCGAGCCTTCTCTCTTTTGTAATAGACAAAGATAATATAAACGTCTCTCTTTGATTGACTTATGACCTCGTACCAGATGGGTTCTTCATCTGCAATCTCCTGGCATGCTCTCAACTGAGTTTGAGGAAGCCATCCAAGTAAAACCTCAACGTCCTTGCTTGGTTTTAATAAATTAATCGGTAACTCAAGATTTTTGAAAGGAAAAAGCAATTCTTCTTCTCTTTTCAAAAACTTTATATCTGAAAGCAACTCTTTTTTTTCCGCTTCGATCTCTTCTATTGTCTCGAGAACAGCAGGATAATCAAAATTGAGAATTTCCTCTCTTCTCTTGCTGTCCAGCCGAGGTTTTTGGGCAAAAAGTTTTTTTGCAAATCCTTCCTCATCCCACTGGGAGAGATATTCTAAAGCTTGACTTAAGCTGTGAAGACGATGATCCATTTGAGAAATCTCATGAGTTTCTCTTTGAAACTCAAGTTCTTCAATATCGGTCTTCTCGATCTGAATAAGCCCTTCTTCCTGCAGAAAAGAAAGAAGATCCATCTTAACACTGGCATGAGCGAGAATTTGGACTTTCTTAATCTCGGAGATGGCCATGAATCAGATTGACCTCCTCTCTAAATAATCCCTTATCCTTTCTCTCACCTTCTCCACGGCTTCAGGAAAGAACGCCTCGGCCCTTCTTCTCAATGCCTCCTCTTCTTCTTTGGCCTTTTTCCGGATCATTTCTGCCTCATTTGAGGCTTTCTCAATGATGGCCTTTTGCTTTTCTTCTGCCTGCTTGCGTGCCTTGGCCAAATAATCCTCCTTTATTCTCCCTGCTTCATCATAAGCATCCTCTATAATCCTGGAGGCTTTTCTCCTCTTCGCCTCATCGACCAGCTTTCTGGCTTCCTCCTCTGCTTCTTTGATCTTCTGAAGGGAGATGAGCGCCTTACTCTTCTCCACCGGTTTATTCATCTTGATGTCCTCAACCTAACAATTTCCAGGCGATGGCCGGAGCGGATTCCCCGGAAGGCAAGGAATCACCCTCCATTCTCTGCATCAAATATTGTTTATATTTGAATCAAAAGAGGCTATTATATCCGAAGCTTTCTTCTTTTTAAAGAGATGAGATAACAATGATAGCATCCCCATTTTTGTGATGAGTGAAGATATTTTATCCATTTTGGTAGTAAGACGGTGGTTCTTGTCCGTCCGAAGCCCATAGTGGAGGGTGGGAGGGTCTTGGCAAGGATGGATAGGAACCGCCGATGTACCTGACTCTATCCCTCATCATTAGCTATCAAAGAAATGGGCTAAACACGCTCTGTCAGGGAAGGAAATGGGGATAGAGATAATAAGCCCTAAAGTCCAAGCTCCTCCCTTTGATTCCCTTTAGAACGGTCCGAAAAGGCCGTCGCCCAGCCAATTGGGTGAGATCAAACTGAAGAAAAGCTCCTGCTCCAACAATATCTTGAAGAAGATGAGTCTCCAAACCTTTCTCCAAATAAAGAACTAGGTTTGCTCCGGCTGCTCGAGCCGATTTTATGCTATCCAATATTAAGGAGTGATCTTCGCTCTTCTCGATGCTCTGATCAGACAAATGGATCCATGCCCCGCTCCTTCCCAGTTCCTCCAACCAAGCCTCCAAGGGACCATGATGATAGTAAACGAGCCAGCTTCCTCCTTTACGGCAAGAATAGGCCAGTGCAATCAAGCGAGAAAAATCTCGCTTCTGATCCTTATTGGAGAGATGAAGAAAGACACCACTCCTTGCCAAGCTCAAGAGTTCTTGGAAAGAAAAAATTGCTGGTTTTTCTTCTCCTTCTGTTGACTCCAGCCGACCATGAAGGAAGATGACGATAAAGCCACCCGATTCTCTGCAGACTTTGTTTAAAATCTCCAACTCCAATGCTTTGGATCTCGTTTTATCCGAAGTGTAGAGATCTGCGCCTGCCTGGACTAGCCATTCAAGCTGTGAAAACTCGAGCGCGCCGGAATCGATCAACCGGAACCGAGCCCCTCTCTTTCTACAGAGCTTGGCCGAATCCAAAAGCCAGAAAAAATCGTATTGATCGTCGCGTACTGTCATCTGGTTCCCTTCTTCAGCCTGAGAAAGAAGATCATAGGCTCTATTCAGAGATTCAGGCTTTTTTTCTTCTTTGATTTCTTCTCCCACTTCTCAATTCTTATTTTGTATTTAATAGTTTACAACTTCTCAGAATGCCTTTTGTTGAGTTTGAAGGCAGTTCTTTTGATTTTATAGCATGGCATAATTTCAGTGTCAAAGTAAAGTCTTTATCCATTTCAGAAAGCATCTTCCTTTCCTTAATGAGTGAAGATGTTTCATCCAGTGAGGTAGTAAGGCGGCGGTTCCTCTCCATCCAAAGCCTATAGTGGAGGATGGGAGGATTTTGGCGAGAGTGGAGGGGAACCGACGCTTTTATTAGCTATCACGGAAATGGCGCCGCTTCCTTCATTTGATTAAGGTGTTCAACCACAGCTTGAAAAATAGATTCTTATCTTTTATCATCAGGCAGAGCACAATCACCATGAAAAAAAGCATTGTCCTTTTTTCAGGAGGGTTGGATTCCACAGCAGCCCTGTATTGGGCACTAAACTCCTATGATAAGGTCTTAGCGCTAACCTTTGATTATGGCCAACGCCACAAGATAGAAATAGACATGGCGAAAAAACTCACTCAAAAACTTGGTCTCTTCCATAAAATCCTGAATGTGAACCTTAATCAGATTGGAGGATCCGCTCTGACCGACAGCCATATCCCTCTTCCCAAATACAAGAGTATCGAGGAGATCAAGGACAGACCTCCCCCAACCTATGTACCCTTCCGCAACGGGATCTTTCTTTCCCTTGCTGCTGCCTGGGCAGAAGTTGAAGGAGTAAAGGAAATCATCTGTGGCTTCAACGTCATCGATTCACCAGACTATCCCGATACCCGAAGCAAATTCGTAGATGCCATGGAAAAGGCCATAAACACAGGAACCAAAGCCTCACTCGACCGGAACAAATTCCGTATACTTTCCCCTTTCATAAACTTGAAGAAATCAGAGATCATAAGAAAAGGCCTTGAGCGGGGAGCAGACTTTTCTTTTTCAGTCTCCTGCTATCAGGGAGAAGAGATTCCTTGCCAGAAATGCTCTTCATGTTTGCTACGCCAGAAGGCCTTTCAAGAAGCGGGAGTGGTGGATCCTTTGGTACAAAGATTAAAGGAAGAAGGAAAGATATGAGCTGGATTTTAAGAGTCAAAGACAAATTTCAGGCCGCCCATTTCTTGAAAGACTATAAGGGAAAATGTGAAAAAGTCCACGGCCATACCTTTTACGTCGAGGTCCAAGTGGAGGCACACCAGCTTGACCAGACGGGAATCAGCATTGATTTTACTAAAATCAAGAAGAAACTCTCTCGAATCTTGCCAGATCACTCTTTTCTCAACGATGTCTACGATTTCAATCCCTCTGCTGAAAACCTCTCCCGTCATTTCTTTCAGGAACTAAAGAAATACTTTCCGGTTAAAGGAGTCACTGTCTGGGAATCAGAGGATGCCTCAGCCACATATTCTGAAGATCACTGAAATTTTCCCTTCCATCCAGGGAGAAGGCCTCAGACAAGGGGAACCCACCCTTTTTGTACGATTCACTGGATGCAATCTGCACTGTGCCTTTTGTGACACAAAATACGCCTGGAAGGGGGGGAATGATTACACCACTGAGCAGTTGCTCGGCAGAATAGGAAGAACAGCTATCCGTTTTCCAGCCAGATGGGTCTGTCTCACTGGCGGAGAACCTCTGTTACAAGATATAGAGAAGCTCGTCCGGAAGCTGAGAGACGAAAAATTTAAGGTGCAGGTGGAAACGAACGCCACCATCTACCGCCCCTTCCCCGTAGATTGGTACTCTATATCACCCAAACCTGAAGAATACTTCTTCAGGCCGGAATACAAGAATAAAGCCCAAGAAGTGAAACTTGTGGTCACCAAAGGATTGCCCTTCCAAATCGTCCGCAGGCTGCGAGAAGAATTTCCTGATCATATCCCCCTTCTGCTCCAACCCCAATCCAACAGGAAATGGAGTATGATGCAGGCGATGACACTTCTGAAGGAGGGATTACGGGCGGGCTTCACAAATATCAGATTGTCTGTTCAGTTACACAAAATATTTGGTTTTCGTTAAGCCTGATTTTACTCGCCTCAATATTTCTTCCACAACTCTCCCCAGTCAGTCTTCATGAACTTCCTGATTTTTTTACGTCCGAGAGTGGGATACCAGAGGAAATCATGATAGATATTGCTGGCTAAAGGCGCCCAAAAGAATAGAGGCGAGCGCAGCAGAAGCTTTTCAAAACGGCGGAGGAATCCTTTTCTTATTATCTGATCACCCCAGATGACAAAGCTCTTCTTTGCTTCAAACCGGAAATTCATTCCGGATATATCTTCGCCGATGACCTCAATCTCTGCGGGATCACCAACTCCCAAGCCCATCTCATGGGCCAGACGGATATAGGGAATAGACATGGGGTCAAAACCCATAATCTGGGCTGAGATAGAATCAATGGCCACCGAATCCCCGCTGGCCAGAATGACATTCTTGATCTTGGGTTCCATGGTCCGGGGGCCAGCCCCATCTCCACAGACAGTCCCATCCATGACACAGAATATTCCTGGATGAAGCTCCTTCTGTATGATCATAAGATCCACCAGCACTTCATGGATATACTGATGGGCAAAGTGACGGACTTCTTTGAGCAATCCGCCAAAGGCGTTCTTAACCGCTCCTGTGGTAGTAGAATGACCATGGGTCTTAACCGTGGGAAGATGAATAATATTTTTTCCGATGAACATCTTAGGAATCTCAATGCCTTCTGGAAAAATCTGATCCAATTTGAGCAGCGAACCTTTGAACTCATGCTTGATCCACTCCACATCAGGAAGAGGAACGAATGGCAATCCAAAATCCTCCAAAACAGCTGTCCATTTGTTGTTCTTAGCCCCTTTTTCCGGATCTGTGACTACGGTCTTGTTTTCCACGGGAATTAATTTGTCCCTTTCATATCCATCCTGAAAAAGGGTTCGAAGGACTCCCTCCAATTGCCAGGGTTGGCTGGAGCAGGAGGGAAAATATTTTGTCCAGGAGAGGTTTAGCTTGATCAAGGTCTGTCTGTCTTTGGAGACGAAATTTTCGTATTCTGCAAGATGCATCAGGCGTGCATAATCCCCGAGTATGGTTCGAGGAGTTGTTCTCAATACGGCAACTTTTGGCTTGGTCATGGTCTTATCTTCTTACGTAGAGTATCAAAATAACGGAAACAATCCAGAGAAAAATATCGATCAGAAGAGGCTTGTCCCTGATGATCAGGATCTCCGGGCTTCCTCCCTTTGCACGCTGATGAATTAGGTAAAGATAGCGAAAGATTCCATAAAGGACGAAGGGAACCGTGATAATCAGATTTGAGGTCCCAAATTTGGCCACCGTTTCCTCAGAAACAGTGTAGAGCGAATAAGCGACTACAGTGGAAGCAGTCACCACTCCAATCATCTGATCGAGAAGATAAGGATTATATTCTCTGAGAATGGAGCGATGGTTGATTGCTCTCTCCTCCAACAGACAGAGCTCATGACGCCTCTTACTCATGGACAGGAAAAGGGCAAGAAGGGCAGTACAGATCAGAAGCCAATGGGAAATTTCCACTTCAATAACCAAGCCCCCAGCTACTACCCGGATGAGAAAGCCCGCAGCGATGATGAAGACATCCAGGATGACCACACGCTTGAGTCGGACTGAGTAAGCAACTTGAAGGAGATAATAGATAAACGCGGCAATGAAGAAATTGAGATTTAAAATGAAGGACATCAGAAAGCCAAGAAGACCGAGCATAACCAAAGCTGCGATGGCTGTGGACTTTTTCAGACGACCTGAAGCAATTGGCCTTCTGGATTTCAATGGATGATGCCTGTCTTCTTCCAAATCTCGCAAATCATTAAGGATATACAGCGAACTGGAAAGAATGCAAAAAGCAACAAAGGCTACCCCGGTCTTCAAAAGAAGGGGCAGATTCAGGATGTTTTGAGAAAAGATAAGCGCAGCAAAGATAAATAAATTCTTTATCCACTGCTGAGGACGCATGGATTGGATGACATTAACCATGATACTCACGATTGAATAATTTTATATCTTCTTTTTCTTCGGAAATCAACCCTTTGTCAACATCCGATAGCATCCTGTAAAGGCAATAGGCGGCGGTTCTTGTCCATCCAAAGCCTATGATGGAGGGCGGGAAGGTCTTTGGCGAGGATGGACAGGAACCGGCGCTTTTATTAGCTATCACGGAAATGGAGATTCTTCCTCGATATCCTGTCAATGAAATGTTAGATTGTCTGGTTCTTGGTAAAATGACGGTATCCTGCGCGAGTGAAATAGACGCCCACGAAGATGATCAAAACTCCCGCCGCTTGAAAGAGGGTTATGGTCTCTGAAATGAAAAGGTAAGCAAAAATCACCGTGAAAACAGGTGTCAGATTGCTGTAGATGGCGGTCTTAGTATTCCCCACCCTCTTTACAGAAATATACCAGATCAAATAGCTGATCACCAAGGCAAAAAGGCAGGAGTAGGCCAAAGAACCCCAGGCTTTTAGAGAAACATCTGCATAGCGAAGGCTTATCATATCAGGGATGGAGAAAGGAAGATAAAAGAGAGCCCCGATGGCCATGGTTATAGCGGTCAACTTTAAGGGAGACATTCTGCTTAAAAGGGGTCTTGAAAAAACAGTATAGATAGCCCAGCAGAGGTTGCCCAAGAAAATCATCAAATCCCCTCTTATAAACTGCCATGTTAATTGGAACTGACCATGTTCTTTGGTGATGACAAGGTAGAAACCGACAAAAGAGATGATGAGTCCCATCCAGGCAACCCAATGGATCTTTTCCTGTTTTAAAAGGGAGCTCAGCAGCGCCACAAAAACGGGCGTCAGGGCCATGACAATGGAAGTTTTGGAGGCAGTTGTCCAGTTCAACCCATGGATAAACAGCATCTGGAAGATGGTGTTTCCGACAAGACCCAATAGGAAAAGTCTCCAAAAATCCGATGGCTTCACAGAGAAGCCTTCCCGGCTGAAAAGAAGCGCCAGAATAAGAATCAGAGAGGCAAAAAAGAGGCGAATGCCATTAAAGCTTAAGGGAGATAACTCCTTGAGTGCTATCTTGATAAAGGAAAAGTTTACCGCCCAGAAAAGCACAGCTAAAAACATCAAGAAATCTGAAGCACCGAATTTTTCTCTTTTTTCCATCTTGCGAACAAAGAATTATAGTGAATAAGCGAGTTGAATAAAAGGGAAAAAGAATAGATAGAGCTCAAAAAAGAAGAAACAGAGAAGGAGATTATCTTCTCTTGGTTGGAGTGGGTCCTTTTTGAGAACGAGGAAAGCGGGCCTCAACCACGGATTTCATCCCCCCTCTTGGGTTGAATTCCCCTCTGACCGTGGCCCAAACAGGACGACAGGCAGCAACGATATCGTCGAGAATATGGTTAACGGCATTCTCGTAAAAGATCCCCATATTCCTGTAAGCCAGGATATACATTTTTAACGATTTAAGCTCCAGACAGTGTTTATGGGGGACATATTGAATGGAGATGGCTCCAAAGTCGGGAAGTCCAGTTTTGGGACAGACAGAGGTGAACTCTGGTATCTCTATCCTGATCTCATAATCTTGAAATTGATTGGGAAAGGTCTCGATAGAAGGGAGCTTCTCCTTCAAACCGGCTTCTGCCTCCTTCTTTCCCATCCGGACCATTCCATTCCTCCGTCTTTTCTATCAGTATATAAAGAAAAGGCAAGAATGAAAAGATATTTTCTAACCGCCATCTCTGCAGGCTCAATATGAAAAAGCCATGGATATAAATTATCTCTTGACATCTCGGAAGAGATCACCTATATTATTATTGAAAATGGTTTTCATTATCATTAAGGAAAGTGATCATGCCAGGTCCTTATAAATGGAGACATCATTTTCGGGGACATGTGTCCCGTTGGACAGTCCCTCGAGAAGCTCTCCTCAATCTCTTGAGCCGGACTTCGAAACATTTGAGTGCTAAGGAAATCTATGCAACCCTGCACAGCGTCTATCCAGGAATCGGATTGACAACCATCTACCGCACCCTGGATCTCCTGGCCAGGGCCAGGTTGATCAACAAATTGGATATCGGAGAGGGTCAGAGCAGGTATGAGCTAAAGTCAGATGAGAAAAAAGACCATCATCATCATCTGATCTGCACAAAATGCGGGAGGATCATCGATTACAGCGACTTTATGGATGAAGAGCTGAAATTGGTTAAAAACACGGAGAGGACCTTGGCTCAAAAATACAATTTTAGCGTTCAAGACCACAATATCGAATTCTACGGATTGTGCGAAAAATGCAAATAAACAAAAAACGAAACAATGGAGGTGAAGAATATGCCAAGAGGTGACAGAACAGGACCATGGGGATTTGGGCCCATGACCGGCCGAGGCATGGGCTATTGCGCAGGATATCCTTATCCCGGATTCATGAATCCAGGCCCTGGCTTTGGATTCGGCCCTGGATTCGGGATGGGGAGAGGTTTTGGAAGAGGATTCGGCAGAGGTCGCGGATGGCGCCGGGGAGGATTCGGCTTTGGGGGATATCCTTATCCTCCGATGAGTCCCTACAGCCATCCCTTCGCAGCTCCCTTTGATTATCCTTTTCCTTATAGCTATGGTTATCCTTACCCATCAGGCGGATATCCTTTCCCAGGATCAGCCCAGCAAAGCCAGAAAAAATAAGGAATATTCAAAATCCTCTAGAAAGGAGGTGAAGGACATGCCTTTTGAAATGGGTCCAGCAGGATGGTACGCATGGCCCTATATGGCCTATTGGATGAGAGGTTGGTCTCCTCATTGGCCTTTTGCCTATCCTGTCACTCCCTGGTTTTTCACCAAGGAAGAGGAAAAAGCCTTTCTTGAAGACCAGGCGAGTGTACTCGAAGACCAACTTGCTCAGATCAAAAAAAGGCTGGAAGAGTTAAAAAAACAATCGAAGGAGACAAAATGAGAAACAGATACAGATGGATGTACCATATGACCGGTCTTCCAGGTTGGATGAGGTTCGGCTTTTCTCCAGGATGGCTGGGAAGAAGCCCTATGGGGCTTGGCCCTGCTGCACAATACTTACTCCACGGCACATGGCCCAATCCTCAGATGAATTACGCTTGGCAGATGGGCCAGATTCCCTTCTCCCCTGAGCCCGGCTTCCCTCAACCTGGATTTGCCACCCCTTATGATCCTTGGGGAGCCACAGAATTGACTCCCGAGCAGGAACTCAATTTTCTTAAGGCAGAAGCCCAGCAACTTAAGGAAGAAATGGCTTCTATAGAAAAAAGGATCGAAGAGCTGGAAGGAGAAAAGGAATGAAGATTGCGATTTCAGCTTCATCGCCGGACCTTTCCAGCCCAGTCGATCCCCGATTCGGGAGATGTCCCTATTTTCTGTTCATAGATCCTGAGTCTATGGAGTTTGAAGCTGTTGAGAATCCCCATGTCGCAACTGCCAGCGGTGCCGGGATCCAGGCTGCTCAAATGGTGGCCAACAAAGGAGCACAAACACTGCTAACCGGAAGCTGTGGTCCTAATGCCTTCCAGACACTTCAAGCCGCTGGTGTTGAGGTGCTCGTCGGCATTTCGGGCACTGTCGAAGAAGCTGTCCAGGAATACAAATCCGGAAAACTTCGCTCCGCAACTCAACCCAACGCTCCTCCCCACTTTGGCATGGGAATGGGGCAGGGCCAACCTATGGGTCCGGGTCCCGGAATGGGAGGAGGAATGGGCAGAGGTATGGGAGGCAGAAAAGGAGGCGGTATGGGCCGCGGTATGGGTCAAGGAAGAGGTCAAGGCATGGGCTTTGGCACGGGATATGGCCCTTATCAGCAAACCCAGGGAATGCCTCCCTCCCCTTCCCCTATGTTTCAAATGCCACCCGAAGATGAATTGAAACACCTGAAACAACAGGCTGAACTCCTCCGCAAGCATCTGGATGACATCTCAAAAAAGATTGAAGAATTGGAGAAAAAGAAATAGAATGAAGCTTTTCCTTAGATAAATTTCGACCTGTTGGAACGAGCGAAAGGAGATAAGGATGAAAGTTGCCATCTCTACAGATCAGGGATACGTTTCAGCCCATTTCGGACGCTGTGCATCCTATACTATCATCGAAATTCACGAGGGAAAAATTCTCAATCGAGAGGAAATTCCTAACCCAGGTCACCAGCCCGGTTTCCTTCCTCAATTTCTTTCAGAGAAGGGTGTCAGTTTCATCATCGCTGGAGGCATGGGTCCCCGGGCGCAAGGACTCTTTGCTGAGAAGAATATCCAACCCATCATCGGAGTCCAGGGACCTGTGGATGAGGTTATCGAAAAATTCGTAAGGCAGGAGCTTGAAGCAGGAGAGGATTTATGCGGGCACAAACACCATGGCGATCAACATCTCCCCTCCCACTCCCCCCATCCTCATATACATCCAAAAGGAAAAAAGATCTGCATAACAGCTCAAGGATACGATCTAGAGGCTGAATTAGATCCTAGCTTCGGCAGAGCCCGCTATTTCTTAATCATCGATCCTGAAACACTCGATTATGAGGCTCTTCGAAATCCCCATACCGAGGCTTCTCAAGGGGCAGGAATCCAGACAGCCCAACTTATATCCAGCAAAGATGTGGGCGCTGTCCTCACTGGCCAGTGCGGCCCTAATGCTCAAAGAGTTCTTAATTCAGCAGGTATCAGGATCATCACAGGATTGAGCGGGAGAGTCAGGGAAATCCTTTCACAATACAAATCAGAAGAAGACCGATGAGTGTTAAGGAACAAGAAGCAAAGGTTACACAGACTTTGGCCAAGATTAAAAACAGGCTCCTTGTCTTCAGCGGGAAGGGAGGAGTGGGAAAAAGCACGGTAGCTGCCAACCTCGCCTTGGCCACAGCACTTAAAAAGCTCAAGGTGGGACTGATGGATGTGGATATTCACGGCCCAGATCTGGCCAAGATTCTTGGTGTCGAGGACAAGAAATTGGATATTTCGCCACAAGGGATCAAAGCTGTTGAAGTCAATGAAAACCTGAAACTGATCTCCATGTCATTTCTTCTCCAAGATCCTAATTTACCTGTCATCTGGCGGGGGCCTATGAAGATGAAGGCCATCCAACAGTTCCTCAGTGATGTCGATTGGGGGGAATTGGATTGGCTCATCATCGATTCGCCCCCAGGTACAGGGGATGAGCCCCTTTCTGTTGCCCAGTTGATTCCGGCCACTGGAGCTGTTGTGGTGACCACCCCGCAGGAGGTTTCTCTCCTGGACTCGCGGAAAGCTGTTGCCTTTGCCCAAAGGCTTAACCTCAAGATATTGGGAATCATCGAGAACATGAGCGGTATGATCTGCCCCCACTGTGGAAAACGGATAGATATCTTTAAGGAAGGCGGTGGAAAAAGGGCTGCCATGGAGCTAGGGATTCCCTTCCTGGGAAAGATTCCATTCGACCCTCAAATCGTTGTCTCAGGAGACGAAGGAAAGCCTTTTATCGCCGATAACCCTGACTCTGAAGCAAGCCGGGCCTTCATGGACATCGTGGAAAAAATCATTCATCCAAAAGGATGAAATCTCATGATTTAGAGAGGAGAAAAAGATGCAAGGAGAGCCAGGACAAGGTCGCGGAGGAGGAAGAGGTCAAGGGGGCGGCAGAGGATTCGGCCCCAGCGGTACATGTGTCTGCCCTTCCTGTGGAGCCAGGATTGCGCATCAAAGAGGAAAACCATGTTACCAGAGATCCTGTCCCAAGTGTGGGGCCAAAATGACTCGATAAGGCTAAACAATGCCTATCTATGAATATAAATGCCAGAATTGTGGGAAGACCATAGAAGTCTTTGTTCAGTCCTCTCAGGAGAAGGTTGACCTTATCTGTTCCCATTGTCACAGCCACGACCTCAAGAAGATATTCTCCACTCCTTCCGCTGTCATCAGCGGGGGATTATCTGGCCGGCAGACAACCTGCTGCGGAAGAGAAGAACGATGCGATACTCCCCCCTGTTCTGACGGAAGCACCTGCCGAAGAGACTGACCCCGGAGACTCAGCTCGGTCTGGACAAAACAACCCTGATTCAATCTGTCAAACATCGGCTGTATGTATTTATAGAATAGAAGAAAACAGCTGTTGAGGAGAAAATAATTGGAAGGAAAGAAAATGAAAACTCTCATTTTCTCAATCGGAATCATATGCCTTATGGCTTCCTTCTTTGGAGCATCGGAGATGAATGAAAAGCAAACTCTTCAGATGACAATTGTCTATGACAACTATCCCTTTGATGAACGGCTAGAGCTTGACTGGGGCTTTTCCTGTTTCATCGAGGGGCTGGAAAAATCCATCCTTTTTGATACCGGAACAAACGGTCAAATCCTACTCTCCAACATGCAAAAACTCGGCATCCAGCCTGAAGCGATCGACTGTGTCGTCCTTTCACATGATCACAGGGATCACACAGGAGGATTGGAAGCCCTCCTTGAAAAAAATTCAAATATCGAAGTGTGGCTCCCCGCATTCTTTTCCTCCAATTTCAAGGACATGGTGAGAAAAAAAGGAGCCAAGATCATCGAAGTGGAATCCTTCCAACAGATCTGCCGAGGCGCTTATACCACAGGAGTCATCCAAGGATGGATCAGGGAACAATCCCTAATCTTGGATACAGACAAGGGATTGGTTTTGATGACGGGATGCGCCCATCCCCGGATTGTGAACATCATCACCAAAGCGAAAGGATTACTCAACAAGGATGTTTACCTAGCCCTCGGAGGTTTCCACATGACCGGCTTCGATAAGGCAGAAATAAAAAGCATCATAGACAAGTTTCGCGAACTAGGTGTAACAAGGGTGGCTCCCTGCCATTGTTCTGGAGACGAGACTCGAGAGTTTTTTGCTCAGGAATACAAGGACGATTTCCTAAAAATCGGCGCAGGAGCAAAGATCCAGATCCAATGATTCTTTCCATTGCCAGCGGCAAGGGCGGAACAGGCAAGACGACTGTGGCTGTCAACTTGACACTCTCTCTGGAAAGAGAACACGCTCTTCAGTTTTTGGATTGTGATGTTGAGGAACCCAATGCCCACTTTTTCCTGAAACCACAAATCCTCCGCAAGGAGACTGCCCACATTCCCATTCCAGAGATCATGGAAGAGAGATGCACCTTTTGTGGTAAGTGTGCGGAAGTGTGTGCTTATAATGCTCTTGCTGTCTTGAAGGAGACTGTGCTTGTCTTTGCTGAGCTCTGTCACGGCTGCGGAGGATGCAGCCTTCTTTGTCCTGAGAAGGCCATCAAAGAAAAAGGGCAAAGGATAGGAATCATGGAGTTTGGCAACTCAAACGCCATCTCCTTCATTCATGGAAAACTGGATATCGGTCAGGCCATGTCTCCTCCTCTTATCAGAGAGATTAAAAAGCAGGCGGATTCGAACTGCCTAGTGATCATCGATGCCCCACCAGGAACATCGTGTCCGGTGATCGAAGCGGTCAAGGGGAGTGATTTCTCGCTCCTGGTCACTGAACCCACTCCCTTTGGTCTTAACGACCTTAAACTCGCTGTCGAAACCCTTCGAAAGCTTCGGATTCCAACGGGAGTGGTCATCAACCGCTTTGGGATTGGTGACAACAACGTCCAGGATTACTGCCGCCGAGAGAACATCCCCGTCTTGATGACCATACCCATGGACAGGGATATTGCTGTGGCTTATTCCGAAGGACGCTCCATCATCGAAACTCAGCCTCAATACAGAAGGGCTTTCAGGGAGCTTTATGAGAAGATTCAAAGGTTGACAGGATGAAACAACTGGTTGTTATCAGCGGAAAAGGTGGTACTGGAAAAACAATAGTCTCCGCCTCCTTTGCGGCTTTGGTCCGAAATAAGGTCATGGCCGACTGCGACGTGGATGCGGCCAATCTCCACCTTCTTCTCCATCCTGAAATCAAAGAATGGCACTCCTTCAAGGGGGGGGAAAAGGCCAGGCTCTCTATTGAATCATGCACAGGTTGTGGAGAATGCATCAAGGTCTGCCGGTTTTCAGCCATTAAAGAGAGAACCGACGGAAAAGTCAATGTCGATCCTCTCTCCTGCGAAGGATGTGCGGTGTGTTCTTATATCTGCCCTGTAGAGGCCATTGTTATGGAGGAGAATGTCTGTGGAGAATGGTTCATCTCCCAGACCAAATATGGCCCCTTCGTGCATGCTAGGCTGGGAATCGGTGAGGAAAACTCGGGTAAACTTGTGACTGAGGTCAGAAAAAGAGCCAAGGAAATAGCAGAAAAAAACAGCATGGATTTTGTCATCATCGACGGGCCTCCTGGAATAGGCTGTCCAGTCATTGCTTCCCTTTCCGGCACGGATATGGCCTTGGTGGTCACCGAGCCCACCCTTTCTGCACTTCACGATATGGAACGAGTTATTCAAACAGCCCACCACTTCAGGACTTCCACTGCTTGCTGTATCAACAAGTTTGACCTCAACCCTAGGATTTCCGATGAGATTGAAGAATGGTGCGCGAAAAATTCAGTCCACATGGTGGGAAAGATCCCTTTCCATGAACAAGTCACAGAATCTCTGGTCCAGGGCCTTCCATTGCCGGAATACCGTGAAAACTTTGTGTCTGAGAGAATCAAAGAAATATGGCAGAATCTATCGGAAGTATTAGGAGAGGAGGACTCATGAAGAGAACAGACTGGAAATACCTTGTGGATACTCTTCTCTTTCTTTGCATCGTGGGAATAGCCATGATAGGGCTCTTACTGGGGCTTTTCATCCCCAAAGGGCCAAAAGCCGCGGAAAGCGCCAAATATTTTTTGGGGCTCCACCGTCATCAGTGGGGAAATATCCATTTTTATCTTTCCATCGCCTTTATCATCTTGGTTATCATCCACATCGTTTTGAGTTGGAGCTGGATAAAGGGCAAGGCCCACCAGACCTTCAAAAAGGGGTGGAAGGCTGTCCTTACCATGACAGCCGCATCTTCAATCTTGGTGATCTTCCTTTTCTGGGTTTTTTATCCCAAAGTTCCTGGAGCCTACGAGAACCATGGCGTCAGAGCTGGAAAGAGGGCAAAAGAGAACGTCTTTGAAGAAACCTATTTGAAGGAAGAAAGCGTTAAACCAAGGAAAGAAAGCCAAATTGAAGAAGAAATCCAACAGGAGGAGCTTCTATCAGAAGAGCAAGAAGAAAAATTTACCAGAGGACGCATGGCTGAGGATACCACCGGGATCCTCATCACTGGGCAAATGACCCTTGATGATATCGAAAGAGAAACCAGCATCCCAGCCCGGAAGATCGCCGAAAAATTAGGTCTTCCTCCAGATGTCCCTCTCCAAGAAAAATTGGGTCATCTGAGAAAAAGATATGCCTTCACCATGCAGGAGGTAAGGGATGTGGTTTCTTCTTTATTGAAGTGAAAATAGAGGGAGGACAGGGATGTCTGATAATAGCTCTAAAACACCAAATCAGATTCTGGAGGAAAAACCCTCCAGAGCACCTCTTCTCAAACAGGCCTGGTCGGTCATGCCCGAAGGGATCCGCCAGACTCTCTCTGCGGACCCGATCATCCCGACCATCGCAGCAAAGGCAAAAGTTATAGCTTCGCATAACCGCGATTTCATTCGAAGTGATCAGGGCCAGGTCGTGGGTATCTTTCCCGAAAAAGAAATCTATTACGGCCCCTCCTCAGGATTGGAGGAATTGAGAGAATTGGTGGCTCGCTTTTGGACTCATGCATACAAGCTTAAGGGTAAGCCAGGCATACCTCCAGGTGGACTGGACAAGAAAAACGTTGCCATTGTCTCCGGAGCAACAGAAGGACTGTCCATCGTCATGCACCTTATCGCCCACCAGCAGAACGTCGGCCTCATGCCTCTCTACTGGAGCAACTATAAAGGAATCATCCGTAATGCCGGAGGAAATCCTGTAGTCCTAGTAGATTTCTTTGATCAAGATTACAGAGTGGATTTCAAAAAAGCAGAACAGATGATGAAAGAAAACCGCGTCACTTCGCTTCTCATCAACTTCCCCAACAACCCATCCGGGGATGTCCTCACAGATGAGGAGATGGCTGAGCTGGCAGAGTTAGCCAGGCGCCTGGATCTCATCATTGTCTCCGATGAGGTCTATAATTTTATCCGCTACAAAGGAGAACCACAGTCTATGCTGTCCTTTGCTCCAGAAAGAACCATTGTCACCAGTTCAGCTTCCAAGGAATACCTCATCCCTGGAGCTCGGGTAGGCTATGTATTGTCTGCCGTGGAGACGTTCACCCAATCTTGGATGCCAAAGATGATCCGGTCCTTTTCTTCCTCACCCAATGTTCTCGGACAGCAGCTGCTCATGGATATCCTGAGGGAAGAGGTCAAGGATTTCGAGGAAGGACGCTCTCCTCGAATTATCTCAGCAGTGAAAAAAGAACTCAAAACCCGCTGTGATCTCATCCTTTCCCTTCTTCAAGAAAAGGGATTTACCCTCGCAGGGAGAGATAAAGAATTTCCCTCAGGGGCAATCAGTGTTTTAGTCAGTCTGCCCGAGGATATAAAAGTGGATGATAAAACTTTTGTGGAAAAAGCCATGGAGCTTGAAAAGTTCAGCGCTGTGCCAGCCTCAGTCTTTGGCGCATCGAGGTGCCTCCGATTCGGTTATGCTGGCATGCCTCAGGAAGCCATAACCAGGCTGTCCAGAAACTTACAGGATGTGTTAGATTATTTTCGAAAGTGAATGTGCGGAGAAATTGAAGACCCTCCCCCCTCCACCATGGGCTTCGGATGGAGAGTAACCACCATATCACTACCTGACTGGATGAAATATCTTCACTCATCACGGAGATGGAAATGCTATCCTGAATAGAATATATTTTGCTTCTTTTGGTATAATAACGGATCATTAGACAAAAATCTCCTCTCCCGCTGGCAACTTAATGGTTTGAGATGGCCCAAAAAAAGAAGAAAACAAAAGAGATGGAAACAGAGGCAGATCTCGAAAAATTTGCCCGCCAACTCCAAGAACAAATCATGAAACAGATCAGGAAGGAGTACTCTGATATCGTCATCGACCATTGGCAGAATCCCCGAAACTTCAGCAAGATGGAAAACCCTGATGGATGCGCCAAAGTCAAGGGTTCTTGTGGCGACACCATGGAGATGTTTATCAGGATGAAGAATGATCGGATTGCCGAATGCACTTTTCAAACAGACGGCTGCGGCACTACCATTGTCTGTGGGAGCGTGGCCAGCGAGGTAGCTCAGAACAAAACCTTCACTCAAGCACTCGCTCTGATCAGCGCCGATGAAATCCTCAAACGGGTGGGAGGGCTTCCCGAATCCGATATCCATTGCGCTCAGTTGGCTTCGGAAACCCTACGAAGGGCTCTGGCCGATTATCTTTTCCAGAAAAAAGCGCCATGGAAGAAGCACTACAGAAGAACCTAGCTTCCAGCATTATATAAGGAGTCAGACATGAAAGAATGCAAAGAGGAAAAAAATCTACAACGCTGTAACTGCACCTGGGAACCATGCAGCCGAAAAGGCATCTGCTGCGAATGCCTCCAGTATCACTGGAATATGGACGAACTTCCTGCCTGTCTTTTTCCCGACGATGTGGAGAAAACCTACGACCGGTCTCTTCGAAGATTTATCTCCATTTACAAAGATAAAGTCTGATAGAGCACTTTGAAAAAATCAAAACAGACTCCTCATCTCATCCACATCTACGGCCCTGTACCCTCAAGGCGCCTTGGATTCTCTCTTGGTGTTGATATCATTCCTTTTAAGACCTGCTCTTTGAACTGCATCTATTGCCAATTAGGCCCTACCCTCCAAAAAACCACAAAAAGAGAAGAATATATCCCTCCCTCCGGAATCCTTCCAGAGATAAAAAAAGTTCTCCATTCAGGACAGCGAATCGATTACATCACCTTTTCGGGTTCTGGAGAACCCATGCTAAACTCAGCCATAGGAAAGGTCATCCGGAAAATAAAAAAAATGACCTCCATCCCTGTAGCAGTCCTGACCAACAGCACGCTTCTCACTCGAAAGAGAGTGAGAGAGGCTCTGCTGGCTGCAGACCTTGTTGTCCCTTCCTTGGACGCAGCCACCCAGGATGTCTTCTTAAAAATCAACAGGCCTCATCCTACGCTTAAGATTAAAGAAATCATCGAAGGGCTCAGAAAATTTCGCCAGGAATTCAAGGGCTCCCTCTGGCTGGAAGTCATGCTGGTCAAAGGAGTCAATGATCCTCCCGCTCACATAAAAAAGCTCAAGGAAGCCATGGCGGAGATCAATCCTGATAAAATCCAGCTCAATACCGTAATCCGTCCTCCTGCAGAAAAATTCGCCCGGCCGTTGAGTCATAAAGAGATGAAGAAAATCAGACAGACTCTCGGCCAAAAATGTGAAATCATTGCACCGTTTGAAAAAAAAGAACAGTCCGCAGTCTCTGAAAACATAAGAAAGTCCATTCATTCACTCGTCCAAAGGAGGCCGGTAACCCTTTCTGACATCGCCTCCTCGTTAGGAAAACACAAGAATGAAGTCATAAAACATCTGAATGCCTTGCTTGAAGAGGGCAAGGTGAAGGCGGTTGTCCACAGAGGTCAAAGGTATTATGAGCCAACTTAGCCTCGATCAACGCTATTCCTATCGGCCTTCGCTCAATCGAGGAATATTTTGGCCAACAGGAAATAAAATGGAATAAGAATCACCAAAAAGAGGAAAGTCATGAAAGAAGTTAAGGATTTGTCCAAGCAGGACATTTTAGCGCTCCTGGAAGATGCCTCCAAGAACTGGCTGGCCCACGATGGATTGTGGTTTCGGGCTGTAGAGGATAAATTCGGGATAGACGCAGCCATGGAGCTTGACCGAAAGGCTTGGGAGAAATTCACCGTGATCGAAGCCAAGCGAATCATGAAGAGGCTAGGAATGAAACCCGGAGGCGGCATTCCCACCCTTGTACAAGCCTTAAAATTCAGACTCTACGCTTATATCAATGTTCAGGAAACCGCAGAAGTCACCGATACCCGATGTATCTTCCGCATGAACAGATGTCGGGTTCAAGAGGCGAGAAAAAGACAGGGCCTCCCTGACTTTCCCTGCAAATCAGTGGGCGTGGTGGAGTACAGCGGATTTGCCAAAACCATCGATTCCAGGATAATAACTACTTGCCTTGTCTGTCCTCCTGATCCCCATCCACCA
>Ga0315545_1000351_pt1 | contig 49584 bp, 43 predicted proteins | sample SalMarSW160210MG_FD_203096 | JGI IMG/M metagenome (GOLD analysis project Ga0315545, IMG submission 203096) | Salt marsh sediment microbial communities from the Plum Island Ecosystem LTER, Massachusetts, United States - Salt Marsh Sediment SW1602-10 ...
GTAAAAATGAAGCAGAGGAAATGGACTGGGGATGAGAAATTGGGAATGGTGATGGAGGGTCTTAAAGAAAAGAGGTCTGTGGTCTCGCCAGAGGCGGGATCGTGAACACAGGATCAGCCAGACCTTATACTACAGGTGGCGCGACAAGTTCTTAGAGGCTGGCAAGAAAGGGCTGGTCAATGGTGCAGGCGATGGGAATGCTTACAAAGCAGAGATAGAGAAGCTCCAGAAGATCATCGGTAAGCAGGCGATTCAGATAGAGATTCTAAAAAAAACGGAAGAGTTGTTTGGGACCAGGTAAGAGCTGTGGAGACATTAAAGCGGGCGGGATATACGGTTAAGGATGGATGTCAAGCCCTTGGGATTTCAAGAAGCGGATATTATGCAGCAAGAGAGCCAAAAGGCAGGTTGGAGAATGTTTCTGAACTGCGAGATACAAGGTTTTTAGAGAAGATAAAGGCAATAAAGTTGGAACGTCCGTTTTGGGGATATAGACGAGTATGAGCGTGGCTGGTGCACCGGGAAAAGATACAGGTAAATCAGAAGAAGGTTCAGAGGATAATGAAAGAGCATGGACTTGTGGCGACTCAAACAGTTCACAAAGCAAAAAGGACGCCTCAGAGAAATAAGCCGAAGGCGGACAGACTTGGGCAGTACTGGGGTATAGACATGACTAAATTTATGATACCCGTAATTGGATGGACTTATCTGGTAATAGTGCTGGACTGGTATACCAAGAAGATAGTTGGCGGGGACATAGCCTTAAGGAGTCCCGCCAAAGGCGGGAGAAAAGAGCATTGGAGATGGGAGTAAACTCTGAATTTTCTGAAGGAGTAAGAGGAAAGAGATTAAAACTCATATCAGACAATGGCTCACAGCCGACGTCTACATCTTTCATGAGGGATATGGCTACTTTGGATATCGAGCAGATATTTACCTCTTATAACAATCCCAAGGGAAATGCAGATACAGAGCGTGTGATCCGGACTATAAAAGAAGAGATAATCTGACTGAATGAGTTTTCAAGCTTTGAGGAGGCAAAAGAAAAGATAGGCAAATGGATAGAGATTGACTACAACAAGCTTTACGTTCATTCGGGGCTTGGATATATGAGTCCAGAGGAGTTTGAGAGACTCTACCGGAGCCAGATTTCCCTTCTGCAAATCCCCCGCCTTTGGCGGGGTGAAAGAGGTTGCCTGAGGGGATATAGGATATGGGTTGGTCTGAGAAAATCGATTGCAGAGCTTCTGGCAAAGCCGTTTTTGAATGCGCAATGTCTCTACACCTTTCAGGTATAAAAAATGTCTTGACTGGAGGGTCGCAGTACAACCAACTGCCATCGGAGATACAGAACTACAGAAAAGAATTCATAGATAGATTTAGTGGTTGGTTAAAAGTGCTCAGGAAAAAAGGGACGCTTCGATCTCCTACTTAGTGCAGAACAGAAGCCATTCAAGAGTTAGAGGAAGTTTGGTACTTTCTTGACCTATTGGGGTAAGTATTTAATATTGGACTAAACAGAAATTTAGAGACCCGGAGATCTATTTATGCCGCTTCCTAAATTCAGTCCATTATGCAATTCATCAGCACAGCTGTTGGTAGAGTTTTAAAGTCTCTCTGGCGGTCTTTTCCCAGGAGAAGAGTTTTGCCCTTTTTAACCCTTTCTCCCGAAGAGTTTGATGGAGTTTGGTGTCCGACAGAACCGTATCAATTGAAAAGGATATCTGCTCAATATCAAAAGGGCTCACATAAACACCTGCATCGCCCACCACCTCCGGCAATGAGGTAGTATGGGAGACTATCACCGGGGTGCCGCAAGCCATGGCCTCCAGAGGAGGAAGTCCAAAGCCCTCGTAAAATGAAGGATAAACAAAAACCGAAGCGCTATTGTATAATGCCGGAAGATCAAAATCCGGCACATATCCGCAGAAGACCACCCGCCCCTCCAGTTTCAACTGTTTTACCAGATGAAATATGTGCTTATATTTCCATCCCTTCCCTCCTGCCAGAACTAAAAGGAAATCCTCTTTAGCTCTGCTCTGAGCATAAGCCTGAATAAGCCCTTTCAGATTCTTTCGGGGCTCGAGTGTCCCCACACAGAGAATGAAATCTCCTTTAATATTATATTTTTCCATTATCTTCTGCTTCTTTTCGCTTTCGGGGAAAGGTTGGAATGCTTGAGAACAGCCCAAATAGATTACATGAATTTTCTCCTCTGGGATTTTTAGATACTTTATTATTTCATTCTTAGTGCTTTGGGAATCTGCGACGATGGCATCTACTTTTTGCGCATAGCCTTTTATCTTAAAAGCATAATGCCATCTGCCGGACCAAAGGGTAAGCTTTCGCAGGGCAAGAAAGTTCAGATCATGTATGGTAAGAAGTGATTTCCCCCGTGACAAAGCATTTAGATAAAAAGCGGAAGAGTGATAAAGATCCACCTTTCCTACCATCCAATCCACCTTGGGCAATCTTACAGTTGCCCACAACAGCTTCATGATCTTGGTGGGGAAGCGTACAGTTCTGCTTTCAAAATTGGGGTTACTAAGCTTCAAAATCTTGTCTTTGATATTTGAATGATGACAGTAAAACAAGACATATTGATTTTCATGATCTATGAGGCTTAAGTATTTTATCAGGTTGAAAACGTAACTCCCCACCCCTACTCTCTGCTTCAGGATAGGGGTGGCATCTATCCCTATTCTCATGATTCTGCCTCTTTTTCGTTTACCTTTACAAAAATTCGTTTGAACCTGTACCTGACCAGATACACCCAGGTTCCCCACAGGACACCACAGGGAAATGTGAAAATCCGTATAATGGAATTCTTGATGTTTCGGGAGGGGATCCGCTGGATGTAGTTAAGCCAAAGATATCTGTCCAGAGGTCCATTGGGTTTGTTTTTGAAATAGAAAAGCATCTCATTTCGGTAAAATGCCGGGGAGTTGGTTACCCATCCACCCCAGGACCTGATCCCACCTGTCTTGAATTCCAGATGCCGAACAACTGCCTCTGGATCATAAACTATCAGATACCCCAGCTTTCTTAAGCGGAAACAGAAGTCGCTTTCAAACCGATGGGCGTTTTGGATGAAGTTGGTGTCAAAGCCTCCCAACTTCTCAAAGACAGTTCTGCGAAAAGACATATTCCCCCCTCCTCCGGTCTCCACATATCCTCTTTTAGAGGAGACATAGGTCTCGTGTTTTGGACCCAACCCTCCGATTCGTCCCACATATTCGGGGAATCTGACCGGATGAGGTATCAATATCTTTCCTGCCACTGCACCGATTTTGGGATCCTCATAGTTTTTAAGATGAGCGGAGACTAAGCTTGGATAGGGTATTATATCATCATCTAACATTAATATGATCTCTCCACCAGCTTTTTCCACCCCGAAATTGCAAGCTCTGGGCACCGACGCCCAGTCTACGGCAAAGTAGCGTATCCTGTTTTCTATCCTCTTCAGGAATTCTTGAAATTGTTCTGAAATTTGCGGTCTTTGATGTATCAAGATCAATTCACAGTCGGGAAAGTTTTCTTTCAGGATCAAGTCTATAGTTTGAGGAAGTATCTCCTCCCGATTGTAGGTGGGGATAATTATGCTTAACTTTATGTCATGGTTATCAACCATACGAATTTATGGACTAGTGCATCGTTTCCAAATAATGTTGCAATAATTTGTCATTACGAACGAAGTGAAGCAATCTCTTGGTAGGGGCGATTCATGAATCGCCCCTACTTCGTCGAGCTCCCTCGCAATGATAGGGTAAAATATAATGTTATTTTGGAGACATTCCATTAGGATAAAAGAATTTGATCAACCATCTGAATATTGGCTGAATTACCCTGCCCCATGAGTCAGGCATCCGGCCAATCACTGCCTCCACCAACTCTATATCCTCGGAAGTCAAGCTTCGGGTGAAAAACAAACCTAATATATATAAGGGACCGGAGATAATCAAGGCAAAAGCCAATCCTGCAGGTCCTTTTATGCTTTCTACTAAGAGAAATGCCACGCTTCCCATCAGAGCGGAAGCAAAGAGGATGCGCATAATGGATAATCCAGGAAACTTTTGTTTCATGTAGTTTTTGTATGCGTAGGTAATCATCACCACTCCTCCCATGGTTTGACTCAGAGCAGTGGCAAAAGCTGCCCCTTTTGCTCCAAAGATGGGGACCAGAAACCAACTGACTAAAAGGGTAAGCAGAGCAGAAAAGATTCCCACCCTCACCACTATCCTTTGAAGCTCTGCCCCATATAAAAGTGAGGAGCTGGAGGTGGCGATAGAGCCCACAGTTCCACCCAGAAGAAGGATACAAAAAATAAAAGCGGCGGGTTGGAATGAAGGACCGTATAATACCGGAAATAACTGCCTGGCTATGGCAATTCCTCCCAGGCAAAGAGGAAAGGAGAGCATGGCAAGGTATCTGGTGGAGTTGGCATGCACCCTAGCAAGCTCCTCTTTGTTCCCTCCTCCGTATACCTCGGACATGGCGGGAAGCAGAATGCCGGTTAAGGCGCCGGGCAGAAGAATCATAGTTCGGCTGGAAAGAATAAATGCCACATTATAAAAGGCAATCTCAGTTGAGGTGCTGAAGATGCTAAGAAAGAAAATCCCGAAACGTTCCCAGATTATGGCATCCAACAACACCACCACAAATACGCTGGCGGAGAACTTAAACAACTTCCCACCAAAATCATATGTGGATGTGCCTTTCTGGATAAAGATGAATTTCATTCTTTTGAGATAAAGATAGCATCCCACAAGAAGAAGATTGGCTACCACACTTACCCCCACTAGCCACTCAATCCTTCCACCAAAGTATAAAACCAGAAGAATTATAATCAAAGTCACAGGGGAGACCAAGAGGTTGATTTTGGCAATCAGGTCGTATCGTTGCAGTCCGCAAAAGAGTCCATTGTAAAACCACATCAGGCCCAGAGGTAGTATCACCAAAGAAGCGACCTTCAGATAAAGGGAAAGATCAGGGTTGTTATACCATCGGGCAATGAAAGGAGCCAAAAAGAACAAAAGCAGGCTCACCACCACACCTGCCAAAAGCTCAAATCTTAAAAGCCGACTTAAAATGGAGCCAATGGCAGAGAAATCCTTTCTGCCCCAATATTCAGAGACATATTTTGTCATGGTGGTAGGTATGCCCAGATTTACCAGAAGCCCCACCATGCTAAGAAACCAGATCACGAAACTGTAGACGCCATACTTTTCCGGTCCCAAAAAACGCGCCACCACTACCGAGGCAATAAAAGCAAAGGCTAAGCCTATGGCTTTAACCAAAAAGTTATAGATGGCGTTTTTGGCTATCTTTTTCTGGATGGACAATCTTTCAAAGCTCCGGGTTGGGAAGGATTAACAAGAGGGTTTTTGAATTTGTGTTTGACGGCAATTGGCGTTAGAGAAATCAAAAATTTGGATGGTTCTCGCCCGACACGAACCTTTTATAATGCGGTAAACGACAGTTAATCATTATCTTACTATTGCACTTACTAAGAGGAGCAGGAAACAGTTTACATCTTATTATTCGTATGAATGTGCGTATGCACTCATACGAGCTTCGCATTGATTTTTTCTCCCACACCTGTTTTGGGTTTGACTTGAAATGCGTATGCATTCATACGAATCCCCCTTTAGTAAAGGGGGATTTTCCAAGTTTCAAATGCGTCCCGCATTTTGCGGGACGAATCCCCCCTTCTCCCCTTTTCTTTAGGGGGGATGTAAACAATTATATGCTCCCCTTAGTATATATCTATCAATCATAAGCCAGACGAGTTTCCTTATCCGTTAAAGTTGGTTCAATCAGTTCTTTCCATTCTGGAGAAGACCACGTTCCTAACTTCATGTGTGTATTATAATACTTTTGAGGAATTGGGTGGGTGCCAACTACTACTTTCACATTATACTTTTCTTGGATGAAATCACGAAATTCAACAATATACGGACACGGAGGGTAGCCTACTATCAATCCGGTGGCTAAATGAATTACTTTGGCTCCATTTTTTTTCATCTCTTCAGGAGCGTATTCCACGTTTCCACCAGGGCACCCATCACAGGTGGTATATCCGACCAACTCGACCTCCTGCCCCTTATATATGCTGAACGCCCCTTCTCTGTTATAGAGAGACTTCAGGCATTTACCCCCGGCACAGGTTCGATAACGGTTGCAAATTATGATTCCAATTTTAATTTTATCCTTCATTTCGCCTACCTGCGGTTTGAGTTAAAATTCGACAACTACACATAAACCTGGTATATCCTTCCTATATCTGCAAGTCTGTTTTATGATAAACTCACTCTATTAAAAAGTCAAGCTTTTTAGCTTGTGCAAATTGAGAAGAAGATTTGCCGGAAGTTTTGGGAGTGATTGTATGGAAGGGGAAGGTCTATTCTCGTTCGTCACGGACGCCCTCGTCCGTGACGGTTTATGGTAACGGACAGAGTGTCCGTTACCAACAAAGGGATTCCCGAAGCAGGTGAAAGAACAGCATAGGCATTTTCTAATGCCGATGCGTAAGGGTGTGTCTATGGTTTCTGTCTATATTGATCGCGGATTTTTTCACGGTATTCCTTTACTTCCCTCAAGTGCTCCTTGACTTCTCGATTTTTGAGCGAGTTCTTGTAAGAGTAGTATTGTGGCATCTGGTGAATGACTCGGATGATGTCTTCAACATAGACAGACTCATCGGAAGCACCCGAGGACTTAGAGAACCGAATCACCGAGCTTAGGATCCTGCGTTGTTTTATGTTTTCGTAAATGTAGATGCCCTTGTGTTCCCCGCACCAGCCATGCTTCCGGGCTGCGGGCGTAACAACAGATTTCGCAAAGCCAAGGGCAATTCGTTTGTTGTAGGCAATCTTATCATAAGAAACGGTACCGATCGCGGATTGGAGAGCCTCCTGTATCTGGGGGTAACCAGACACATTGGACTCAAAATCCCTCTTGAAGCGGGTCTGCAGATTAGCGTGGATGTGGGTGATCGGTGTCGTTACCAACAATAGAAAGGAATGCGTGGGTTTCTGCAAGTCAAAGATCATTTCGAAGGACTCATAAAGCAACTTGTTGGTGTCGTCGTCTGGATTCAGTAGATTTCCGCATGTATCGAAGTTTATGATATCGAACGGAAACTCCCCCTTAAGGCGCAGTGACTTCTCACGGCGATCCAACCTTTCTCGTTGCTCCTTCGACGGTTGGATAGTCTCCAGTTTGGCGAGGAGCTTCTTGTCTTGAGCATCGTCTTGGTACGTGATCAACTCCTCGAGTCTCCCTACTAGTATCGCTTCTCCCACCGGAGGCCGGACCAGCACCCGAATCTCTGCCGCATCTCCCAGTTCACTCTCACAGATGATGACATTTGGGAGGTTTCCGTTGCTGTCTCTCGGAAGCACACCTTCCTTTTCCAGCATGAAAACATCAATAGCCTCCGTAGCGCAAAGCGTGAAATACTTGAGAGGCTTCGTCTTGGATCGTTGCCGGTGCTCTTTGCTCGCAGGCAACCATCCGTAATAACGAGCGCAGTGTTTGGAGATATAAGTGTCGTAATTGATCTTACGGGGATTCATACAAGCTGATCCAGCGTTTCTTTGAGAATGTTGTAAAATATCTCGTGGTGCTCCTTCTCAGTTTCTGCGGTGTTTTCGGCAATCCGATAAGCAACCTCAACCATCTCAAGGATCAAGTTCGCCTTTTTCTTTCTAAGCGGATGCGAAGCTCTATTCAAGATTATCTCTCCCTTTTTCTTATTCACAGTAACGATGGGGACGGTCTTGCCCAAATCACTCTGCACAAGTTTGAATTTCCCCTGTGAGTCCCTCGACACCATCTCTCGTATAGTCCTCTCAAGCTTTTCGCTTGTTTTATCTCGTTTTTTTCCTTGAAGGCTTTGCGCGACCGCATTTATCTTGTTGAAAACGACCTCGAACTTGTCGTGAAGAATTGTCTGAAGTTTCTTAAAATGCTCATCATGCTCATTAAAACTGTCGCGATCTATGTTGAGCGCTGATTCGAGCCCCTCGTCAACGAAGAGTTCCCCAGATACCCACCTATTACGTATGGTTGGTATATGCCTATAGTATTTCAAAAAGGTATGGTCGTAGCCCCCTATCCCAACATTTCGCAGACGAATTTGAATGCCATTTAACTCGACTGGTTTAACGTAGCTTGCTATTTGCGCAAATAAGTAGCCAGAGAACTTAAGACGAGAACCAAATATCTCCTCGTCGAAATCAACAAAATACAGCATTGGGGTCGTACCTTTTTCCGTCGGAAGCTGAATATGGCGTCGGAGTTCAATCCCATCCACAACGACCGTAAAAGTATAGTCTAACAATCTTGTTTGACGATTCTTTAGAAATTGTATCGCCTGCTCGTACTCTTTAGATTGACTTTCCCGTGATTTGAAAGACGACAAGTTAACTGGGCACTCTTCTATCTTACCGTAGTAGGGCAAAGGACACAGGACGGATAACTCCCAAATTGCCTCGAGGTATGGATTGCAGTCACGTACTGATTTGCTTACAGCGTAGAAGCCGGACTGTAAATCGGATTGACTAAAGCGTATTTTCTTGCGTTTCTGCTTGGTCATGTTTTCGATACTTTCTTTCATTTCCTGCCGAAACGTAGGCCGCACATCGGAAGAATAAATACGAAATCCTTTCTTTCTCTCGTCGAAATCGATTACCTTATATTGCCACTGACCAACCGGGAGTTTTTTCTCTTTCACATCGTCGTCGCGTATGATTCTCTCCCTGTCTGGGATGGTGTCATCTAACAAAGTAAGCGTGGCTGTATAAGCTTTGCCTTTCCCCTTTTCGTCCTTATAATGCGATTCAATTTGAAAGCTATGACATAATTGTCCTATAGCAAGCATACCAATGCCTAGCCTTCCGATGATCGGTCGTTTATAAATCTCAGTCGTGTCTCTCGCCCGCTTACGCTTGGTGCAGTGCCCGATTCCTTCTTGGTTGAAATATCTTAGGAACTCTTCAAGCGACATTCCTGTTCCATTATCGATGCACGAAATAAAATCAAACTCTGGGTAGTTCGTATCAATCCGCACTGTTGTCGCGTCGGCATCGTATGCGTTGCTGACAAGTTCTTTGAACGCGGTTGCTGTACTTCTGTAGAGCCCCCGACTGAGTTGGCCAATGGTGATATCAGCAACACGAATCGTTCCAGCGTCTTTTTGTTTGATTGTATTCATTTTTCCTCTAAGTAGTACAAAACTCGTGTTGACCGTGTGTGGTGGGTGGATACGTTTCGCGCTCGCACCAATTTGGCTTCTTTCAAGCTCAGTGGGCCCAAACGTTTACGCGAGCTAAGTAGTATGTTAAAGTCAGAGATTATTGCAACGCGTTTGCCATTTCGTAGTTGAAATACAAACTTTTTCATCCCATTTCCTACCTCGGCCTGACATTCTCTGTCAAGAAATCGCCGAAGGTATTGCAATTCATTATTACTTATCAATTCGACGGCTAAGTGGTCTTGAATACTCAACAACCTACTAAGTATCTCCTGTCGCGTTCTAAGCAGAAAGGGACCGAATTTCACATTTGATTCAAGTCGCTTCGGCATATATTGGCTTGTCTGTTGTCGGATGTCGCAAAGCCAATTGCGAAACTCTAATAATTCTTCCATCCATTGGTCGCCATTGTCTATAAAATTCTCCATTGATCTGTCCCTTTTCACAACCGTGCACACCCAACACCCAAACCGGGACTTCCCACAACTTTGCGTCCCCGTTTCAATCACAAAAGGACACTCACCCCCAGAGCAAGCGTTCTTGTAAAGTGCAAGTAATTTTCTATTACTCCCGTCCCACGGGTTTGGACACTGCAACAGATAACTCCACACTTCGTTATTAGATAAATCGGCAATTGGAGCATACACATAAGCATTGGGTAAAGTGTGTTTGCGAAGGCGTTCTCCGTTGTTGTAATTCTCCATTGCTGCGGCACGGTTTGAAGATTCCGCTTTTCGTGTTCCGAGAACGATAATTGCACGCCCGTGTTTGTTCACCGTGTTCAAAATGTAATCACTTGTTGGGCTAATTTTCATTCGTTTTGTGCACCAACGAAACCAGCGATTGGGCGATGGATATCCTTTGCCAATTAGATTAACCCAAAAGGTATCTTCCAGTTTGGGCGTTACTCGTACCACGTTAAACAACTCTGGTTTGTGCTTGAATAGCTCTGTTTTCCCATATTTTTCGATCTTCTTCAACTGATCGTTCACGCGCTTTACTATGGCAGGATTTTCGACAAGGGTGTCGTTGGAGAGCACATGGACTGCTTTCAACCGTTTTCTTTTGGGTAACTCGGAAAGCGCGTAAAACACCATCTGCAGGACGGTCGTGCTGTCCTTCCCGCCCGAAAAACCGATCACCCAGGGAATGCTATCAGCCAGATATACTTCCTGAATCTCAGATAAGAGTGCTCTATAATCCATCATGTTTTCTGATCCCTGGCTTTGCAAGGTCAGATGCTTACCTTAGGAGATCAATATCGTGTCTGACTCCTTCATGTCTCGGGTGGCAAGCTGTTGTTTACCGCCATCCAGACCACTCTACTTCCTAGCTTCCTAGCCTCCTCGCCCTATTTTTTTGGACCACTAAGACAAATCCGCCTGTTCTATCTTATCCGATTACGTGTAAAAAGTCAAGTGTTTTTAGGGCTGTGCAAATGGACCCCAAAGGGGGCTGCCTCGGAGGTGGACGGTAAACAAGCGCATTATCTTACTAAAAGAAATATCTAACCCCAATAGCCCCGTTTAAACTAAATTCCGTACTGGGCGCCAAGTCAAGTAAAGGCACAATCTCAAGAAAAACGTCTAAAGGTGCCCCGGAGGAGAGGTAATTTATGCCTAAAGGAACGCGAACTCCAACTTTGCTGTCATCCTCAAACTTAACTCTACCGCCCATCCCATAATAGGCCAGAAGTTTGCTCATCTCTACTTTAGATATACAAGGACTGTGAAAAAGCAAATCCGCATGCACGTGCACGGCACTTTCCTTGTCGAATGACCAGGCAACTGCTCCATCAATTGCTTTGCTGTCTTCTATCCACAGCTTACCGCTTATTCCTGTGGGTTCACCTAAAATAACTCCTAATCCAAAGCCACTATCCTGCGCTTCAACAGTGCCACAGACTAACACTGCTGTCAGCACAAAAAACATAATCCCCCTAACCGTCTTAACATATCCTTTTTGGAGTAATGCCGCCCAACTGTTAATAACCATAATATTGCTTCTATGCCACCGAAAGTGTATATCTTCCGCAATAGAGCATCTCACCATAAACGAAACGGTTAAACGATCTCTAAAAGCTGGATGTCAAAAGTTAAGTCTTTCCCAGTCAGAGGATGGTTGCCATCTATGGTCACCTTCGATTCAGAGACCGCGGTCACCGTGACAGTAGCTGTTGTGCCATCCTGTTTAGGGATTCGTAAATGCTGGCCGACCTCCGGTGTTATGTGTTTGGGGAACCTATCCCGGTCTATCACCAGTATCCTTTCTCTACGGTGGGGGCCGTAAGCTCTGTCGGAAGGGACCTTGACGGTTTTTGACTCTCCCGGACTCATGCCGATTATGGCTTGCTTGAAACCCGGGATCACGTGACCCGCGCCTAGGGTGAATTCCCAGGGGTCCTGATCAGCGGAGGTATCGACTACCTTCCCATCCTCCAGTTTGGCCGTGTAGTGAACCCTGACGGTGTCGCCATCTTTTGCCTGTGCCATGGTTTCCTCCTTCCGCTTTGTGGCCAGCATTAGACAAACAATGTCTCAGACGTTTCACGAACTCGGGATGCTCGCAAACGTCACTTGCGCAGTCCGAACCTTAGTGACTGCGTTTGGCAAGGAGAAACCAAATCCCCTGGTGCACAGACGTGGGGCGAGTCCACGACTGAGGTCTAAGGAACGAAGCGACGCGGGCCTAGGACCACGTGTCATAATAGGTAACTGGCCTTTCAGCCGTATGGAACGTGGCTGTCCCTTATTGTGGTAGATCGACCAGCAAACCTGAATGTTTGCAGGCTATTCTAATATTGATCTTCGTATAAGTAATGGAAAAAATTTTCATCGATCACAATCTCCTCTTTTTTATAATCCCCCTCAATCCCCCTTTTATAAAGGGGGACAAAGGGGGATTAAAGGAGAAAAGAAAGATTTTCCATTGCTTGCGCGTAACTCAATATCTTCGGAAATCTCTTCTTGGCCCTCCCCTTCTGGGTGGCCGACCTCCCTCTTTCTTTCTGGGCGGGCGGGCTTCGTCGACTTTCAGGGTAAATCCCTTGAAATCGGATCCATCCAACGCTTCCTTTGCCTTTTCAGCTTCCGATGGGTTAGACATTTCAACAAATCCAAAACCTTTACCTTCCATTATTCTGACTTCCTTAACCTGACCGTGCTCGGCAAACAGGTCTTCCAACTCCTGTTTGCTGATAGAATAACCAAGGTTTCCCACATAGAGCTTGCTGCCTTGCATTCTGACCTCCGTTTTTTTGATGATTTCTCTCTGTCCAATAATGTTTCTTTTGGAGGCAGTGGCAACGTAGCAAGCCTTACCCTTAATGGAGAACATTACAGAACAAGAGAACTCCGATTGGAATTGTGCTTTCTAAAGCTTCAACTGATTATCCCCACCACCTCCTTTACCGTTTGGCTGCCGTTCTATATGGCGCACTCCTGCGGTGCCAAGTACCTTGCTGTCGCAAACGCCATAACACGACCAGGGTTAGCTTAGCATCTTTTAAAGGAAAATACACATATTGCACTTTACCTTATTTCAACCAAAAAGTCAAGGGTTTTTACTGTCGGGCAGATTGAGGAGAGGATTTCTGGAGGGATTTGAGCTATGTCTAAGTGGACGCAAAACTCGGTCCCGACCAGTCGCTGAACCTGCAGGTCCGCCCGAGAGGTTTCGGGTGGAGCTAAAGCTCCACCCTTACATCTCCCTCAAAAGCTCCAACACAAAGCTGGCGCTGTTGTCTGCGGCTTTCTCAAAGAATTCTTGTATCTCGTCTTTGGCAGTGGAGGAGCCGGAACCACCAGCTAAATCAGAGCACGACCTCACCACCAAGACAGGCACTCCATTTATTTTTGCCACCTGAACCACTGCGGCTGATTCCATGTCCACAATCTGGGCATCGAGCCTCTCAGCAAGCCACTCTCTTTTCTCAACCTGATCTATGAAGGAGTTTCCGCTTGACCCTTTCCCGCCCACCTTTATTTTTGGGGTTCTGCCCAGAATTGGTTTCAACTCTGGTTTCACATTCACTGCTATTTTTAAAAGACCCTCATCTACTGGAAAGAACATCAAGGTATCCGACTTGTCCTTTTCTGGTTGGTGCACACGGATCGGGTAAGGAGAGAAGCCCTCCTGATTATAGAGACCATAATCATGGGTGACCCAGAATTCTGGAATCACAATATCCCCGATGCTATTTTCCGGATCTATGCCCCCACATATGCCGGTGAAGATAATTTCTTTGGGCTTGAATCTATCGATCAAAAGCTGGGTGGTCATGGCGGCATTGGTCATTCCCACGTCCGAATTGACCACTATCACCTCTTTATCTGCGACCTTCCCTATCCAAAAAACCCTCCCCACCGAAAACAGACTATCCTCCAGAGACATCTGGCTTCTTAACAGTTGCCCCTCCGCATCAAAAGCATACATGATGGCAACCCTTCCTTTATAGCTTTGCTTGCCACAGGAAAAAAGAAAAAGGATGGTTATGATCACAAAGAGGAGTTGAAATCTTTTTTTCATGTTTTTTCTCCTTGAGATAATTCTTATGCAGAATGAGAAGCACTTGGGCGAAATAAGTCAGCCGTAAAGCCTGTATTGTTTGCTGTTTGGCTTGCCTTACTTTGCATTCTTTTTATAGGATTGTTTAATCAAACTAATTATGTATTCCAAATTGTCATCATCGCTAACCTGCAATTCATAATCACCGTTTCCCCAATGGCCAATATTTGAAACATCCCGTGCCACTATTTTGGGATCATCTAATTCACCTTTATTAAGGTTGATCCAGATTTTTAATGCTTTCTTCTGTGGATGAATATCAGTTACGTTCCTTTTAGCGACAAATCCGATGTACTTCTTCGTTGGTTTAAGCGTAATGTCGTCAGCTATGTTTAAAATAGCCGCTTTAAATTTCTTATATAGTTCCTTTATTTCTTCTGAAGTACTGGTTAAATGTCCATCTTCAGTGTAGACCTTTATTTCTTTACTAACACTCTCAATAGTTTTACTCTTTTTAGATATCGTCTTAATGGATTCTGTTGCCCCTGAGGTTTGTAATCGAACAAAATTAACTGTTTGATTTGCATATCTTTTAACTTCCCATAGTTCAATGGGCAAATCCTTAAAGTTGATAGCTTCTCTTTGGTACTCGGTAAAAGAAGGTGATATAAAAACAACTTTTGATTGTGACCAATCAACATCATTTCGCTTTAAAGCATTTTTGCAATTCTCATTGTATTCTAAAATAAAGTCTGCTTTGTTATTAAGCATCAAGGACAGATAAGCATATCCTTGGTCAATAACGCTGAAATTCCTGTCCCTTTTATATTCAATAATTACAAATGCTTTTGAATGATTATCAAAAGCAAGTGTGTCAACACGAAAATTGTTTATGGTGAATTGCGACCGGACAAGTTCCAAACCCAAAATCTCAGTTAGATTATCTTCACATAAATTCTGAATCTCTTTTTCGAGCTTAAAAGGTTGTTCTTCAATAAACCTCAGTTTTTCTCTTTGAATTGAAAATAATGACATTTTATATTACTCCTTCGACGGCGAAAAGTTACCCAAACAGTTCTTTCTCAATCAACTCACACAGGATATGGCAAATGCAGATATGTGTTTCCTGAATTCGGGGGGTGTTGTTTGAGGGGACGATAATTGACAGGTCGGAAAGGCTTTTAAGTTTCCCTCCGTCTCTGCCTAAAAGCCCAACGGTTTTCATCTTTTTCTCTTTTGCCTTACGTGCCGCGGTTATGAGATTAGGGGAATTGCCGCTGGTGCTGATGCACAAAAGCACGTCCTCGGGCTTGCCTAACGCTTCGATCTGACGGGAGAATACCTGTTCGAAGCCAAAGTCGTTGGCGCAGGCGGTGAGGACATAGTCATTGCTGGAGAGCGTAATGGCAGGAAGAGCGCTGCGGGTATAATCTGAGGAAAGTCTCACGACTAACTCGCCAGCAAAATGCTGGGCATCTGCGGCTGAGCCACCATTGCCGCAAAGCAAAAGCTTCCCCCCGTTTTTGATACACTCTGCCAAAGCGTGGGCAACTTCGATTATCCTCTCCGAAAGCTTTTCTTTGACCTGATTCTTCAGATCAACGCTTTCCTGAATCTCTTTCTGAATTAAACGGACTTTGTCGTTTGTCTTGCTATCCATTCTAGTCAACCTACATAGCTTTTGTCTTTTTGCCTATATGAATTGCATTGGCGAACTCTTTTATGATGGAGTCATCTTCTTCTAAGAAATTTCCGACCACCACAAAGCTGGCGCCACTTTTCACTTTCTTATATGCAACCTCAGGGTCTTTTACCCCGCCCCCTACTATGATGGGAATGGAGATGAAGTCTTTTACTTCACGGATAATGTTATCCGGCACCGGATTTTCTGCGCCGGAGCCTGCCTCCAGAAAGACGAACCTCATTCCCAGATACTCTGCTGCCAGAGCATGGGCTTTGACGATGTCGGGCTTGTTTTTGGGGATAGGTTGGGTGTCGCTCATGAACTGAACTGAGGTGGCACTTCCAGACTCAATTATCAAATACCCGGTAGGGATTGGCTCCAGACCGAATTCCTTTATCGCGGGTGCCGCCTTGACCTGCTCTCCAATCAAGAGATGCGGGTTCCTGCCGCTTATGAGCGAGAGAAACAGAATGGCATCCGCATGTCTGGATACCTGATTTGCATTCCCCGGAAAGATGGTCACCGAAATGCTAACATTGGCTTTTATCTCTCTTACCGCCTCATCGAATCTGGTGGAAAGCAGCAGACTGGAGCCTACCAGAAATCCATCTGCCCCTCCTTTCTCCGACTTTCGGGCTAACTCAACTATCTGGGGGACGCTCATCCGATCCGGATCCAGGAGCACCAAAAATCCCGCACCTTTTTCGTCTCTGACATTCAAAAACTTTTGATATACGGTCATAGTTTCCAGTTTTCAGTCTTCAGTTTGCAGTTTTCAGTTACCTCACCCCCCATCCCCCTCTCCATAAAATGGAGAGGGGGAGATAGGGGGAGAGGTTTTCAATTAGGTTCACAATCTTTATACTTTTTCTGCGCCCAGATGGGCGGCTACCCTTTTCGGTATAAAAGGAGTTTTTACAGGAGTGGCGTGTCGCCTATCATGGTATTGAAAATGCTTGTCTCAATCTTCCATGTCCATCGTACCCAATGGTTTTATTTTTGAAGAACCTTATCATAATATCTTTATCTTTCGATAAATTTATGTTTGAAATATATTGGTAAATATCTTTCCATGTTACCCGCATAAATTTTCTTCGTTGGTTTTCGTTAATATGCTTTTTGAAAACATCCTCAATGTCTAGCTCCTTTTCAGCGCGCACTAGATTAACGAGATAGAAATCCAAGTCCTGTTGCTCTGTCATCCAAGTGCCGAGTAGCCAGAAACGTAATAACTCATATTTCTTCTCATCTATTGCAACCGTTTTGTAATCCGACCTAAAGACTTTTGAAAACCAATTATCTCCGCCGGTTTCATATTTTTTTGAATTACTCTCATCGCTGGGCTTTGTTTTATTTGAAGCAGTTAATTTCGCCTCAATAAAAAACAATGCTTTGTCAGTTATGATTATGATATCGGGCTCCGAACCCCTTTTTATTTCCTCACCAAATTCTTTTCTCGCTTTATTTAACTCAGGCCAGCTGTTATCTTCTTTTTGGCTGTATGACCAATAAATCACCTCAGATGATTTTATTGGGGTGCCGGTGATCGAACTTAGAAACTCTTCAATTAGATTATTTCTTTCCAAAAATCTAAAAACATTCCAGCTAACGGCATCTTCACTGTTATCCTGTGCCATCCGACTTTCTCTTTTCCATCTTTTTATTCTCTCAAGTAGCTCTCGATCGGACTTTTCTTTCCAAAGTAGGTTATCTAATTCACTTGGGTATTCAAACGTTGATGGAGAGATGAAAATATTGTGCTTCGGACACTTGAATCTATCCTCCTTCTTAAAAACTACTCGTTGTCTTTCTACTTTTTCACTGCAACCTTTAACCGGACATTCAACTCTTGTTCCGGTGATTTCAATCCTTTCCTTCAATTCTTCTATGCCAAACATTTTCTGGACTCCTTTAAAAGAGTTCTCAATGTATAAACCTATATTGCACCAAAAACAAAACTATGGCCTCCTTCTACCTCACCCCCTGTTTTCTCCCTCCATTTCATGTCGAAGATCCCGCCAACGGCGGGGGAGAGGGGGATGCAAGGAAGAGGGGTCTTCAATCACTTTTTCCTGCCCAATGAATTGGGCAACTACCTGGTTAAAGTTAATTAATCCATATAATCCTTTTTAGCGCGACCTGAAGGTTGCGGCTACCTTCATCCAATTTTTTTATCAGTGCGTTCTTGGTAGCCGCAGGCTTCAGCCTGCGTTCTTCACTTAATCATTTTTTTCACAATCTCCGGCAAGCTATCCAATGCGTTCTTTAGCTTGCCTAAATCCTTTCCCCCTCCTTGGGCTAAATGGGGCTTGCCTCCTCCGGTTCCACCCACAAGTCTGGCTATCTCTTTGACTACTTCACCTGCTTTGATTTTCTTGGACTTGATCAAATCGTCGGTCACCACAGCCACGAAGGCGATCTTTTCATCGATGATCCCGGCTAAAACTCCCACGGTTGACTTTAATCTTTCTCTGATTATATCTCCCAACTCTAAAAGATCATCCCGAGTTTCCGTTTCCACCTGGTGGGCAATTACCCTGATCCCATTTACGTCCACACAGCTTTCCGCCAGTTTTTCTATCCTGTTTTTAGCAGACTCCTTTTGAGCCTCTTTTACCTTCTTCTCCAATTGCTTGTTGATCTTAACCAGGGTCTCTACTCTATCTTTCAAATTCTCTTCTGTCGTTTTTAAGATGAATGCCAGATCATCCAGAAGCTCTTTTTGTTTACTGATAAACTGGTAAGCGGCTTCACCGGTCACTGCCTCGATTCGTCGCATGCCTGCCGCAATTCCGGTCTCCGAGACGATTTTGAATAAGCCGATCTCGCCGGTGGCACACACATGGGTGCCTCCGCAAAGCTCTCTGGAATATCCTTCCACCTCCACCATCCGCACAACATCTCCATACTTCTCTCCGAACAATGCCATCGCACCCAGTTTTTTGGCCTCCTCTATCGGGAGCTCCCTGCACCCAACCGGACTGTTCTCCCAAACCTTTTGGTTAACCAGATACTCCACCTTTTTTAGTTCGGCTTCATCCAAAGCTTTGAAATAAGTGCAGTCAAACCTCAATCTATCCGGCGCCACCAGAGAGCCGGATTGATTCACATGCTCACCCAACGTATCTCTTAAAGCCTTATGCAAAAGATGAGTGGCAGTATGGTTCCTCTTTATGGCATTTCTTCTTTCGATATCCACCCTGGCCAAAACCTGTTTGTTTATTACATCTTCGATCTTCCCCTTGGTAACTTTCCCCACATGAATTATGGCATCCCCTTCCTTCTTGGTATCTTCAACCTGGAATTCAAAGCCCTCTGATGAGATGACTCCGGCGTCACCCACCTGTCCCCCGGCCTCAGCATAAAATGGGGTGTTGTCGAGGATTAACATATTTTTATTAGGCGAATAAAGCACTTTAGCTTTTTCCTCATCTTTTTCATATCCGACAAAATAACACTCTCCAACTTTGTCTAAAATCACTGCCTCCGAGCAGATAGTCTTAATAGAAGTTCTTGATCTTTCTCTTTGTTCTTCCAAAAGTCTCTCGAAACCTGAAAGATCGATAGATAACCCATTTTCTCTTGCCATTACCTGAGTCAGATCAAGAGGGAATCCAAAAGTATCGTAAAGTTTAAACACCTCTCCTCCGGGGATGGTATTTCCGCCTTCACTTTTAACTCTTTCCGTTACCTTTCCAAAAAGCTCCAGCCCCAAGTCCAAGGTTTCCTCAAATCTTTCCTCCTCGGATTTAATAACTAAAGCTACATGTTCCTTCTTGGCCTCAAGCTCCGGATATATTTTTCCCATCAAATCCACCACCACGCTGGAGAGTTGATAGATGAAAGGTTTATGAAGTCCCAAAAGCCTTCCATGACGGGCGGCTCTTCTTAATATCCTTCGCACCACATAACCCTGTCCCTCGTTGGAAGGTATCGCTCCGTCAGCTATGGCAAAAGATAGAGCCCGAATGTGATCGGCGATCACTCGAAAGGACTCGTCCCGAGGAGTAGTCCCGAGGGGCTCCTGGTGATCTAAGTCTTTATACGACAGTGAGGACATCTTCTCAATCTCTTTGAACAGGGGGCGGAAAAGATCAGTGTCATAGTTGGAATCCACATTCTGCATGATGGCGGTCAGCCGTTCGAAACCCATGCCGGTATCGACTACTTTGGCGGGCAGATCAGAAAGATTTCCTTTCTCATCCCGATTAAACTGCATGAATACTAAATTCCACACCTCCACGAACCTGCCACAGGGGCAGTTAACCCCGCAATCAGGACGATCACATTTGTATTTCTCCCCTTTGTCGTAATGAATTTCCGAGCAGGGACCACATGGACCCACCTCTCCCATCTCCCAGAAATTCTCTTTCTTGTCGAATCTTAAGACCCTTCCCTTTTTAATGTCCGTGCACTCATACCACAGTTTTTCCGATTCATCATCATCTCGAAATACAGTAGCCCACAATTTGTCTTTGGGGAGTCCACATACTTCAGTCAAAAACTCCCAGGCATAGATTATCGCCTCTTTTTTAAAGTAGTCACCAAAAGACCAGTTTCCCAGCATCTCAAAAAAGGTGTGATGAGAGGTATCCTTCCCCACCTCTTCCAGATCGTTGTGTTTTCCCGAAACCCGGATGCACTTTTGACAGGAAACCGCCCTTTTGTGCTCTGCTTTCTTTTTCCCCAGGATAATATCTTTGAATTGATTCATCCCTGCATTGGCAAAAAGAAGGGTGGGATCATCCTTGGGGATTAGAGATGAGCTGGGATAGATCTTATGATTCCTTTGTTCGAAGAATTTCAAGAATTTTTCTCTAATCTGGTAGCTTTTCATTTTTGCCTTGTGTTTTAACTATTCATTCTCCTTTCGGAAGGAGTTGTAGTTGCCCAATTTATTGGGCTTTTTGTAAGCTCGATAAATCGAGCAACTACAATTCGGCGACTTTTTCAAAACCCCGTTGAGGTTTCCGTCTAAATGTGTTTTTCCAACCATCCTATCTTTACGTCTTTTCGTTGGTCAAATTGAGGCACATAGGGCTTAATATCCAAAAGAGGAGTCCCGTCAAAAACGTCGATTTCTCCAATTTTCAACAAATTCCCCTTTCTCTCTATTAGTTTTACCACCGAAACTCCCAGATGATTGGGTCGATGTGGTGACCTTATAGCAAAGATGCCGTGCAGTTTGTCCTCCAAGAAGGGCTTAGCCATAAGGGAGAAGTCCTTTAACTTGTGAAAAAAATAGATGATCAAAAGATGCGAAAATCCCTCCACATCTTTCAACCCCTCAACATATTTCTCAAAAATCTCGATAGCTTCCACACCTTCAGGCTTGAAAGCTCCCTGTATGGGGATATCCTCCTTCTTCTGATAGGGAGAATGAATTATTCCAATTGGCTCTAATGTTATTGTATGTGTCATAATACCAATTTATGAAATTCTGGAGATCTATTTAACACCAACTCGTTTTCTTACCAAATGCAGTTACATTTGATCTTTTTGTAGTCCATCCCAAGTTTTTTCCACATGGCTTTTGTTTCTTTGCACAAAGCCACTCGTTTGTAATCATGCTTTTTAAGAAGATAATTCAACACTGCGCGATACATTTCGTATCGAAGTGTGAACTCAACTTTCTTACCCCAGTTAGAGGACTCCGAAAGGTATTTTAGCCAGGACTTATCTGTGCTTCCATTGATGGTGCTCTGCAGGCCCCTTAAAGACCCCAAAGTAATCCTTTCTGGGATGATGTTTTCGAAAATTTGGTCTATGAGCTTTCGATAGTAAATTTCCCAATTGGGGACAGGGATCATCGGATCAATTCTAATTCTTGTCTCATAACCTGCTTCTTGTATCATTTTTGCCGCTTCTATCCTATCCAACACCTTCGGCGCTCCCTTTTCCCACTTCCTTGCCACTTCGTCGGCATTGAGGCTAAAACTCACTATAACTTGCCTATGCGGATTGATCCCCAACAAATTTTTAACATTGGCTGATTTGGTTAGAAACAGGACTTTGTGCTTCGATTGTATCTCGAAAAGAGAGATGATGAATTTCGAAAAAGGCCTTCCTGAGTTTTCGAACATAAGGGAATCAGCGAGTTCGCCGGTATTGAGGATTTCTCTGGGATGTTCTGCCAAAGAAAAGAAAGCCTTTACATGTGACTCGATTTTGTTATAGTCCTTTATCCTAGGTTTAGCCTTCTGGGGGAGGAATCTCAGAGTTCCTTTTAGATAACACCATGAACAATCGAAGGGACATCCTGTGGCCCACTTCAATTCCAGGAAGTGAGGGCAGACGACATCCGTTGCTTTGATGGGAGAAGGAGTCTTGTCAAACCTCTTGATGATCGACCCGTCTTTTATCTGCTTGAGGCCTTTTGGCTCTTTTGATTTTATCATAATCTACCAAATCGGTAAATAGGATTCCAAGGTGCCTCTCCTGCGTCTTTGGTCACGGGTATATCGGAATCCTTTGCCATTGAATTCAACGCTTTGTCAATATCTCGAGATAGATAGTCCTCGCCATCAATAATTGACACTTTTGGCAACCAATCTTTGTAGATTTCTTTTACGGCAATTGATTTCCCCGCATATAATTCAAACAACCTTTTTCTTAATGCATCAATATCGATTTCTGGCAAAGGTAAGAACAACTGCTCACCCTTCTCCATCTTCTTTGCCTTTTTCATAACGTCCTTCATGATTTTAAGAGCAATGATGTTCTCAGTCATGAAGATAAGATAGTAAAACGTCCTCTCAGTACCAGGGAAGTTGATAGGTAACGGGTACACGTAGGTTTTGTATTTCCAGAGATTGTCCCGATATTTCTTCAGGAGCGAGATTTGCTTATATTTGGATATGCCGCTCGATGTCACAGTCTGTTCCAGCTCCTGCTCAGTAATGTTCAGTAATTTACAGACTCTGTCTATGGTACTTTGTGCCTTTGCTCTCATCTTCGGGTCACGAACCCTTATCTTTTTCAGGTCGCCGATGCATCTTTGCAGACCATCGTAGTTGAAGTTTAGAAGTATTTCAGTGTTCTGTCTTACTAATACTGCCTCCAGTTCCGAGAACTCAATTCCCGAAATCCCGAAAGGGTCGATGAACAAAAAAGTATGATATTGGCTTATCTCGGAGAGAATGTCCTCAAGTTTGTCTAGGAATTCACCACGGATGTTTCTGATTTTCACGCCTTTCTTCTTATATTCAGAGGTCTCTTTCTCCAACTGTTCGAAATACGTCTTCTTCTTTTCGATGTTTACCAGCCTTAACTCGTAGTCCCAGCCTTTGTCGAAACGATGATCCAGATAGAGCTGAATCGGCTGCACAGGAGAACCAAATACTTTCTCTCCCGCCCGAGGATTCCATAACCAGCCGGGGCCCGCGAAGCCGTCGACATAGTAGAGGATTTTCTGGACTTTTAAGATTGTCGCCCAAGCTCCCAGATACTTCCTCAGAATTGCCAGCTTGATTTTAGTCTGCGACGCAATATCCCACATTTTTGTGGACCATTCACCTCTCAAAGTTTGGCGTGTCAGCTTTCTACGTTTCTTCCTTTGTCAAATAATCTTCCATCGCTCGGCTTGCAGTCTCATAAGAAAAACCTCTTCTTAAAAGCAGACTCAACATCCTTCTTTTTGCCACCTTTGGCTCCAAGTTTCTGTATCTTTTTTGTATTTTTTCCAAAAGTTCTAAGGCTGATTTATCCTCATCCTGACATAACTGTTCTGTTACCTGGTCTATTATATCTTTTTTTATTCCCTTCTTCCAGAGTTCTTGTTTAAGTAACTTCTTACCTCTTGGTTTATAAGCTAATCTCTCCTTTACCCAGGCGGTGGCAAATTCAAAATCGTTAATTAAGTCGTATTCTTTTAATTTGTCAATTGTGGTTTTGATGGTTCTCTCATCGAAGTCTTTCTTTTTGAGCTTATCTTTCACCTCTTTTTCTGTGCGGCGGCGAAAAGAGAGAAACCTCAAGGCAACTTCTTTGGCTTCATTTTCACTTTTCTGGATTAAGATTTCTTTGATCTTCTGTTCGGTTAAACCCTCGCCTTTTTCCAGCCCCAGCCTGGATACCATCTCTTCATCCACTCCGAAGGCGAATTTATTATCAATGAAAACCGATCGCCTGCGGGGATTTTTCTTTTGAGGTTCGATTCTGGTAATGGTTTTTTGCTTGACCATGATCTTATGTGATCTTTTTGTCCGAAAGCCCCGCCTTTGGCGGGGGAAAGTAAGACAGCCATCACGCCAATTGCCAAAACCTAACTTAAGTTAGGTTCTGGAAACGGCGGGTTCTCTACGAGGATCTCTTCTCGCCGATTAAAGCGTGTAGGCCACTTTTTCAACAGTATCACACAGTTCACCCAGAGGCGGGAACTATCCGGCAGTCTCTATTTTTGTCCGAAAGTCCCGCCGCTGGCGGGACATTTCGGACCTACTTTTTAACGGGCTCTTTTTCTTTTTCCTCTTGTTTCTCCCTTATCAGCCCTATTTTCTCTCTGATTTTCCGCTCAATCTCCTGAGCCATGTCAGAGTTTTCCTCCAAGAATTTTGCGGCATTGTCTCTGCCCTGTCCCAGCCTTTCATTCTTATAAGAAAACCAGGTGCCGCTTTTGTCTACCACATTCTGCGCCACGCCCAGATCGATCAGCTCTCCGAGCCTGTAGATCCCCTGTCCGTAGATTATATCAAACTCTGCGTTTTTGAAGGGTGGAGCTACCTTGTTTTTCATCACCCTTACCCGGGTGCGTGATCCCAAGATTCTATCCCCCACTTTGATGGAGGCTATCCGCCTTATATCCAGCCTTACTGAAGAATAGAACTTAAGGGCGGTGCCACCCGGTGTGGTCTCCGGATTGCCGAACATCACTCCGATCCTCATTCGAATCTGGTTGATGAAGACCAAACAGGTTTTGGATTTGCTGATGGCGCCGGCAAGTTTTCTCATGGCTTGAGACATGAGCCTGGCTTGAAGCCCCATATGCGAATCACCCATCTCCCCTTCGATCTCCGCCTTGGGAACTAAGGCAGCGACCGAATCCACCGCTATAACATCCACTGCTCCACTGCGCACCAGAGTTTCGGCAATCTCTAAAGCCTGCTCTCCGGTGTCCGGCTGAGAGACCAAAAGCTCATCAATGTCCACTCCCAGATTCTTAGCATAGGCGGCGTCAAAGGCGTGCTCGGCATCGATGAAGGCGGCGACACCTCCTTTTTTCTGTGCCTCTGCCATGATGTGCAAAGCTAAGGTGGTTTTTCCGGAGGCTTCTGGACCAAATACCTCCACCATTCTTCCTCTGGGCACACCACCCACGCCCAGAGCCGCATCCAAACCCAAAGAGCCTGTGGATATCACCGGTATGCTTTCGCCCAGCGAATCGGTCCCCAGCTTCATGATGGACCCCTTACCAAACTGCCGTTCTATCTGGGTAACCGCCTGTTGCAAAGCTCTTTTCTTTTCCTCTTGTATATCTGCCATTCCTCTCACCTCACTTTCTTAAAAGTCTTTGCTGTTGTTGCGGGGTGCCCTCACCCCGCAACTCTTGGGGTTCGGGGTAAGGTACCCCGAATCAACAGGTGAATTCCTTCCGGAGAATCTTAATCTGTTGACCTATTTCGGGTCAGACGTCCTACGGATCCGTTGGAAATCCGACCGCTACAAATTCTATTTCATCCATTATCCGTTACATCTGTTAAATCCGTTGACCGCTTTTTTGTCGGCGGTCTGCCGACGGCGGTCGGCGGACGTCCTACCGCTTAATCCGTTGACCAATCCGTTGACCTATCCAGCAAGCGGCACCTTTTTAAGTGGCGTGTAAATCGCTCCAGCAGGATGAAGCTGGCTTTTCATCATCACCACCTCATTTACCTCAATTTTTTCAGTCTGGAAATCAGACGATTCTACCAGTTCCATAAGCTTTTCAATGTTTTTCGGAGATTTCACCCTTCCTATGGTAAAATGAGCGGAAAACTTCCTTTTCTCTTTGGGAAAACCGATTTTTTCCATCTCCTCTTCAATTCTTTTTGCCAGGTGGGAAAGCTCCTCTTCACCTGATCCGGTTCCTATCCATATCACCCTTGGTCTTCTTAAATCCGGAAAGACGCCCATCTCCTTTAAATTCATGGTAAACTTCCTTATCCCTTCCAAAGCTTTCTGGGTGGCAGAGAAAACCTCATTTATTTTATCCTCTGGAATCTCTCCCAAGAATTTCAAGGTGACGTGGATATTTTTCGGCTTAACCCAGGAGACGAAAGCCCCGGTTTTCTTAAGTGGAGCTTGTAATTGCTCAATTTCTTTCTTGATCGTTTCCGGCAATTCAATGGCAATAAAGGTTCGCATGACACTCCTGGCTTAAAATAAGATTTTTTATTCTTCTTTTCATCCACCTCATCATCCGTTTCATCCGTTGACCCATCTTTGGTCGGATAAATCCGACCCCTACAAATTCGATTTTATCCGTTCCATCCGCTTAATCCGTTGACTAATCCGTTGACCTATTTTATCAAAAACAATCTCACCAGATTTAAAGCCGCCTGGCTGGCTCTTTCCCTGTTGCTGTTCCTATCCTCCCCGAACATAAATCTCTGGGCAAAGGAATCATTCTCATGGGCAAAACCCACAAACACCAATCCTACTGGCTTTTGTGGCGTTCCACCAGTGGGACCTGCAATTCCGGTGACAGATAAGCCATAATCAGTCTTAGCCAGATTTCTTACACCCTCCGCCATCAGGATAGCCACCTGTTCTGAAACCGCACCATATTTTTCAATTATCTCTTTGGGAACACTTAAAAGTTCGGTTTTAGCAGGATTGCTGTAAGTGATCACCCCCCTCTCGAAATATTTGGAGCTTCCGGATATATTGGTGAATCTTGCTCCGATCAAACCGCCGGTGCAGGATTCCGCAACCGCTATGGTCTTTTTTCTTTTCAAAAGAAGCCCTCCCACTACCTCCTCCAGGGTCTGGTCATCTGTCCCGTAGATATAGGTTCCCAGAACCTCTCGAATCTTTTGCTCAAACTCATCTATTTTTACCTGCGCCTGATTTTTATCCCGCGACTCCATGGTCAGTCTGATATTCACGCCCAAATAGCCGGGCAGAAATGCAATTTTAATCTCTTCTTTGGGATCGATTAACTTCTCTATCTTTTCATAAAGGGCGGATTCTGAGATTCCGGTAGTCTTTAGCTTTCTGTGAAGGATAAAATGCTCAGGTTTTTTTGCCCTCAAGATGGGCAGGACTTCATTTTCCACCATCCACTTCATCTCCACCGGCACGCCCGGCAGAGCAAAAAAGAGGGTTTTGCTATCCTGGAGAAATATTCCCGGCGCCACTCCCCAGAGATTGGACAAAGCCTTGGCTCCCTGAGGAATCAAAGCCTGATTCTGGTTTATTTTGGGCATGGGGCTTCCCCGCTTGTGGAAAGAGTCCTCAATCTGCTTTAAAATCTCCTGGTGAAATACTAAATTTCTTTTGAAAGCCTTCACCACAGCTTTCTTGGTTAGATCATCCGAGGTGGGACCCAGTCCACCCGAGGCGACGATCACATCCACCCTCAATCGGGCAATATTGAATGCTTCCGCTATCCTGTTTATGTCATCTCCCACGCTGGTTTTAAAAACCACATCGATTCCCTCAGCAGTTAACCTTTCGCTTATGAAGCTGGAGTTTAAATCCTGAATCTGTCCGTAAAGTAGCTCATCTCCGATGGTGATGATTTCTGCTCTCATATTTTTTTCTCCATCCGGAACATCGAAATCTAACTCATCCCCAATTTATAAAATATAAGATCAGATGCAAACTTAAATTGGCATAGATGCCGGCTACCACATCATCCAAAGTTACACCCCACCCCCCCGTCAAGTTTTCCATCTGACGTGCAGGAGGAGGCTTGATTATGTCAAACAATCTGAACAGAAGAAAGGCTCCCACAAAGGATTTGATGTCCTTGGGCACAAACGTCAAAGATATCACCATGCCGGTGACCTCATCTATCACAATGGGACTTCCATCCTTGCCAAAGAACTCCTCTCCGCGGGTGGCTGACCATACGCTTAGGAAAAATAGACCCAGGCTGATCGGAAGTAATATATAAAAAAAAGTTGGAATGAGAAACCAAATTATTGTTATGGTGATCAGACTACCGAATGTCCCCGGAGCAAAAGGGAAATACCCGGCATAAAAAAAAGTGGAGATTAGCTTGGCTAATTGGTTTTTTTTCAATTTAAACCCCGCAGGCTAAAGATTATTTTAGCACCCCTTTAAGTAAAAAGGCATTTTTGACCAGATAATCAATTCCCGTGCCCACGGTCAAAAGCATGGTGATAAAGATCATGACATCGAAGACACGGAAGGCAGAGTCGGTGGTGAAGATACTCCAGTTGCAACCCAAGGGCACCAAGGTGGATTTGAGATTGACGTAGACAAGTATGATTATGATCACCATCATCTGACAGCCGGTTTTCCATTTAGCCCAATAGGAGGGTAGAATCACCACCCCTTTGTATGCGGCTAAGCTCCTGAAGCCGGTGACCAAAAATTCCCGGAGTATGATTACCAAAACCATCCAGGTCTGGACATAGCCCAAAGCTACAAAGGAGATGAAAGCAGTGGAGACTAAGATTTTATCCGCCAATGGATCCATGAACTTTCCAAAGCCGGTTATCACCCCGGTCTTTCTGGCTAAGTACCCGTCGTATACGTCAGTTAATGCTGCCACGATGAAGATCAAGGTAGCCAAATAGCGCAGATATATGTTATCAAACAAGAGGAATACCATGAAAATGGGAGCTAAGATTATTCTCGCTATGGTCAATTTATTGGGCAGATTCATCTGCTATCCAAACAGCCTTCCATCGGTTCTTTTGATCGTTGCTTCCACTCCCGTACCCGATCCATCCCCTGAAGAAGTCAATCTATAAAGATTCTCCTTTTGAATCAATGTTTTTTTGTGACAACTCTGAAAAAGTGAGTTTTCGAGTTGTTGTTTTGGAGTGTCAAGCTTTAGAGACTGTTGAAAAACCCTTTTGGCCCGCCAAAGGCGGGCCCTATGGACGATAAGTAATTATCTCCCATAGGGGCAGGAATTTATCCTGCCCCAAAATGTAACTTTATCAACAAACCCTTTAGCTTGACCTTTTAAGTCTTGGAGGTCAACCACACCGAAGGGCTTGTCCTGAAGCCTTGCGCTAAAGGATGGTTGACAACTTTTTTTGTCAAGCAGTCCTCTGGACATACTTAATCCCTTGTTGGGGCAGGGGTTCGACCCCTGTCCCAACCTGCGGTAGGTCGGGCTGTCCTTTCGGACTGCCCGACAAGCAAGGGTGTCGGGTAGCTCTCCCGCCCTTCAACAAGTTCTCTTCGGGTCTGAGCCTTCCTTCGACCATGAGGTCTCAGGACCGAAGGGCAGGGTCGAAGACAGGGCAGTGAGCGAAGTCGAACTGCCAAAGGCGGGATCTCGCAACCTCATTTGAGTCAACTGACCGACCTACGGACTATGGGTCGCAATGAAGCGGTGGTGGACCGCCTTTGTAAAGATAGTTGATCAGATAGAGCAAATCCCCGAGGTCAATCACCCCGTCGCAATTAGCATCTCCAGTTTCTAAGGGATCAGGAGCAGGACCGTTTTTATATAGATAGTTTATCAAATATAGGACATCCCCAAGGTCTATCACCCCATCTGCATTAACATCGCCAGATTTGTAGTATCCTGTCCAGAAACCAGCTACCAAAATGTAATTGTCTCCTTGCATGTTACCCGTGACCGACTGACCAACAGAAGACATGATGAAGAACACATCTGAGCTTTCTGGCTGGATGCCATTGTTCAGATTATCCCAATCGATCTTGTAGCCACTTCCCCATGAAAGTTGGGGAAAAGAGACCAAGAGCAAGAAAAACCCAGCAGATAGTAAAATCCTTTTAATTTTGCTTTTTGAGCTACTCATAATTATTTTCTCCTCTCTTTCAAGTTATCGTAGGGACAGCCCTTGTGGCTGTCCGCCTTCAAGAGCGGACAGGGACAAGCCCTGTCCCTACATACTGTCTGGCTTGCTTTGACAATCCCCCCTCACCCTATCCCTGCGAAGCATTCATACGAATCTCCCCAACGGGTAGAGGGGACGCTTTTCCTCTCCCCTCCGGGGAGAGGACTAAGGTGAGAGATTTCAGAGATTCCACTTTTCGCATTCTTCTAACCTTCTCCCGAAGGAGAAATGAACTTACGTTCCATTCGAGAAGCGCGTAGGCAAGCCTTTACGGCTTGCCAGCCCCGCCAAAGGCGGGGCTACGCGAAGACGCTTTTTTATCAACCAGCCCTTTGGGCATGGTTGACTCCCATTTCTGGCTCAGAATTTGAGATTCAGAAATAGCCTCCGATTTAGACTTTAGTTTTGTGTAAGAGATATAAGAAGGCAAAGTTTCTACTAATCTTCGCTTCAAATATATTTCATCTTTTCCGATTAGAATCTTTGCCCATTCAGGCGTTTTGATTTTTAGTAAAATCTCACCTTCCTTATCTCCGTATTCATCTATCTCGATAATCTCCCTTGGCTGATAAACCGGCTCGGAATCAAAATCTATCTCGTAATCTTCATTGATAACGGTCAGTAAGCTTCTTTTTGAAGTAACTTTCGCTTTAAGCTCTGGGAGAATTTCATTATCAATTAAGATTACCTCGTGCTTGTCTGGGTCATAAGAGCCGAAGGGATGCGGTATGTCATTTTCGTCTCCCCCAGAACCATAACAAGGGTGATCGGGAGCCTGATAGCCTGCTACAGTTTGTGTTGTAGCTCTATCTCCAAGCAGAAATATCCAATGGTCTTTACCAGATGAAGTAACATAGCGTTGTTGAGCATAAAGAGTTCTACCACCATCAACTCTCAGAGTTATAGTGGTCTTATAAGAAGTCCATCCAGATAAAGTTGTGTTTTCCAGTTGACTAATACGAGCAGCATTATTATTGCCACCTGTATCTGAGGCCTTTAATTGTGGATAAAAACCATAAGTTCCACCAGGTAATTCAAGATTTGCATCAGTTCCTGTTACGGATACTTCTCCTGTTGCTGTTTTAAGTTTTGCTTGGGAGACTGAGTTGTCTGCAGGCACTGCTGTCACATCACTCCAAACGGGATTAATTCCTGGCCCTTGAGTTTTTAAAAACTGACCATCAGTGCCCACATCACCTGCAACAGCCAAGGGTCCATTAATATCGAGCTTTCCTTGTGGACTCGGCGTTCCGATACCGATGTTGCCAGTCATGCGGTAGATGTTAAAGCCTGCTGTGTCTGTGTCCCAGTCATCATCAGGAGGAGCAGAGAAAGCATACTCAGCCGTGTCGGTAAATTCTGAATGGAGTGCATAACCCACGCTCACAATTCGCCTTCTCGGAGATAACTGACTTCCGTTGGCAATCACCTGAAGCCAGCTATTTGGTTGGGCGAAAACTGAATCAGGAATTGTGTGAGAGCTTCCCAGAAGCACATTAAAAAGACCATGCGACACAGAGACAATTGCCTGCGTTTCCTCCCATAGTTTGTTTCCATCCGTTGAATCACCCCAGATGGAAAATACCATGGTGGCGTTTCCGTCATAGGGCACGCCCGATGAATCTTTCAACACCCCCTGATAATTGATCAAGCTTGGGACGGCGGAAAAGCAGTAGGCAGTACTCAGTAGGCAGTAGGCAGATAACAAACAAAAAACCGAAAGGATAGTTTTTGTTTTCATTTTTGGCTCCTTTTCAAAGAAGGTTAAAGGTTGAAGGTGTAAGGTGAAAGGGTGAGTTTGTAGTTGCTTGATTCATCGAGCTATGATGTCTCACAGCTGATTACGATGATTAAGCAGATGGAAGCCAGTAGTCAATGTGTCAGCTAAAACTATCTGTTTAATAGATTCGCTCCGCTCACTACAAGTTCGCTGAATCAGCTGTGAATCTCAGTTTCGCAACCTGTCTGTCATAGACAGATCCACCTTTGGTGCAAAGGTTGCGGCTACAACTTCACAATCCATCGCCCAATGAATTGGGCAACTACAACCCCAGGCACAACCCCGGATTTAATTGGTGGGTCTCGCATGTATATTACCTCCCTGAAAGAAAAGGTTCGACCCCTCTGCAAAGAGCGAAAGACATTCAGCCACTCACAGATGTTCTTGTAAAATTGAGACGAAAATTTCTATCCGTTAATAAAGAATAGTTACTTTTTCCTCAGTTGTCAAGGAATATTTTGCGATAGTTGCAGGTTTTGCCGGCGAGGCTGTAGGTCATGCATCCCCGCCGAAGGCGGGATGCTTGACAAATTCTTATTTGGCTGTTGTTGCGGGGTACCCCTACCCCGCAACATATCTGGTTCGGGGTGGGGGCACCCCGAACCAACGTCAAGCTCCTTGTTGGGGCAGAGGTTGAACCCCTGCCCCAACTTTTTGCGGATAAGTGCCTGGCTGAATTTTGATCTATTGCTTAATAAAAAGCTCTGGGTCGATTTGAGTGTTGAAGTTGATCTCTAAGATTTTAGTCTCCGCCATCTTTTGTCCGCTGGCAAAGCTCTTGATGGAAAAAGGAATTTTCACCCCTGATACTTCTCGATAATCGGAAAATATCTGCTCCACAGTAGCCGGACCCATCATGCTGGTTCCATGATAAGATTCTTTCAAAGGGAGACCAGTTACCTGATCCACATACATCTTTAGCTGGTTTCCAGCCGGATCAGAGAGCAGAATAACATCGACTTTTTTGTCATCTAAACTCTCCTCTCCTATAAATTGAACTTTCAGATCCTCTGCCAAAAAGAGATGGAAATGACTGCGGAAAAGCTCAGACTTTATCTCTTTTAATTGTGATTCAGGCAAATCCTGTGTGCCCTGAGGACTTGCCATCCATCCTTTCTCTCCATCGAATACGGTGACTATGGTTCCGAAAGGCATAGACATCTCCTGCCTGATCTTGTCCGGGAAAATATGAAAGGTGATCATTGAGATTTGGAATTCTCCCTGTGGTGTGGAAGCAGAAGTCTCAGTTTTTATCACCGCATTGCTTATGGACTTGAAAGCATCCTTTCCTCCCGAAGCTTTTATAACCTGATCCAATATTTCTTTTCCTTTAGCTAAGGAGGCAGGAGTTGCTTCAGGAACCTCTTCTTTAGCTTTCTTCTCCGTCCGGTAAATATCTATGGTATCCACTTCTCCCAAGACAGATAAAGGCTGGTCAAAATCTAAAGTCTTGCCCACCGCCAAGATGACCAGATCCTCCGGATGAAGATGGATCTGTGCTACCCGCAAAACGTCCTGCTTGGTCACTTTCTCGATGTTTTCTTTGGTTCTCTGCAAAAAGTCCAAAGGGAATCCATAATATTCGTATGTCAAGAGTCGTTTGACGATTTCCCCTTTAGTATCGAATTTGAAGACAAAGGAGTTTAAGAAGCTTTTCTTTGCCCTTTCCAGTTCCTCGTCTGTGACCTCCTCTTGAGTGATCCTTTTCACCTCCTCCATTATGGATTGGATGGCTTTGATGGTGGATTGGGATTTGGTCTCACAGGTAAGCAAGAATAGTCCCGGATAGCCAAAATTCGATCGGGAACTTCCTCCGACATGATAAGCCAACCCTTGCTCGGATCGCACCTTTTTGAAAAGCCGTCCGGAGAAAGCTCCTCCCAGGATGTCATTCATCACGCTCAAAGCAAAATAGTCCGGATCATCCATCTTTCCACCGATGTGCCCCATATATATATTGGTCTGATTAATATCTTCTTTTTTGACTAAATGAACAGACGAGCGAAAATGGTAATCCACCTTGGGTAATTCCGGTAGATCGAGTTCAATCGGTTTCCAGTTGGCAAAGGCGCTCTCAATTTTTTTGATCATTTCTTTGATCTCAAAGTTTCCCCACACACCCATAATCACCGAATTGGGATGGAAATATTTTTTGTGAAAGGCAATTAGATCATCCCGGGTGACATTATCGATGGTCTCATATTCGGTGGTGCGGGCGTAGACCGAAGCATCTCCATAGATAAGCTTTTTAAACTCACGATCGGCGATCATCATGGGAAGATCGTTTCTACGAGCAATCCCACTTCTATGGTTCATCTTCTCTAACTCAATTTTATCTTCAGCAAATTGAGGGCTCATCAGAATGTCTGCTAAGATGGAAAGTCCTTTGTCTATATCCTCTTTTAACACGGACATAGAGGCATTGCCACAAGTTAGACCGACAAATGTCTCCACCGTGGCACCCAATCCATCAAGCTCCTTGTCGATCTGATCCCCATTCATCTTGGCAGTTCCCCCGGTCCTCATAACCGCTCCGGTGATGGCAGCCAGCCCTACTTTATCCGCCGGCTCATAGACTGAGCCGACTCTGATCCAGGCAGAAAGCTCGATCAAAGGAAGCTGGTGATCCTCCACCAGAAAAAGTATCATTCCATTGGGAAGGACTTCCCTTTTGACCTCCGGCATCTTGAGTTCGGAGAGTGGTGGATATTTTAATTCTTTGTAACTTTTCTGTCCTAGGCTATTAGAGCAAATAACCAAAGATAAAATCATTACAAGAACTGAGAACCAAATCCTTTTCGTAAAAGTTTTCATGGCTTTCTCCTCTTGATTTACCCCTCACCCTTCCCTCTCCCCTGGGGGAGAGGGTAAGGGTGAGGGGGCATCGTATTAGAAATAATTACGTTTGTATCAGTAATTCTTCTTTATCATTCGATGGTCACCAATTCAGCCACGGTGCGATTGGTTTTTTGCAAGTATTCATTTGCCACCCTTTTTATGTCCTCTGCTATTACCTGATTGATCTTGTCCAGTTGTCCGAATAGCTTCCTCCAATCGCCCAATACCGCTTGATAAGTGGTGAGTTGCATTGCCAAGCCTTGATTGGACTCAAGCTGTTTTATGAAATTTGCCCTGGCTCTTTTTTTGATAGCTTCCAAATCCTCAGGTGTTACAAGTTCAGTTTTCAACTTTTCGATCTCTTCATAAATTGCTTCCTCACACTCCTGGTTGGTATGATCTTTAGAAGGAACGGCTAAGAATGTGAAAAGATTAGGATACTTAGCTCCGGGGAGTCCTGGAATGGCAAACGCGGCGACTGCAATCTTTTTCTCCTTAACTAAACTTTTATAAAGCCGGGAACTCCTGTTCATTCCACCAAAACCCATTCCACTCATACTCATTCCACCCAAGTAATCGGAGATAGCATCGAAGACCGCATCATCCGGATGAGTGGCGCTGGGCTTGTGATACCCGATCACCAGAAACGGTTGAGCTTTATCCTCCACCTGGGTTCTACGCTCGCCCAACTGTTCCGGCTCCACCGTCACCACTGGTTTAGGCTCGGGACCTCTGGGAATTCGACCAAAATATGTCTCCGCCAATTTAATAACCTCTTTGGGCTTGACATCTCCGACAATTCCAATAATAAGATTATTAGGCACATAATATTCTCTAAATTGTTTTTCCGCATCCTCACGGGTGTAAGCCTGAATATCTGACATATGTCCTATTACTGGTTCGCCATACGGGTGTGCTTTATAAGCAGTGGACAAAAACTCCTCAAAAAGTTTTCCATACGGGTTGCTTTCTGTCCTTAATCTCCTCTCCTCCATCACCACGTCTTTCTCCTTAAAGAATTCCCGCAAAACCGGATTTAGGTATCGATCAGACTCCAAAGACATCCACAGTTCCAGCTTATTGGAAGGTAAATTGTAGAAATACATGGTAGCATCATATCCGGTTCCCGCATTCAAACCCACCCCTCCCTCCAGGTCTACCACCGTGCCAAATTCGTTGCTCACCACATATTTCCCAGCTTCCTCTTGTGCCTGGGCAAATTCCTCCCCTAAGCTTTTCAATCTTTCTGGGTCAGCTCTGTTGCCCTTCCTTCTCTCCTTTAAAATCTCACAGAAGAGGCTATCCTCCTTTTGCATAGCCTCGATTTCGGCTTGATAATTTTTGGTGCCGATGGTCTTGGTTCCTTTAAAAGCCATGTGCTCAAACAGATGCGAAATCCCGGTTATCCCTTTGGATTCGTTTACCGCCCCGACATTGGCATAAGTGCAGAAGGAGACCACCGGAGCTTCATGTCTTTCCATGATGATCAACTTTAGCCCGTTGGAAAGAGTGTATTCGGTCACGCTTTTTTCTAAATCCTCAAACCCCTGGGCAAAACAGAAAGCTGGAAGTGCCAAAACCAATATAATTGCCCAAATCCCGTTCATCTTTTTACCCATAATGTTAACCTCCTTTAAGTTTTTTCTTTGAAAAGAATTATTCCATTAAAATCCCTATATAACTCCCCATCCGATTTTTACAATTTATTCAAAGATGATCCTTTGTCAACAAAAGTTTTTCAGATTTGAAAAAGTAGACTTCAGGGTAGCTTCCCTACCCTGAATAAATATTCCATATGCTCTTATATCATCTCTTCTCTATAAGAAGATGGATGGCGGCTACTCCACCCCGTTCCAAACTCGATCCCTTTAAGAAATACCTCTACCCGACCCACGAAGGCGTTCGTGGTTCACCGCCTTCGTATTGTCTGGTTCTGTTTGCAGGCATAAAATAAATTGACGTCGTGTGCTTGCCGACTTGAAAACGTTTTGCCTATGCGGGTGTAACTTGTAACTCGTCCGTCAAAAAGTGTATGATTTGTATTTGGTCTCTACAAAATAACGTAAGAATTTTGTTGTTTTTTCAGGGTAGTTGATATTATATTTTAAAGATAAAATGTCCGGAATAGAAGAAAACATTAAAGATATTCGATCTCGCATAGAGAAGTCGGCGGAAGAAAGCAGTAGGAGAGCCAAAGAAATTAAGCTGGTGGTTACTAAGACTGTGGAGATTGATAGGATAAACGAGGCGATTCGGGGTGGAATAGACTTAATCGGGGAAAATCGGATTCAAGAGGCAGAAGCAAAGTTCAACCAGATAACCGAAAGGGTGGAAAAACACCTGGTGGGTCATCTTCAGACCAATAAAGCCAAAAAAGCAACGGAACTTTTTGATCTCATTGAATCAGTGGACAGTGTGCATGTGGCGGAAGCGATCTCCCGAAAAGCTTTAGAAAAAGGAAAGGTGATGAATGTGCTGGTGGAGGTGAATACGTCAGGGGAAAAGACCAAGTTCGGGGTGGAGCCTGAACAAACCCCATCTTTAATTGAAACTATCTCAAAATTAGAAGGTATTAAGATCAAAGGCTTGATGACCATAGGACTTTTTTCCGACGATCCAGAGGATACCCGGCCCTGCTTTAAGAAATTGAAGACCCTTTTTGAAGAGATAAAGTCTGCCAACATACCCAATATTGAAATGCGGTATCTTTCCATGGGAATGACCAGCGACTTCGAGGTTGCCATAGAGGAAGGCTCCAATATGGTTCGGATCGGCACCGGTATATTTGGTCCCAGAAGATAGTCGAAAACAGGAGATTATCTGTGTTAGCAAATTTAGTCTTTGCCATTGCCAAACTTCTGGATCTGGCTATTAGTCTTTATGTGATCGTCATTATCATCCGGGCAATTCTATCATGGTTTAACCCGAATCCTTATAGTCCGGGAATTGTGTTTTTGACCAAGATCACTGATCCAGTCCTTGAGCGCATCAGACGACTGCTCCCTTTGGGCGGCGGGGTGGGTCTGGATCTATCGCCGATAATTGCCATCTTTGGACTTTTGTTTATAAAATATTTTCTGGTGTCAAGTCTGTATGATATCAGTGCAGGTTTGAAATAATTGTCAATTGAGAAAGTAATGTTCAAAGATTATTGCCAATAATAGAGTCAAAAAATGCAAATTCAATCTGGAGGCAAAAGTTGAAAATCACACCGGTAGATATCAAAAATCAAAAGTTTGGCAAATCCTTCAGAGGTTATGATCCCTCTGAGGTGGATGCTTTTCTGGAGATGGTATCATCCACCCTACAGGATCAGGTCAAGGAGAATAGCCAGTTGAAAGAAAAGCTCTCTTCGGTGGAGTCGACTCTGATAGGATATAAAGACCTGGAGGGAAACCTCAAACAGGCGCTGGTAACCGCCCAGAAGTCGGCGGAGGAGATCAGACAGAATGCAGAAAAGGAGGCTCAGCTTTTGATGAGAGAGACAAAGATAAAAGCCGAGAGGAAGTTGGAAGAGAGCTACAGTGTTCTCTCAGGATTAAAAAGTCAAATAGTCGATCTGAATAACCTGAAGAAGGAATACGTAGTCCGATTAAGATCAATGCTTGAGACTCACCTGAAGGTTTTGGAATCAATGGAGAAGGAAGATCAATCGTATAAAGAAGAGCTTCAGTTAGCTGGGAGCCGAAGTCAATCCAAATCGAGTTCAGATAAGGAGATGAAAATTTAGAAACTCGAAAAACCTTTGCGAGGAACTTAAAATGGGAGAGAAAAAAAATACATCAGGTCTTAAGGAGATCATAAATGAAGCCACCCAATTCATCCAGGGCAAAACAAAATTTGTCCCTCAGATAGGTATCATACTGGGAACGGGGTTGGGGTCTTTAGCTGACGGGATCAAAGTGGAGGCAAAAATCTCCTATGAGGAGATTCCCCACTTTCCCATCTCCACCGTAGAAAGCCACGCCGGACGGCTGATCTTCGGTGAGTTTTGCGGAAAAAATGTGGTTGCCATGCAGGGGAGATTTCATTACTATGAGGGATACGATCTGAAGCAGGTGACCTTTCCGGTAAGGGTGATGAAGGCTTTAGGCGCAAATACACTGGTGGTCTCCAATGCCTGCGGAGGACTGAATCCTTTATTCAAAGCCGGGGACATAATGGTCATCTCGGATCATATTAACCTTCTGGGCTCAAACCCTCTGTTTGGTCCCAACGACGAAAGTTTGGGTCCCCGATTTCCGGATATGTGTTGCTGTTATGATCCGGAGTTGATTGCTCTGGCAGAGAACGTGGCTCTAAATATAGGACTAAAATTACAAAAGGGAGTTTACGTGTCGGTTGCCGGTCCCAATCTGGAGACTGCGGCAGAATACCGCTTTCTCCGACTGACTGGAGCGGATGTGGTGGGAATGTCCACCGTGCCGGAGGTAATCGTGGCACGCCATCAAAGCATGAGGGTATTGGGCTTTTCCCTGGTTACGGATATGGGCTTGCCGGATGCTTTAAAACCGACCAATCTGGCGAAGATTCTGGCAACAGCCGCTAAATCGGAGCCGCTTTTGAAGAATATCATGACCCGGGTGATAGAGGAGATGAAAGTGTAACGGCAGGGTATGTGTCAGAAAACTGAGGCTTTTACAATTGTTTAGAAGAGGAGACAAGATGAATCTGCTTGAGCGTATTTCCGCTGATCCAGAAGTGTGCCACGGTAAGGCATGTATTAAGGGAACGCGCATCATGGTTTCAGTGATTTTGGACAACCTGGCAGCAGGGGTTAGTTCTGAAGAGATTTTGAAGAGCTATCCTTCTCTTAGCTCTGAGGATATACAGGCAGCCATTGCCTATGCGGCCGAGCTAGCTAAGGAGCGAGTTGTTCCTATAGGAGCTGAGCGGTGAAGTTTAAGATTGATGAGAATCTGCCTATCGAGTTTGCTGATCTGCTTATTACGGCCGGTCATCAGGCCATGACCGTGAATGAACAACACCCGCGAGGCAAAACAGATTCAGTAATCATAGATACATGCGTACGGGGAGGATACATATTGGTCACGCTGGATTTGGATTTTGCCGACATCCGGGCTTATCCTCCAACTCAATATCCTGGCTTAATGGTGTTTCGCGTAGTTCGTCAGGACAAAAGACACCTTATTGAAGTGTTCCAGCGTGTTGTTCCTGTGTTGATGCGAGAGCCCATTGAAGGTCGGCTGTGGATTATTGAGGAAACGAGGATACGCATTCGAGGCGGAGAGTAGTTATTCAGAAAAAACACTGCCGCCAGATCGGAACCGCTTTTGAAGAATATCATGACCCAGGTGATAGGGGAGATGAAAGTTTAAGGTTTAAGGTTTAAGGTTTAAGGTTTAAGGTTTAAGGTTTAAGGTTTAAAGATGGGGAAAGAGCAGACCAGAATCTAAATAGACCAGAACCTAACTTAAGTTAGGTTCTGGTCTACAAAAAGCGTAGTCCCGCCAAAGGCGGGACACCGAGGGCTTGTCCTGAAGGCTCGTCCTGAAGGGATGAACCCTCGGCTACGCGTTCTGTAGCTGTGACTGAAGACCTTAATTGGTTTGGAAAAATGAATTTTCGATTTCGCGTAGCCCCGCCTTTGGCGGGGGGATTTTCAATAAATCGAGCAACTGCAAAAGAACCATTGAGAGTTTTTTTGAAAAAAATCTTTACCCATGACACAAATTGTCAGTCGCCTTTCGATAAATATAATGAGGAAACTTGGGCACCAAAAACACTTCAAAGTTTTGGCGCCCAACCAGTCAGCCTTTTGGGGACGGGAGGCTGGCTGTTTTTTTACCTCACCCCCTATGCATATGCATCTTTGATCCTCCCCCTCTCCACAAGTGGAGAGGGGGACACGGGGACCCGTCAGGGAAAGGGGGAGAGGTTCAAGCTTTCTCAGCTTTTAAAACCACCTATCAAATTATTCCCCACCACTTTCTGCCGATAAAAAATAAGAGATAGAAAAAATCATCGAAAATGGAAAACACCAATTATAGAGTCTTGAATAAGGCTTGAAAAAGATTTTTTAAGCGTCCCCACTTTCTTTTACACATCCAGCACAAAAGAAAATTTGGCAAGCACCCGAAAACCAGACCAATTTGGTTTTGGCGGATTTTTTTCTGACATCATTTTGTTTGACAATTTGTCAACTCCAAGTTACTTTTGTCAGTGAAGTTTGCAAGTGAGCTTAAAATTCCCACAAAGGCGGCGGGGATGAAACCGAATACCAGAAAAAGGCAAGTAACTCAAGGTGCTGAAAAGAATAGAAAAACAGGGATTGATATTATAGGTGATGCGCCCTGGGGCACACACTTCTGTCAATTTTACCAGACCAAACAAGATTTAATTGACATTTTGGTACCTTATTTCAAAGCAGGGTTGGAAAATAATGAATTCTGCATGTGGGTTACCTCGGAGCCTTTAGAAGTTGAAGATGCAAAGACAGCATTAAGAAGGCAAGTTAAGAATCTCGATAATTACATCAAAAAAGGCCAGATAGAGATACTGGATTACAGCGAGTGGTACACCAAATCGGGGAAATTTCACGCAGATAAAGTGTTGCAGAGTTGGGTAGAAAAAGAAAAACAAGCTTTAATTCGAGGATTTGAAGGCCTTCGCCTTACCGGCAATACTTTTTGGCTTGAGAAAAAAGAGTGGCGGGATTTCGCTGATTACGAGGAAGAGGTAAACAATGTCATCGGCAATTATCGGATGATAGCTATTTGCACCTATTCCCTTGATAAATGTGGGACATCCGAAGTCATAGATGTGATCAGCAACCATCAATTCGCTCTTATTAAGCGGGAAGGTGAATGGGAGCTTATCGAAAGCTCCGAGCGCAAGCGGGCGGAGGAGGAATTGATCCGTCTATCTAACGCTGTCAAGACGTCCACAGATAGCATTGTGATCAGTGACTTGGAGGGGAAGATAATTGATGTAAATGAAGCTACCCTGAAAATGTACGGCGCTGACGACAAAAAGGACTTAATTGGAAAAAGCTCCCTTGATTTTATTGTTTCCGAAGACCGGGAAAAAGCATTAGCGGATATTAAAGAGACGTTGGAAAGAGGATACGTTAAAAACCGAGAGTATCATGTCATCCTCAAGGATGGTGGTAAACTACCTGTGGAGATGAATTCAGGCATCATGAAAGATGCAAACGGGGATTCGATAGGATTTGTGGGCATAACCAGAGACATCACCGAGCGCAAGCGGGCGGAGGAGGAACTTCGACAGACCCGGGACTATCTGGACAATCTGATCAACTACGCCAACGCACCCATCATCGTGTGGGATCCGGACAGAAAAATCACCCTGTTCAACCGCGCCTTCGAACACTTAACCGACAAAAAAGCTGATGAGGTAATCGGGCGTCCCCTTCACATTCTCTTTCCCGAAGCGAGCCGGGATGAGTCGCTGGCGCTGATCGATGAAGCCGCAAACGGCAAATACTGGGAGGCAGTAGAAATTTCAATCCTGCGGGAGGATGGTGAAGTGCGGACGGTACTGTGGAACTCCGCCAATTTGCATGCCGATGACGGGGAGATACTGGTTGCGACTATTGCCCAGGGACAGGACATCACCGAGCGTAAGCGGGCGGAGGAGGCGCTGCGGGAGAGCGAAGAAAAATTCCGTTCTCTGGTCGAGACTACCAGTGACTGGGTATGGGAAGTAGACCCCAACGGCATCTACACCTACGCCAGTCCGAAAGTCAAGGACCTATTGGGATTCGAGCCGGAGGAAGTCATTGGGAAGACGCCGTTTGATCTTATGTCCCCGGATGAGGCAGAACAAGTAGCCGGATTATTCAGGAATGCAGTTGAATCCCGGAAACCATTTGAGCGGTTGGAGAACACGAACCTTCACAAGGATGGCCGACAGGTGGTGCTCGAGGCGAGCGGCATACCAATTCTTGACGCAGGTGGAAATTTTTTGGGTTACAGAGGCATCGACCGCGACATCACCGAGCGCAAGCGGGCGGAGGAGGGGCTAAAAAGTTCTGAAGAGCGGTTGAAAATATTGTTTGAATACGCTCCAGATGGTATTTTTTTGCACGACCTAAAAGGCAACTTCATCGACGGTAATAAAGCCGCAGAGCAATTAATCGGTTATAAGAGGGAGGAATTAATCGGGAAGAGTTTTTTAAAATTAAATCTGCTTCCTCCAGATCAATTATCGAAAGTGGCTACGAGTATGTCCGAAGATATTCCTGCTGAGACCGCCGGATCGGCTGAACTTACTTTAATTCAGAAAGACGGCACCAAAGTCCCGGTGGAAATAAACTCATATCAGGTAAAGATCAAAGGTGTAACTGTGGTGTTGGGCATTGCCCGCGACATCACCGAGCGCAAGAAGGCAGAGGAAAAACTCAGAGAAGCCAATACTATCATCAATAGAAGTCCGGCAGTGGCTTTCACATGGAAGAACCAAGAAAGGTGGCCAGTAGAGTTTGTTTCTGAAAATGTTGAGAAATTATTTGGATATACAGCAGAAGAATTCATGTCAGGAAAAGTATCTTATGCAGACTGCGTTCATCCTGATGACCTTGAACGGGTAGCTGGAGAGGTAGGAGCATTCAGCTGTGAAGAAGGAAGAAGAGAGTTTGTTCACCAGCCATATCGAATAAAAACAAAAGATGGTTTGGAGAAAGTACTCTATGACTGGACTTTTATTGTTAGAGATGAGAATGGAAAAATTACACATTACAAAGGCATAGTCCAAGACATCACCGAGCGCAAGAAGATGGAGGCACAATTGATACAGGCTGAGAGACTGACTGCGGTGGGAACCCTGGCTTATGGAATAGCCCACGAGTTCAACAACATTCTGGCAGGCATTTTGGGCAATGCAGAATTCGGAATGGAAAATGATAATACCGAAGAGAAAAGAGAGTGCTTCCATATCATAATGGAGAGTTGCGACAGGGCAAGAAGTATCACCAACAGTCTCCTAACACTCTCCGGCCAACGTGAAACAAGAGGACTAAGAGCAGATGTCACCGATGCGGTGCAGACCGTTTTGGGACTGGTGGAACGGGAGCTGGAGAAACAAAACATCAAAGTGGTGAAAAAATTCAATCCTGTTCCAGAGATAGTCTGCGACCCAGGGGAGCTCTCAGAGGTGTGTCTCAACATGATAACCAATGCCAGAGATGCCATGACACCTAAAGGAGGCACTCTGGCCATAGAGACCAGAAAAAGAGGGGATAACATTGAAATCATTTTCACCGACACCGGCTGTGGAATACCGGATAGCATAAAGGGGCGAATCTTTGAGCCATTTGTAACTACCAAGGGAGCATTAGGGCAGAGTGAAACACCGGGAACAGGTTTGGGACTTTTTCTATCCTACGGGATTATCAACAGATACCGGGGCGAGATTAAGGTGAAAAGCGAGAAGGGTCAAGGAAGCAAGTTCACCATAAAAATCCCCATCTCCAAGAATCAAGTGTCGCCTGTTCTGGTTGAAACTGATGAAGAGAAACGGATAGATGTTCCCCAAAATCTTAATATCCTCTTAATTGATGATGAAGAACCCATCTGCAATGTTGTTAAGAAGTTCTTGGAAACAGAGGGACATACTGTTGTCACCTCTCTTTCTGGAAAGAAAGGAATTAATCTCTTTAAAAACAAAACCTTCGATTTAGTTCTATCTGACATTACCATGCCTGATATGGACGGTGTGGAATTTATTTCAAAGGTCAAAAGGGCTGATCGTAAGGTAAAGATTATCGTATTGACTGGGCATTTAGCGGAGGAACAACTTAATCGAGCAAAAGAGGCGGGAGCAGATCAGATTCTGCTAAAGCCATTCAAGCAGGAAAATTTATATAAAACCATAGGCAAAGCGCTTTCGATCTGACCTTTTCCTTTTATTCCAAATTGTAGGGGCAATTCCCCGCCTCTGGCGGGACGTTCCACATGAATTGCCCCTACAACTCTGGTTAAAGATGAGGCTTCCCCGAACCGACGCTTTCGAAATTGGTAGGGCGGGCATTCTTGCCTGCCAAATTTATGCATAAATGGCCATCCCAACAGTAGGGGTTTGATTCATCAAACCCGCCTGTGGGGGCTTAATTAATTTAACAGAGTTGACATTTTGAAAACTTTACCCCATCCCCCCTCTACTCGAGAGGGGGATGGGGTTGAGGGGTGAGAAACATTTCCTCATTCATGGACGGCTAAAAGCTTATCCAGATTAATCTTGGACTTAAAGGTTTGAGTGGTCAAAGAGACACTTTGTATCTTGTTCACATCATAAAAAACTATCCTCCTACAATGCGAGCAATAGCATAGAACCAACCAATCTCCATTTTTGGATACTAACGCATAAGGCTCGATCAAGAACTCATCCAAGCGATTCCCGCGTTTTCTGCACCTTATTCTTATCATCTTTTGCTGGTCTATTGCCAGATTGAGCAATTTAAACATCATAGAAAATCTGGATATCTTACTTTCGGAGGTGGCACCAACTTCTTCTGTGTGGTTTAACCTTTTTGGCATTTCGGAGGGAGACTTTCTTCTGCTGGTTTCTAACTTAGCACTGATGTCTTTTGCCAGATGGAACAGTGAAGAATTAGATTTAATAGGAGAGAACTCAAAAGCAAATTTCAAGACAGAAAGTTCTTCATCAGTCAGGTTAAGCGTAGGTAGAAAAGCGCCTTGTAAGAATTTGTATCCCTGATCATAGTATATGGGAAAGCTGACTGAGGCAAGGCTGTTTAGATCTCGGAAGATAGTCCTTTCGGACACCCCACATTTTTCAGCTAACTCTTTTGAGGTTAGATTATGGTGAGACTTAATCAGATTTATCAGATAAAGAAGCCTCTCGGCTTTCGTCATTCTCAATCTGGATTTTTCTCTTTCCTTCATGAGAGAATCCATTCTCCTCTATCTGGAAAGATTGGGCTTGCTTCCTGCCACATCAAAAAAGCTTGTCTATAGAGCTCTGAAAAAGTCGTTTTTGCGGGGCTGGGAGCCCCGCCTACGTGGGACTAAGTCGTTGTTATTTAATACCCAGCCGCGTAGGGCGGGCTCTTAGCCCGCCGAATTCTCGCACTTTTTCAAAGATCTCGTCTATATATCTTGACAATAAAAGAAAAACATAACTTCTTCTTACATGTGCAAATTTCGTGCAATTTTTAAGATTATTTCTAACTTGTTTTAATCAAACGAGATACGGAGAGGTTCACATTTTGAAGATTTGCGGAATTGGGACATTCTGCCACTCAAGGTATCCGATATGCCCTGTTGTGCCTTTGAATACTTGCAAAAGTAGAATGGTAGGCTTTTTGCCACATGATGTCGTATTTTGTCCCGAAGACAGGAGAAAAAGAATTATTTCGAGAGAGAGACGTCCTCTGCTCTTGGGTGGATGTTATGGGCTTGTTGAAAAAGCCCTGAAGGAAAAATTTGCCATACCGCAATTAGTGGAAGCAAACTATTCTACGCCATAGTTTTTTAACTTACGGTATAAGGTTCGTCTATCGATACCTAAAATCGAAGCCGCCTTGCTCTTATGCCCACCAGCTTTTTTGAGTATCATTCTTATGTATTCTTTTTCCATTGCCTCCAGGGACCCGCCTTCTTCTTTCGCTTGTCTGATGCGTGCTTCTTCCGGGAACTGAATCTCCGGAGGAAGATGTTGGGGTAAGATCTTTTCTGAATCACAGACAAGCATAGCCCGCTCGATGGCATGTTCCAACTCCCGCACATTGCCGGGCCAGTCATGATTGAGAAGCAGACTTAAAGCTTCTTTAGAAATCGTCTTTACTTCTTTTTCCAAAGAGACACTATATTTTTTTAGAAAGTGGTTAGCCAGCAAGGGGATGTCCCCTCTTCGCTCTTTGAGTTCTGGAAGATGTATGGAGAGCACCTTGAGACGATAATAAAGATCACCACGAAAGGTTCCCTTGCCAACCTCCTGTTGCAGGTCGTGATTGGTGGCGGCTATGAGCCTTAGGTCCACCTTCTCTCCTTTTGTCGCTCCCACAGGGGTGATGATCTTATCTTCGATAGCCCTCAACAGTTTCACCTGGGTGGACGGTGGAACCTCACCGATCTCATCTAAAAACAACGTGCCCTCATGTGCCTCCTGGAATAAACCTCGCTTGTTCCTCAGGGCTCCGGTAAAAGCTCCCTTCACATGTCCAAAAAGTTCGCTTTCCAACAGAGTTTCGGGAATTGCACTGGAGTTGACCACCACAAAGGGTTTGCCCTCTCTTTGGCTACTTTTGTGAATCGCTTTGGCAACCAACTCCTTGCCGGTGCCGGTTTTACCGGTGATCAGCACGGTGGTATCAGACCTCGATACCCTCCTTGTCATCTCAAACACATCTTGCATTGGTTTACTTTTGCCAATTAGGTCATCAAATTTATACCTTTGTTCAGCCTGTTTGGTTAAATATTCTACTTTTCTTCGAAGGTCTCTGTGTTCCAAAGCTTTCTTAATGACGATCAAAATTTCTTCAGTTCTGAATGGTTTGGTTATGTAATCGAAAGCGCCATTCTTCATGGCTTCAACTGCGGAATCGATGGTGCCAAAGGCGGTCATTATTATCACGTAGGTTGGGGGGGAAATCTTCTTTATAGCTTTCAAAACCTCCATCCCATCCATTCCAGGCATTTTCAAATCAACTAAAGCAATATCAAAGAAACTTTGCTTTATTTTTGTAATTCCGTCCGAACCGTCACCCACTATTTTTACAGGAAATTCCTTTCTTTCCAAAATCTTTTTCAGCACTTCCCGCAATCTCTTGTCATCCTCAATTATCAATATCCTATTTTCTTTCCTCATCATCCTTCGGCTTGTTTCTGGTTGGATAAGACCTGAGCTTCAACACCCAATGAGTTCATCCAGCCTAAGGTAACAATAAATAGTTAGTTATTCAAGTTACTTTTATTCTTCCGGTGACGTTTGACTATCATCTTCATCTTGATAAAGATAGTAACATTACTGACAAAACCTGTCAGCGTATAAAAAATGTATTTAGCGAAAAGATTGAAATAATCACCCGCTACAACAACTGGGAAATTGAAGTAATATCGCCGAAATGGAACTTAACTACTATTGAAGGCGCAAACACGATTAGCTTTATGTTTCACATTCCAAAAATTTGAAGAAGCCAGATGAACGAATCTGTGAATTTTAAACATATAAAGTTGTTCCAAAATTATCCGATGATATAAATGTCATCCAAAGATGACAATCTACAAAAGCCCGTCCTCACAAAACGTCCCCACAAAATTGGGTTTTTTTATTCAATTTGGATCTTTCTTCGATAAAATGTTTTTGAAAGAAAGTTGCGCCAGATCTCTGAGAAAGTGCGCTTTAAAGGGAATAAACCCCGCCGAAGGCGGGGCTATTGTAGTTGCCCAATTTATTGGGCTTTTTGGAAGCTCGATAAATCGAGCAACTACATTCAAGGGACTTTTTCAGAGCTCTTACGCATTTATTTGACCCGAGGCAAAAACACAGGAAAAAATCAAGAGCATAATCATGTTTGAACTGACTACATCCTAAAATTGAGAATTTCAATGAACGGACAAAAAGTGAGTGCACCCGTGGTGTCCACTGATTCAAAACCAAAAGCAAGAGAAAAAAGCCCCGATATTTTGGTGATAGACGACGACCGGGTACTCCTTGATCTATTTGACAAGGTTTTGAAAAAATTGGGATTCCGGGTTGCTCTAACTGATAACGGCAACGATGCAATCGATCTGGTTCGACAAACTACCCCGGATGTGGTTCTGCTTGACATAAAGATGCCGGGGATGGATGGGATCAGTGTTCTCAAAGGGATCAAGGCACAAGATCCGGATATCGAGGTCATAATCATGACCGGATTTGCCAGCCTGGACTCGGCGGTGGAAGCCTTGAAATATGGAGCCTCAGATTACATAAAGAAGCCTTTCGATAGACTTGACCAGGTGGTGGATGCTGTTCGCCGCGGGTGGGAAAGGAGAAGACCCCGCCTTCAAAGAAGAAATTTAAAAATCAGCCATGAAAGAAGAATATATGAGCTTAAGGTTCTTTACAACATAAGTCGAAGGATCGGGTCTTGTTCGGACCGAAAGGAGATGATGACACAACTTTTGGATTCCCTCAGCCAGATAATTGACTACGACCTCGCCATATCGATGCTGTCCACAGGATCCATGGGAACGGAAGGATTCGAGCCAAAAGAGCTTATTTTGCAAGTGGTGAATCCCGTAAGCTCCAGCTTTGTTGAAGAAGTCAAATGTGATCTAATAGACACCTTCAATTCCAACTCTCATTCAAGGATCTCCAAACACATAGCTTTTGACCGAATATTAGGCAAGGAGAATATAAAATCCACAGGTGGCCCGTACGGGCATACCGCAGGATCCAAAGGAAGGATCGCTCAAAGGTTAAACTCCTTTCTTAACGTCCCCCTGATGAATAACGGGAACATAGTGGGAATGATTAACGTTAGCAGTCATCGTGACAACTTATTCAGCCCGGATGACATCAGGCTTATTTACACCGCCATTAGCCAGGTGCCTTCAGCCATTCATAGACTTAATGGGTTCAAGGCGGAAGAGCGGAGCAGGATGAATAAGCTGGCAGAAAGTATGTCCGAAGGGGTGATAATGATTGATGAAAATTTCAAGGTGGTGTTGGTAAATGGCGTCGCTCGAAAGATCTTAGGTACAAAAAACCTGGATCTTGTGACTATCCAGAACGCTTTGGGGTTAGACCTAAAGAGGATCAAAGCACAGTCGGAGAAGAAGGACCTCGATTTAATGATAAAAGAGGCAAAGATATCTTCCGAAAGTTATGAGGTTACCGCCTCCATCATAAGAAAATCCGCAGAAACTTTTATGGGTTTTGTGATTTCCATTCGCAAATCCGCAACAGAGGAACAAGATTGATTTTAGGAGTAAAATCCACCTTTTCTGAGTGCCTCACACTAACTATGACCAATTTGTGCTAAGGATAACTGATTTTACATAGTTCGTCCTGGGTTTTGGTGGGTATATCCCAAAATACTAAATGTTTGGAATGTCGTGGGAAAGCGCACAAAAAATAGCGGGGGCAGGATTTGAACCTGCGACCTTCCCGCCATAGGCGGGGGACGAGCCACCAGCCAAAATGAAATATCTTGCAAGCTCTTTTGTTGGAATAAAAAATAGCGGGGGCAGGATTTGAACCTGCGACCTTCGGGTTATGAGCCCGACGAGCTACCAGCCTGCTCCACCCCGCGATCTTTTTTCTTATCCTCTATACGTCTACATTACTATGCAGTATAAGATAAAAATAGCAAATTAAACTGCTATTTCCCTTTACTTTCTCTCCAGTAATGTCCCTCCGCAGTTGTGATGAAAACAAGTTGAATTTAAACCAACGACCTCCCCGCCTTTGGCGGGGCGAGCTACCAGCCTGCTCCACCCCGCGATCTTTTTTCTTATCCTCTATACGTCTACATTACTATGCAGTATAAGATAAAAATAGCAAATTAAACTGCTATTTCCCTTTACTTTCTCTCCAGTAATGT